>Ga0207865_100832_pt1 | contig 28112 bp, 29 predicted proteins | sample HigsolmetaAR204D_FD_184836 | JGI IMG/M metagenome (GOLD analysis project Ga0207865, IMG submission 184836) | Ionic liquid and high solid enriched microbial communities from the Joint BioEnergy Institute, USA - AR20-4-D (SPAdes) (version 2) ...
AGTGTCGCCGTCCGGTATATCCGGCAACACTGTGCGTAAAAACTTAGCCAGCTTTTCGGCTGGCAGTTCTTCCCCTTTGCGAACCGGAATAATGGCGGTCAATCTCCCCTCTCCCCCTTTACGAACGCGTTTGGGTGTGCGCCGTTTCACTTGTCTATCGAGTATATGGCGCACTCATTCCTTCAATCAAAATCGTCACCATTTGTTTCGCCACTTCAGCATCGGTCAGCTCGCCGTCCGGACGAAACCAATGATAGCTCCAATTGGCCGCCCCAAGCACAGTAAGGGTAGCAATCGATGGCGACAAATCGCGGCGCAGTTCGCCAGTTTTCATTCCTTCTTCAATTAACGCCTGCAGATGATAGCGGAACAAATCGCGCTTTTCTTTCACTTTTTGCAAATGTTCCTCGCTTAAATGCTTCATCTCACGGAAAAAAATGCGCGCCTGTCTTCCTTGCCGCTCGACATTATGAATGAGCATATAAACGATGGCGTACAACTTTTCCCGCATCGTCCGCTGCTCATCATTCATAATGCGCGCCTGTTCGCTAAGCAGCCCTTCAATGTAGCGAAGATGAATGTCCATGAGCAGCTCTTCTTTGCTTTTGAAATAGTAGTAAAACGTCCCTTTCGTCACCCCGAGAGCATCGACAATATCTTGAATCGACGTTTCGCTAAACCCGTTTTGTTCAAATAATTCAATGCTGGCAGCGATAATTTTTTCCCTCATGTCTTTCCACCTCTTGCCTTACATGTAGTCACCGCCAGCTATTTTACCATAAAACGGCCAAGCCTGCTCGGGACCTGGCCGTCAACTGCGCCTTCGTCATTGCGGGCGAGACGCCTCTTCGCGCAAAGCACGACGCAAAATTTTGCCAACGTTCGTTTTCGGCAGTTCGGTGCGGAACTCGACGATGCGCGGCACTTTATAGGACGCTAGATTTTTCCTACAATGACGAATAATATCGTCTTCGTTCGCCTGTTGCCCGTCTTTTAAGACGATGACCGCCTTCACTGTTTCGCCGCGATACGAATCCGGCACACCGATCACCACCGCCTCTTTCACGGCCGGATGTTCATATAGCACTTCCTCGACCTCGCGCGGATAAATGTTATAGCCGCCAGCAATGATCATATCTTTTTTCCGGTCGACAATCGTCACGTACCCCTCCTCGTCAATCGAAGCCAAATCTCCGGTGTACAGCCATCCGTCTCGCAGCGTCACCGCTGTTTCCTCCGGCATGTTCCAATACCCCTTCATCACTTGCGGACCGCGGATGATGAGTTCACCGACCTCACCCGGCGGCAATTCTTGCGTGCCCGTCGCCACATCGACGACTTTGTACTCAGTAAGTGGCATGCCGATGCCGACTGTCCCCGGCTTGCGTGCAGCAAACGGTGGATTGCAGTGCGTCACCGGGGATGCTTCGGACAGTCCGTACCCTTCGAGAACGACCGCCCCGGTTTTTGCCTCAAAATCGCGCATGAGCTCCAGCGGCATCGGTGCGCTGCCGCTGTTGCACGTTTTAATACTGCTGATGCCGTATTGTTCGACTCCAGGTGTGTTCGTAATGGCAACATACATCGTCGGCACACCGGGGAACACAGTCGGCTGCTTGTCTCGGATCGTCTCGAGCACCTCCTTCAGCTCAAAGCGCGGCAATAAAATGTTTTCCGCTCCTTGATAAATGGCCAAGTTCATTCCCGAAGTCATGGCGAAGACGTGGAAGAGTGGGATCACAGTTAAATAGCGCTCTTTTCCCATCTCAAACGTGCCTTTGAAAAATTCGGCACATTGCAAAACATTGGCGAAAATGTTGCGATGGGTGAGCATCGCCCCTTTCGAGCGTCCTGTCGTTCCGCCCGTGTATTGCAGTACAGCGACGTCATGCGCCGGTTCGATTGGCACTGGACGCACTTGCCCGCTTCCTTCGGCGAGAAACTCATCAAATGTGACGTCTTCGGCGGCCAATGAAGCGGAGGACGGCGCTCCGAAGCTAACGGTCACCGCCCGCTTGATGGCCGTCCCCTCTCTTACTGCGGCGAGGCGCGGATAAAGCGGTTCATAAATAATGATCGTCTCAGCTCCGGAATCGTTCAGCACATACGCCAGTTCACGCTCGACGAGCATCGGATTCACTTGGGTGACGATGGCGCCAGCCTGTAAAATGCCATAGTACGCAATGACGTATTGTGGACAGTTCGGCAGCATAATCGCGACACGGTCGCCTTTTTGCACTCCGAGCGTCTGCAGACTGGAGGCGAAGCGGTTAACCGCCGCAACGAGCTCAGCATACGTGATCGTTTTGCCGTAAAACGTCAGCGCGGGATGGCTGCTAAATTGCGCTGCTCGCTCATGGAGCACATCGCATACCGTTTTGTCCGGAATGTCAATATGAAATGACACATGTTCCGGATAAAGAGACAAGGCCCGTTTTTCGCTCATTTGCTTTCCCCCTTACTTTCGTTAAATGCCAGACGCATGACTGCCGCCGTCAACGACGAGGAGCGCGCCGGTGACAAACGCGGATGCCGGCGAAGCGAGGAATAAGACAGCGCCTTTTAAGTCATCCTCACCACCAAAGCGGCCGAGCGGCGTATGTTCCAACACTTTTTGACCGACACGCTCAAGGACGACACGCGACATTTTCGTTGGGAAAAAGCCAGGTGCGACCGCATTGACGCGAATACCGTGTTTTCCCCATTTGGCAGCTAGATCGCGCGTAAACGTAATGACTGCCCCTTTGCTTGTGTTGTAGCCAATCGTATTTAAAATGTCCGGATGCGTGCCGCCAAGGCCAGCGACAGAGGCGATATTGATGATGGCGCCTCCGGTTTGCTTGGCAATCATCACTTTGCCGACCTCTTGGCTCATCAAAAACGTACCAGTGACGTTGACGTTCATTACCTTTTGCCATGCTTCAAGCGGCATCTCCTCAACCGGCGCCCCCCATGTCGCTCCGCTGTTGTTGACCAAAATATCAATGCCGCCAAATTCTTTTTCCGTCGTTTCGACGACCTTTTTTACGTCATCCGGGTTCGTTACATCGCACGGCAAAGCAAGTGAGCGGACGCCGAGCCGTTCAATTTTTTCTTTTACTTGCTCACACGCTTCCACCTTGCGCGAGCAGACGATGACGTTCGCCCCGGCTTCGGCGAGGCCGATGGCGATTTGTTCACCGAGACCTCGCCCACCACCGGTGACGATGGCCGTTTTTCCTCCAATTTTAAATAAGTCGAGCACATGCATGAACGCCACTTCCTCCCCCATGCTATTGATATTGACGCAGTTCAAGCTTTGCAACTTGCTCTTTATGCACTTCGTCTGGCCCATCAGCGAGACGGAGCGTGCGCGAGTTCGCCCACATGGCGGCAAGCGGGAAGTCGTTGCTCACCCCGGCGGCACCGAACGCTTGAATGGCGCGATCAATCACTTTTAAGGCGACATTTGGAGCGACAACTTTAATCATGGCAATTTCTTTACGCGCAACCTTGTTACCGACTGTATCCATCATGTACGCTGCTTTCATTGTCAACAGGCGCGCCTGCTCAATCTCGATGCGCGACTGGGCGATCCAATCGCGGATCACGCCATGCTCAGCGAGCGGCTTGCCGAACGCTACCCGCGACTGCACACGCCGGCACATGAGCTCAAGCGCTCGTTCCGCCGCACCAATGAGGCGCATGCAATGGTGAATCCGTCCTGGACCGAGCCTTCCTTGGGCGATAGCGAACCCTTTTCCTTCCCCCCAAATGATGTTTTCTTTCGGCACCCGCACGTGATCATATGTAATCTCCGCATGTCCGTGCGGCGCATGATCAAAGCCAAACACCGGCAACATCCGTTCGATTTTCACACCTGGTGTATCGAGTGGAACGATGATCATCGACTGCTGTTCATGTTTTGGGGCGTCCGGGTTCGTTTTGCCCATGACGATGGCCACTTTGCAGCGCGGGTCACCGGCGCCGGACGACCACCATTTCCGTCCGGTAATGACATATTCGTCACCGTCACGGATGATCGACGCACGAATATTCGTCGCATCGCTTGACGCCACATCTGGCTCGGTCATTGAGAAGCACGAGCGGATTTCCCCGTTTAAGAGCGGAACGAGCCATTTTTGTTTTTGCTCCTCGCTACCGTAGCGGACAAGCACTTCCATGTTGCCTGTATCCGGCGCATTGCAGTTGAACACTTCCGGAGCGATAAGGGAACGGCCCATAATTTCGCAAAGCGGTGCGTACTCGACGTTCGTTAAGCCGGCTCCGTACTCGCTGTCCGGCAAAAACAAATTCCAAAGCCCTTCTTTTTTGGCTTTTTCCTTTAGCTCTTCGATGATCGGTGGCACGCCTGACCATCTCGACTCTTGTGCATTCAGCTGCTCCTCGTACACTTTTTCGTTCGGATAAATATACTCCTCCATGAAAGCGCTTAATTTTCTAATCAGCTCTTGGACTTTCGGCGAATAGGAAAAGTCCATGCCCTCCCCTCCCTTTATACCAACCGGTTAGTATGTTCCTCTTACTTCTACTATACCTCGATAAGAATTAATATTCAATATTTTTTGATAAATATATTTAGCATAAAAAATGGGGCGAAAACCGCCCCTTACTTCTCAACATAGCGCTTGTACAGCGCCTGTGTGCCGCTGTTTTCCTCACCTGCTTGCGCCAGCTCTTCGTACATCGATTTGGCGAGCGCTAGTCCCGGAAGCGGCAAATTCATGCGTTCAGCTTCTTCAAGCGCAATTTTCATATCCTTAATGAAATGTTTAATGTAAAACCCGGGCGCAAAATCACCGGTGAGCATGCGCGGCGCTAAGTTACTTAATGACCAACTGCCTGCCGCTCCTTTGGCGATACTTTCAAGCACACGAAATGGGTCGAGCCCTGCCTTTTTCGCATACGCCATCGCTTCGCAAACACCGATCATATTGGTGGCAATGGCGATTTGGTTACACATTTTCGTATGTTGGCCGGCCCCGGCTTTTCCTTGAAGGATGATGTTCGTGCCGAGATGCTCAAGAATCGGTTTGCACGCCAAAAACACCTCTTCATCGCCGCCGACCATGATCGTCAACGTTCCTTCACGGGCGCCGATATCACCACCAGATACCGGAGCATCCAACGCGTGAATGCCTTTTTGCTTTGCCGCTTCGTAAATGGCTTGCGCTAGCGTTGGTGTCGAAGTTGTCATATCGATGACATACGTTCCCGGCCGCGCCTGCTCCAAAATGCCTCCCTCACCGAAATACACTTGCTCGACATCGTGCGGGTAGCCAACCATTGTCATGACAACGTCCGCTTCCCGCGCCAAGTCGGCGACCGTTTCCTTCCATACCGCCCCTTCCTCAAGCAAGTCGAGCGCCTTTTCCTTCGTACGTGTATGGACAAGAAGCGGGTAGCCCGCTTTTAACAAATGACGCGCCATGCTTTTCCCCATGACACCAAGGCCGATAAATCCGATTGTTTTCATGCTGTCTCTCCCTTTCTGTTCGTTTTGCCAAAACATCTGGCGAACATAACCGTCTCCTGCTACTCAACGATTCTTAAGAACGGCAGAATGATAGATTCAAAACAGTTTCTCCATTTAAACAATCCTTGTCGTACCTTGAATCACAAGCCTTCTAAATGGCCTTCACCATGCCGCCATCTACGATCAATGCTTGCCCGGTGACGTACGTATTTGCATCTGACAGCAAAAAGACGACAACGTTGGCAAACTCCTCAGGGGTTCCGTAACGGCCGAGCGGAATGGCGCTTCTCATGCGCGCTTCCATTTCTTCTTTCGTAATGCCGAGCTTTTCAGCGTTCACCTTGTCTAAGAAAGCTACCCGTTCCGTAGCAATCCGTCCAGGTGCGACTGTGTTGATCAAAATATTATCAGGCGCGAACTCCGTTGCAAGCGTTTTCGTCAACCCGATGATCCCAGTACGGAACGTATTGGACAGGATGAGCCCCGGAATAGGCTCTTTGATGGACGACGAGGCGATATTGACAATTTTACCGCCTTTTTTCTTTAGATAAGGCAACGCTTCGCGAATCAACCGAATATAGCTCAGTAAATTGAGCTCGAACGCATATTGCCAGTCTTTGTCGCTGATTGTTTCGAACGTTCCCGCCGGAGGGCCGCCGGCGTTGTTAACAAGTAAATCGATCGTTCCAAACGTCTCCACCGTTTTGGCGACCAGTTGGCGGATGTCATCCGCTTTCGTCACATCGGTGCGCGTATAAGCAACGCGTCCCTTATGTAAACTGTTAAGCTCCTCGGCGACTTCCTGCAGCTTTTCCTCATTTCGGCTTGTAATCATCACGTTTGCTCCTTCCAGCACAAGCGCTCGGGCAATCGCTTTGCCAAGCCCTTGGCTCGATGCAGCGACAAGCGCCGTTTTTCCCGCCAATCCGAACTCCATTATATAATCCCCCCGGAAAAATAGTCATAACAAATAACAGTATTCGCGTTTGTTCGCCATTTTCCTTCTTGACTGATTCATGAAAAAAGCGATTCGCCTAGCGAATCACTTTTTTCCCTTCCATTAACGCCCGAAATCGCTTCATTCCTTCTTCCACTTCAAGGTGGTCAACATGGAACGGACCAGGGTTGGCCTCCCGCAGAGGGTCTGCATCACTTCGCACCCCGATTGCCTTGGCACCATCGGCAGTCGCATCATTGATGATGCTTTCGCGGGCACCATCTTGGTGAAACTCATGCGGGTGGTCGTTTCGTCCACGCTCTGGCATATGCTTCTCTCCTTTTTGACGGTAGTTTTCCGTAAAACAGGAAAGTTCATTCGGTACAACGTGCCATTTAGACGATAAAAAACGTGGAGCCTGCATGCTGCAGGCTCCTTTTTCCGCATTAACTTTCAAGCAATAAATCTTCTGGATTTTCGATCAAGTCTTTCACTGTTTTTAAGAACCCAACTGCTTCTTTGCCATCAATGATGCGGTGATCGTACGACAGAGCGACATACATCATCGGCCGGTTTTCAATCCGCTCCTCATCAATAGCTACCGGACGCAGTTTGATCGAATGCATCCCTAAAATACCAACTTGCGGCCCGTTCAAGAGCGGAGTCGAAAGAAGCGAGCCGAATACACCGCCGTTGGTGATTGTAAACGTACCGCCTTGCAAATCGGCAAGCGACAGTTTGTTGCTGCGCGCTTTCGCCGCTAATTCAGCGATGTCTCGCTCAATTTCAGCGAAGTTTTTCCGGTCACAGTCACGCACAACCGGGACAACAAGCCCTTCATCGGTCGAAACAGCCACGCCGATGTCGTAATATTTTTTCAGCAAAATTTCATCGCCTTGAATTTCCGCGTTGACGTATGGATATTTTTTCAGCGCTGCCACCGTCGCTTTGACGAAAAACGACATAAAGCCAAGGCGGACGTCATGCTCTTCTAAAAACTTGTCTTTTTTCCGCTTGCGCAATTCCATAACGGCTGACATGTCGATTTCATTGAACGTCGTCAACATCGCAGTCGATTGCGAAACTTCAAGCAATCGCTTGGCGATCGTTTGCCGGCGGCGCGACATTTTTTCACGGATGACCAGCTTGCCGCTTTCCGCTGACGGCGCAGAAGCCTGTGTTGGCGCAGAAACCGGCGCAGCCGTTGGAGCCGGTTGCGGCGCTGCTTGTGAACCAGCTGCTGGTTGAGCGGCAAATGAAGCCACGTCTTGCTTGCGGACGCGTCCAAGCGGATCAACGGTCGGCACTTGCGTCAAATCAATCCCTTTCTCACGCGCCATTTTTCGAGCGGCCGGCGAAGCGACTGGACGTTGGCCCGGTGCTTGGGCGACAGCGACCGGTTGCGGTGCTTGTTGCTCGGCGCGGTCAGCCGGCACGGTTGGTGTTTCGTCAGTTGGCTGCGCAGCCTGCGGAGCAGCAGTCGGTGCCGAAGCCGCCCCCTCGCCGATAATGGCGATCGCTTGGCCGACAGCGACCGTGTCACCTTCGTTCGCCAACAATTGCTGCAAAACTCCCGACTCTTCGGCCATAATTTCGACGTTCACTTTATCTGTTTCTAACTCACAAACCGATTCACCTTTTTCCACATAGTCGCCCGGCTTTTTCAGCCATTGAGCGATCGTACCTTCGGTGATGGACTCTGCTAGTTCTGGGACTTTGATCTCAGCCACGTTGATGCCCTCCTCAAATATTCCGTTAGTCATCATTCATGTTTCGTTAATGCACAGCGGATAATGCGCTCCTGTTCTTTCCGATGGACGACCGGATCGCCCTCTGCCGGGCTCGCTCGCCGACGTCGCCCGATATAGCTGACATCGACGCCCTCTGGAGCGATGGCTCGCAGGCGCGGTTCCATATACATCCAAGCGCCCATGTTTTTCGGTTCCTCTTGTACCCAAACAAGCTCTTTTACATTCGGATAGCGGGCGATAATAGCTTGCACGGCCTCTTCTGGAAACGGATACAGCTCTTCGACACGGACGACGTGCAGCCAATCAAGCCCATCCATTTTGCCGATTTGTTCCGCTAAATCAATCATCAGTTTGCCAGTACCAAACACGATCCGCTCGACCTTGCTGGCGTCAACGCCCAATCCTGGCTGTTCGAGCACCGGTGAGAATGCACCTTGAACAAGCGCTTCAGCTTCGGATGATGCAAGCGGATGACGGAGCAAGCTTTTCGGTGTCATTAGGACGAGCGGGCGCACTTCTTCTTTTTTCAGCAACGCCGCTTGCCGGCGCAAAATATGGAAATACTGCGCCGCCGTCGATAAGTTGGCGACCGTCCAGTTGTTTTCTGCCGCCAACTGTAAAAACCGCTCGATACGGCCGCTGGAATGTTCCGGCCCTTGCCCTTCATAACCGTGCGGCAAGAGCATAACGAGCCCAGATTTTTGTCCCCATTTCGCCCGGCCGGACGAGATAAACTGGTCAAACATCACTTGCGCCATATTCGCAAAATCGCCGAACTGCGCTTCCCAAAGCACAAGTGTTTCCGGTGCGTACACGTTGTATCCGTATTCATAACCGAGCACGGCCGCTTCAGTCAATGGGCTGTTGTAAACGACAAACGAAGCTTTTGCACCGCTGATATGATGAAGCGGAACATACTCTTTTCCAGTTTTCACGTCGTGCAGCACTAAATGGCGTTGGGCAAACGTGCCGCGCTGCGAATCTTGGCCGGTGAGGCGGATCGGCACGCCGTCTTGCAAAATCGTGGCAAACGCCAACGTTTCCGCATGCGCCCAGTCGATTTTGCCGTTTTGCGCAAATACATTGCTGCGTCGTTTTAAGATGCGCTCAAGCTTGTTAAAGACATGGAAGTCAGCCGGGAACTCGAGTAGCTCCTCATTGATGCGGTGAAGCACGTCTTTTGCCACACCTGTTTTTACTTCCGGCAGCCGGTCGACGACCGGTTTCGGTGGATCCATAATGAAATCGAGTTCCTCTTCGTTTTTCGGCACCCGCTCATAGGCAATTTTCAACCGTTCGGCCACTTCCTGCTCCATTTCTTCGACTTCCCGCTCAGCGATGATGCCCTTATCAATCAATTTTTGCGCATACAGCTGCCGCACGGTCGGATGCTGGTGAATGATGCTATACATGAGCGGATTCGTCGCCATCGGCTCATCCATCTCGTTATGGCCGAAGCGGCGATAACCGATCAAGTCGATAACAAAATCTTTTTTAAATCGCTGGCGATATGCAAACGCCAAGCTTGCCGCTGCTAAACAAGCCTCCGGATCATCGGCGTTGACGTGCACAATCGGCACCTCAAACCCTTTCGCCATATCGGAAGCATACGTTGTCGAACGGGAATCGTAACTTTCCGTCGTAAAGCCGATCATGTTGTTGGCGATAATATGAATTGCCCCGCCGGTCGTATAGCCGCGCAACTGGCTTAAGTTGAGCGTCTCAGCCACAACACCTTGCCCCGGGAAGGCAGCATCGCCATGAATTAAAATAGCAAACGAGGCGTCTACCTTTTGCTCCGGCACGCCTGGCTTCGTCCGGTCTTCTTGTGCAGCGCGCGTGTAGCCGAGCACGACCGGATTCACAACTTCAAGATGGCTCGGGTTGTTGGCGAGCGTAATTCGCATCGTATGCGCGCTTTTATTGCGCAGACGGCGCGCCGCTCCCAAATGGTATTTCACGTCACCCGTCCAGCCGTAGGTGATGGCCACCGCCCCTTCGGACGGAATAAAGTTTTTGCTTTCTGCATGCTGAAACTCAGCGAAAATCATTTCATACGGCTTACCGAGCACATGGGCGAGCACGTTTAGCCGGCCGCGGTGCGCCATGCCGATGTTGACAGCATCAATCTCATGCTCAATCGCTTGACGGACAAGTTCATCGAGAAGCGGTACCATGGAGTCAAGACCCTCAATCGAAAACCGCTTTTGCCCGACATATGTCCGATGAATGAACTTTTCAAACCCCTCTACTTCCGTCAGGCGACGCAGCAAAGCGACCCGCTCTTTGTTCGCCAAGCTCGGATAGTACGCTCCAGACTCGATTTGCTGGATGAGCCAGTTCCTTTCCTCTAAATTATGTACTTGCGAGAATTCAAAGGCGATTTTATCTGTATAGATTTTACGCAAGTGCAAAATGGCATCCCAACCGTTTTTAACGTGCGCCGGCGCATGTGGACAAAGAAATGCGACCGGAATGCGCTTTAAATCTTCTTCTGTCAAATCATACTCATCTAGTTCGAGACGGCGCAACTTTTTCTCCTTTTTAACGATTGGGTTCGTATCGGCGGCCAGATGGCCATAATGGCGAATGCTGTCCGCCAGTTTGACGGCGGCGACAAGTTTGCTAAATACAGTTGGTGTCTCAGGCAGCCGGAACGTTTGATGCGTCTGCGTCGCTTCGGGATCCGCAGGAGAAACCGGTTCCTCGACGACCGGCGCTCCCCACTGTTCAAACAGTTGTTTTAGTTCCGGGTCGACGCTGTCTGGGTCATCGAGGTACTGCTCATACATTTCGATGACATAGCCGAGGTTCGGCCCGTAAAACTGGCTCCACGGTTGAGCGTAGTTCGTCTGTTTTGCCATCGTGAAAAAACCTCCAACTAATTTTCGTGTCCCTCGGGTCAAGCGGACAGCGGTTATCAAGACGCCGCGTCCCCATTGGCTACCATTATTCCCGAATGGACAACAAAATAACTATATAAACGTTTTCACTGTTTATTTTAGCACTATTATTCACTAAAATCGACGCAGAAACTTAAAAAAATTCCACTCATTATCATTATATGAATAGTATGAATAGAAAATATATTGTTAACAAATTGATGGGAACATGGCTATGACCTACAGGCAACGCCGCCTCCTGCTGCTTGAGAGGCGGTCCAACTACCAGCTACAGCCCGTCGGCACCAATGGAAAAGCGCAGCCGAACAAAAGCTGCGCTTTCTTACGAGAGCTTGAATTTTTCCACGAGCTGCTTCAATTGCTGGCTCATCTCGTTTAACGATCCTGCCGATTCGGTCACCGTCGCCAGCGCCTGCAACTGGTCATCGGCCGAAGCAGCCACTTCTTCTGCCGCTGCCGCTGACTGTTGGGCGATGGCGGCAATGTTTTGCATCGCGCCGACCACGTCATCTTTGCTTCTGTTCATCCGCTTTGCTTCTTCCATCACAGCAGCGAGCGCGTCTGTCAATTGTTCCATCATGCTAGTGATTTTTACGAACAAATCACCGGTCGTATGCACCGCTTCCCGCTGTTTGTTGTACGCCTGTTTGGAACGGCCGACGGCCTCGATCGCCAATGCCGCTTGCTGCTGAATGGCCGCAATGGTCGCATGGATCATTTCTGTCGCTTTTGCTGATTGTTCCGCCAGTTTGCGCACCTCGTCAGCGACAACGGCAAATCCTTTGCCATGCTCGCCGGCGCGCGCCGCCTCAATGCTGGCGTTTAACGCAAGCAAGTTCGTCTGTCCGGAAATGGCGGTAATTGTTTGGATAACCCCATCAATTTCATCCATTTTTTTCACTAGATCGTTAATGACGTTTTCTACTGCGGACAGCTCTTGTTTCGCTTCCTCCGATTTCAGCTGCAAGATATTTAAATGCTCCAACCCATCATAACTGGCCGTTTTCGTGTCATCCGACAATGATTCCATGCCAACTGTCGCACTTGTGACCGATTCAATTTGCTGTGACAACGCTGACGTCTGCTCATTGATCGTATCAAGGCTTCCAGCTTGATCGGTCGTCCCTTTCGCAATCTCACCGATCGCTTTCGCCACTTGTTCGCTCGTTGCCATCGTTTCTTCGGAGACGGCGCTTAAATGGTCAGCTGAAGCCGCTAATTCATTTACCGATCGGTTCACTTCACCGATCAGCACGCGCATATGCTCGATCATGTCGTTGAAATGGCGAGCGAGGCGACCGATCTCATCTTTTGCTGTCACACGCGCCTGCACCGTCAAATCACCAGACGCCGCCTTTTCGACCTGCTCTTGCAAGACGACAATCGGTTTCGTAATCGAACGCGCCAAAAAGTAAACAGCGACAAATGCTACAATCAGCGCGATCACTGTAATGACGAGCATGTTCATCCCAACTGAACGGCTCATCGCTGATAAGTCCGCTTTCTTATAAACAGCGCCGACTTTCCATCCAAGCTCTGGAATCGTTGTGAAATATATGACCCGTTGTTCGCCATCTTCCTCGTATTGCCACATTCCTTTTTCACGTTCAAGCATATAGCGAACAGTCGCGTTTTTCGCCATATTTTTCCCTTTATGCTCTGGATGGACGATCGCCATTCCTTTTGAATCAAACAACACCGGGTAGCCGTGATAACCGACATCGCTCGCGTTGACCATTCTCGTCACCGTATCGAGCGACATATCAATACCGATGACAGCAGAAACGCGGCCATTTTCACTCACTGCCTTAGCCAATGTCACGACATGTTTACCTGTAATGGCATCGACGTACGGCTCTGTCCACACGACTTGGTCCGGGCGTTCCATCGCTTCTTTATACCACGGGCGGCTTGTCGGATCGTATCCGTCCGGAAACTCCGCCGTCGGCGTAATGTACATTTTCTTCTGCTCCGTGCCGATATAGATGTACTGCACATTTTTATGAATGCGCAAAAACGTACGGAACTGCTTTTCAAGCTGCAACCATGCTTTTTCATCTTGAATCATTTGCATAGCTGACGGCGATTCACTAAACTGTACTAAGCTGTTCTCCTCGCTTTGAAAGCTCGTACGAATATCGCCGAGCAACCCGTCGAGTGCCGACTGTGCTCGTTGCTTGACATCAGCGTCAACGAGTTTCCTCATTTGCATCATGCCGACGAACTGCGTGGCCGCCAACGAAAGAATCAATAATAGCGCCATCAAAACAATTAACTTGCTGCGTAATGTTCGAAACACTCCCTACTTCTCCCCTCTGTCCCCTGGTTTCATCGAACTACATTTTATTGAACTACATTCCATTATAAAAGGACGATAGTCCTCCGTCCATAGGATTAGCTTCTTAATTCATACATAGCAAGAGGCGGCAGGCGGAACAATAAAAATAGGCAGGTGAACAGCGATGGGGGCAATCGAACATGAAGGCTATGTATTCGAAATTGAATATAGTGTCCTGTTGCAAAAAGGAGCGCTTCATGTTTACCGTGACGGTGAATTTATTGAGGAAATTGTGTTTCCATTTCACGGCGAAAAGCCGGATGAACAACAAATCGAAGCGTTGGTCAGCAAATACGTTGAACAACATGCCCACAGCCGCTAACAGCGGCTGTTTTCTTTTCTTGGCGTTTTTTCTAGCGTTCAGATTATGATGGGGCATAACGAAAGCAAGGAGGAGCGGTATATACAAGAACCGTTTTATCGGAGCGATGACCGGACCCATCCTCGACTTCGATCCTAGCCATGCTAATGATTTATGGTAAGAAATGACCGACGGAGGTGATATTCACGACCATCATCCTAACGGCAATACGTTTTCTGTCATTGACATTGGATTTCCCTACCGTACTGGAAGCTGGGCCCGCGTTAAGTGGCTCATGCAATCGATGGATGAAGTTGTCATTCGCCTTGGAGGCAGATGGATGCCTGATTACATCAACCATATAAACGAACTGCTCCTAGAAGAATGGAGGAACAAAGGAATCGTCAGTAAGCTAAAAGATTCAATCCATTACGTTTTTGCTTTGCTGCGGACGTACACCGCTTGCAATGGTTTGCAATGATTTAGAAGATGAAAAACCCCCTCAATCATGCGATGTTCATGAAATAGAACACCCATTTAAGTAAAATTATAAAAAATTTACAATTATGAAAAGAAAGGAGTCACTGGCAGCGGCCGCGAATAAGAAAAGGAGAACATAGATAGAAAGGAATCGTCATCGATGAAACCGATTTTCTACAACGATCCGCTCGCTCCTTTACTTATTCGCAATGAGCTCTTTTCTCTGCTACCGGCGCATGTCCGCCATCTGACCGTTGTTTGCATCGGCAGCAACCGCATTAACGGGGACAGTTTAGGTCCGTTTGTTGGCACGCTGCTTGAAAATGCTTATCCGGATCATTTGACAGTGATCGGTACACTGCAGCAGCCAGTCGATGCGACGAACATCCGTCAGGTGCACCAACAGTTGCAAAACAAAGATGATTCCTACATATTGGCCATTGACAGCATTGTTGGCCCACGTCCGTTTGTACATACGATCGCCATTCTCCCCGGCGCGCTCGCTCCCGGAACGGCGCTTGGTAAATCGCTGCCGCGTATCGGCGACATCAGCATCATGGGGGTCATGATAGAGGACACGGCTGATGTGAGCGCACTTCCGTATACGAATTTACACATTGTTTATCAAATGGCGAAAGTCATCGCCATCGGCCTTTCCCTCACCATCAGGCAACGCTATGGCTACGAAACATCTGCCCCGTTGTTGGCATAAAGCAACACGAAAAAGCGCGGCAACACAAACGTTGCCACGCCTTCATTTAAGCAAGAGAAAATGTTTGTTTGACAAAGGCCACAACGTCCTCGGCTGTTCCGAGCGACAGAACCTTCTCTTTGATGCGAGTTGCCTCTTCTTTTGACAGCTGTTTCAGCTGAGCGCGCGCCGGTAAAATCGAGGTGGCGCTCATGCTGAACTCGTCAAGTCCGAGGGCAAGCAAAATCGGAATTGCAATCGGGTCGCCAGCCATTTCCCCGCACATACCGACCCATTTTCCTTCGCGGTGGGCAGCATCAATCACATGGCTGATAAGCCGCAAAATGGCCGGATTGTACGGTTGATACAAATACGAGACACGCTCATTCATTCGGTCGGCGGCCATCGTATATTGGATTAAGTCGTTCGTGCCAATGCTGAAGAAATCCACTTCTTTTGCAAACTGATCCGCCATAACGGCAGCAGCCGGAATCTCGACCATCATGCCGACTTCAATGTCATCGGCGACTGGCGTGCCTTGACGCAGGAGCGCCTCTTTTTCTTCGAGCAAAATCGCTTTCGCCTGACGGAATTCGTCGAGCGTGGCAATCATCGGAAACATGATTTTCAAATTGCCATGCACGCTCGCCCGCAGCAGGGCACGCAGCTGAGTGCGGAACATCTCCTGCATTTCCAAGCAAAGACGGATCGCACGGAACCCTAAAAACGGGTTCATTTCTTTCGGCAAGTTTAAATATGGTAGCTCTTTATCACCGCCGATGTCAAGCGTGCGGACGACGACCGGCTTGCCCTTCATTTGCTCAAGCACCGTTTTGTAGGCGACGAACTGCTCTTCCTCTGTCGGCAGTTCCGGGCGGCCCATATATAAAAACTCCGTCCGGTACAAACCGATGCCTTCCGCCCCGTTAGCAAGCACCCCTTTTACATCGTCCGGTGTGCCAATGTTGGCTGCCAGCTCGACATGTACACCGTCAGCCGTCACTGTCGGCTCATGAACGAGTTTTGCCCATTCCGCTTTTTGCGCTTCATAGCGGGCTTGCTTTTCTTCATAATGAGCGAGCAGCTCCGGCGACGGATTGACAACGACTTGTCCATCAAGCCCGTCGATGACGACAATGTCGCCGTTTTTCACTTCCGCTGTTACCGTCTTCGTGCCGACGACAGCCGGAATTTCGAGCGAGCGGGCCATAATGGCCGAGTGCGATGTCCGTCCACCGATGTCGGTCGCAAATCCTTTGACATACTGTCGATTCAGCTGCGCCGTATCGGATGGTGTCAAATCTTCAGCAATGATGACGACCTCTTCGGAAATCAGGCTTGGGTTGGAGATGGCAACGCCGAGCAAATGGGCGAGAACTCGCTTCGTTACATCGCGGATGTCAGCAGCTCTCTCTTTCATATATTCATTGTCCATGCCTTCAAACATGGAAATGAAAAACGATGCGGTCTCGTCAAGCGCATACTCGGCATTCACTTGTTCCGTTTTAATTTTTTCTTTAATCGGGTTTAACAGTTCCGGATCATCAAGCACAAGCAAATGGGCAGCAAAAATGGCGGCTTTGTCTTCACCGAGTTTCTCTAAGGCGTGCTGTTTAATCATCTCAAGCTCTTCTTTCGCCTTGGCGACCGCCGCCTCGAGCCGCGCCACTTCCGCCTCAGCGTCAGTGATCGGCCGTTTTTCAGCCGCCAAATGAGGGGTTTCTAAGCGGTATGCCTTGGCAATGGCGATACCGCTCGATGCAGCAATTCCATGGATGGTTTTTTCCATTACTGAGCAAGGCCTTCTTTCGCCAACGTATCCGTTAACGCTGCCATCGCCTCTGCTGCATCGGCCCCTTCTGCCGTAATTTTAATCGTTGCCCCTTTCGGAATGCCTAACGACATAACGCCCATGATCGATTTCAAGTTGACCGTTTTTCCGTTGTACTCCAGTTGAATTTCGCTGTTAAATTTGCTGGCTGTTTGCACTAAAATGGTCGCCGGGCGGGCATGGATGCCAGAGTCTGAAGTGACTTTAAACGTTTTTTCCATCGTTCATCAATCCCCTTCTTCACTATTTTTTTCTTTGTCATCATATCAAATACACGGGCGGGGAGGCAACGGAAAATGCTTGTCCCCCCGCACCAACGATTAACAAGCGGTTTAGCCGATTTCAACGACGCCGTCTTCACCTTGGGAGACTGCGCCTTGCTTTTTGATGTGCACCGCCTGACCAGCTTGCAAGTTCGTGAAAATCACCGGTGTAACGATGGATGGTGCGTTATTTTTCACATAATCGAGATCAACACGCAAAATCGGCTGTCCTTTTTTCACTTCATCGCCTTCTTTGACGAGCGCTTCAAATCCTTCACCATTCAGTTTCACCGTATCGATGCCGAAGTGAATTAAAATTTCATGTCCTCCAGCCGACTTGATGCCAATGGCGTGCTTCGTCGGAAACACGTTGATGATGTTCCCATCGACAGGGGAGACGACTGTGCCATCCGTTGGCATGACGGCGAAACCATCGCCCATCATTTTTTGCGAAAATACTTGGTCAGGTACATCAGCAAGCGGGACGATTTCCCCAGCGAGCGGCGAAGCGATCGCTTCCGCCTGAGTCGTAGCTGGCGTCTCTTCCTTAGGCTCTTCTTTCACTTTTGTCGGCACTTTTCCTTGCATAATATCATGAATTTGTCCTTTTAAGATATCCGATTTCGGGCCGAAGATCGCTTGCACGTTGTTGCCGACTTCGAGCACACCAGCAGCGCCGAGCTCTTTCAGCCGGTCTTTATTGACTTGGCCGATGTCACGGACCGATACGCGTAAGCGCGTAATACATGCATCCAAATGTTCGATGTTTTCCTTTCCGCCAAGAGCCGCAAGCACTTCATACGGCAAATCACCAGTGGCCGCTTCAGCTTTTGGCGTTTCATCGCCCGTTTTTTCACGTCCTGGCGTCGCCAAGTTCCATTTGCGAATGGCAAAACGGAACCCGAAGTAATAAATGACTGCAAACGCTAATCCAATCGGAATGACGAGCCACCACGCCGTCCGATTCGGCAGAACACCGAACAGCAGGAAGTCGATGACCCCACCAGAGAACGTCATCCCGATTTTGATGTTCAACAAGTGCATGATCATAAACGATAGCCCGGCAAAAACGCAATGGATGGCAAACAGCGCCGGAGCGACGAACAAAAACGAAAACTCGATCGGTTCAGTAATCCCAGTTAAAAACGATGTCAGCGCTGCTGAGCCCATGATACCAGCGACGATTTTTTTGTTTTCCGGGCGCGCTTCATGATAAATAGCGAGGGCTGCAGCCGGAAGGCCAAACATCATGAATGGAAACTTCCCGGTCATAAACGTGCCAGCCGTCAGCTCCACTCCGTCTTTCAGCTGCTCGAAAAAGATTTTTTGGTCGCCGCGTATAATTTGACCAGCCTTATTTACATATTCGCCAAACTCAAACCAAAACGGCGAATAAAAAATATGGTGGAGTCCAAACGGGATCAACGCACGTTCGATAACACCGAAAATAAACGCGGCAACCGTTTTGTTTGTATCAATCATATTGTGCGAGAACGCATTTAATCCGTGCTGAATCGGCGGCCAGATAAACGTCATGATAATGCCAAGCACGACGGCAGAAGCCGCTGTCACAATCGGCACGAATCGTTTGCCGGCGAAAAAGCCGAGATATTGCGGCAGTTCGATGTTAAAGTATTTATTGTACATATAAGCGGCCAAAATCCCGACGATAATCCCGCCGAAGACGCCCGTTTGCAGCGTCGGAATGCCGAGAATGTTGGCAAATGATGGGTCGTTACCAACCATATCGGCGTTCACATTTAAAACAACGCTCATTGTGACGTTCATAATTAAGTAGCCGATGATCGCCGCTAATCCGGCGACCCCTTCCCCGCCGGCGAGACCGATCGCTACACCGACGGCAAACAAGAGCGACAAGTTAGAGAAAACAATGCCGCCCGCCTGTTCCATAACGTTTGAGATTAACACAACCCAGTCGGCTTTTAACGCCGGAATTTTGTCGGTGAGCGCTGGGTTTTTCAAAGCGTTACCGATGGCTAACAAAATCCCTGCTGCCGGCAGGATCGCCACCGGGAGCATAAGCGCTTTCCCGACCCTTTGCAGCGTGCCAAACGCTTGTTTCATCCTTACGACCTCCTTCAACTTCCTTTTCTTAAGTTTTGCAGCAAACGGCGGATTCATGTACTGAAAAATAGACGGGCGATCATTTTTCGGACAACCAGTGGCAATAAAAAAGGCATGAATAAAGAGAGACAAAAAGAACGCTTACAACAACCTGAATACAAAATTCCGGTCGTTGCCGTCCTGTTTCGCTCTCTTTACTCATGCCTGATCGAATCAGTAACACGTAAAGCGAGACAATGTTATATTGTTGTGCCACTCTTTTTTTCCGCCAGCCGCTGCAAATGCAGCGTCAAATAGACTGCCTCGGCGTCGTCAGCCGGCAGTTGAAGCGTTTGCTGCATGACTTTAACTAACTTCCATGCTAGATTATAGCATAGCGGGTAAGCCTCTTTCAAGATTTTCGACAAATTTTTTGGTTCTTCGACTTTTTCTCCTTTTTTCAGCCGATCGATCGCGTAGCGCAAATGACGAACGAAACGCAAATAGTGGATACTCTCACGATCGATGTCGACGCCAAGCTGCTGTTCGACAATCTCGACAAGCTTAGCGATGAGCTGGGAATATTGATTAGCTTCTGCCAAGCTTTGTTTTGAAATAGCGCTATGAATATGGAGGGTGATGAAGCCCACTTCTCCTTCCGGCAGTGCGACCCCGAGCTTATCCCCAATCAGCTCGGCGACTTCAGCCGCGATTTCGTACTCAAGCGGATACAAACTTTTCGTCTCGACCAAAAACGGATTTTTGACGTCTAATCCTTGTTCAAGTCGCTTTAGTGTAAACGCGATATGATCGGTCAGTGCAACGTGAATGTGCTCGTTTAATGGCACGCCGACACGCTGCTTAATATGTTGAATCACCTCATTCATGAGGGCGATAAACTCTTCGCTCAGTTCAGGGAGCAGTTTTTTGTATTGCTCTTGTTCACGTTCATTTTTGAGAACAAAGCATTTTTCTACAGTGCTCTCAGCAATTTCGTCCCCCTTTTTTTTGCCGAAGCCGATCCCTTTACCAAGCAAGACGACTTCGCCATACGCTGGATGGGAAGCGATTAACACATTGTTATTGAGCGCTTTTTCTACACGAAACGACTGTTCCATCAAGCTCCCTCCTTTCCGCGGCAATGGCCCGTTATTCATTACGCGACTAATTATAAACCGGAAACACCCCGCCGCTCAACGAAAAAAAGATGGCGTTTTTTTGGATGGGACGACGCCCTTCTTTCCATACTATAGAGTGCCAAGAGAGGGGGATTGATATGCCATACGTTTCCATTAATGAGCGCGTCCGCCTTTATTATGAGGAAAAAGGGGAAGGACCGCCGCTTTTATTTATCCACCCTCCGGGGCTGGGACACGTCATTTTTCGCCAACAGGAGCCGCTTGCCCGCCATTTTCGCCTTATTTTGTGCGATATGCGCGGGAATGGGAGAAGCAGCCCATCAGACGTGCCGATTACCGTCCCGCTGCTTGCAGACGACGTCTCCGTATTGCTCCGCTTCCTTGGCATCGAGCGTGCCATCATTTGCGGCTATTCGAATGGCGGATCAATCGCACTTGATTTCGCGCTTCGCTATCCACAGTACGTCGAACAGGTCATTTTAATCGGTGGGTTTCCTGAAGTGTGCACTCCACTTTTGTACGGCGAGTTTTTGCTTGGCATTTCAGCCGCCAAACTAGGTGCCTTATCTTTAATCTCCTCGGTACTCGCCATCGGACATGCAACAAGCCGACACGAACGGAAGCTGCTCAAGCAGTACGTTCGGCGGGCTAACAAACGGGATTTAGACACCGCATACCGTGCCGGACTTGTCTACTGTTGCACGAAGCAGCTGTCTTCCCTTCAAGCCCCCTTGTTGCTTATTTATGGCGCACGCGACTATTACATCCATCCCTATATCGCCATGTTCCGCCGTTATGTACCGCATGCTGACGTCGTGTTCATCGATCGGGCCCGCCATCAAATCCCGACCAAACATAGCTGTGAATTAAACAACATCTTACGGGTGTACAGTCGGCGGAAATCACTTGAACGAAAGGAGGAACATGCATGTCCAAAAAAGGAAGACAAAATAAAGTAAGCCAAGAAGTAGCCAATCCGACTGTCTCGAAGGCGGAAGCAGAAATGGCAAAAGACAGCATCGATACGGCGAAGCAAGCAAAGAAAAACCGCTCGTAACGACAGCGAGATGGCCGAAAAACAGCGGGACACCCTTGCATACCTCACAAAAAGGGGGAATGATCATGACAGTTGGTATGACGCCAATCATGAAAGACTTGTTTGCTGTCATTGAGGAACGAAAATCCGTCCGTCAATATGACGCCAACGCGACGATCAGCAAAGATGAGCTGCGTGCCATTCTCACGGCTGCCGCGAAAGCACCGTCTGCTTGGAATTTGCAGCCATGGCACTTTCTCGTCATCCACGGCAAAGAGGCACAACGACGGTTGCAACCGATCGCTTATGGCCAACAACAAATCGTTGATGCCTCTGCTGTGATCGTTGTGCTTGGTGATTTGGAGGCGAACCAGAATACAGATGCCGTTTATGACCCACTCGTTCGCGAAGGGACGATGACCGAAGAGGTAAAGCAGCAGCTCGCTAAGCAAATTGAGACAGCGTATGCCAACGAGCAATACGCCCGTGACGCTGCGTTTCAAAACACCGCCTTCGCCGCAATGCAGCTCATGCTGGCGGCAACGGCGAAAGGCTGGGCGACATGTCCGATCGGCGGATTTAACCCCGAACGGCTCAAAGAGGAGTTTCACATTTCAAACCGCTATGTGCCGACGTTGCTTATCACGATCGGCAAGGCGGCTGCCCCTGCCCACCATTCAATCCGGTTGCCCATCGAGACCTTGTCGACGTGGGTGGAGCAATAGCAAAGCAGGCGTTCCCACACCATTTGGGAACGCCTGTTTCTAGGATGTCATCTTCTGCTAGTCATTCGCGTCTACAAACGCACACCCGGACGGAAACGTCAAGTGGACGACCGTTCCTTTTCCAACTTCACTTTCAATCTGCATTGTCCCTTTATGTTCTTGGACAATTTTCATGCTTGTTGTCAGTCCAAGCCCCATTCCTTTTTCTTTCAAAGTAAAAAATGGCTCACCGATTTTTTGCAACCGCTCTTTCGAAATGCCGATGCCAGTGTCAGCAATGTCCAAACGGATCAGACTTTCAGCTTCAGAAACATGGACATGCAAGTTTCCTCCATTCGGCATTGCTTCAATAGCGTTTTTCATAACGTTTAAAAGCACTTGAACAATTTGGTTTTGGTCGCCATACACGCAAGCTTTTGGCGCGTTGTTACGAACGGAAATGGAAACGTTATTTAATGTCGCCTCATGACCGATGAGGTTAATAACATAGGAAATGGCCTCTTCCAACAAAAACGGCCGGTAATCAGGACTTTGCGGCTTAGCCAGCACAAGCAGCTCGCTGACGATTTGGTTGACGCGGCCAAGTTCACTCAGCATAATGCGCACGTGGTCATCATTCACTTCACGCGTTTCTTGCATCACTTGCATAAAGCCTTTCAGTGAGGTAAGCGGATTGCGAATTTCATGAGCAATGCCAGCTGCTAGCTCTCCGAGCACCGACAGCTTCTCTTTTTTCAGCAGCAACTCCTCGGTGCGCTTTTGTTGGGTAATGTCTCGCCCGATCGTTAACAATCCTTTTCGCGCACCGTTTTCTTCAAACAGCGGCACTTTAATGACATCAAATGTCTTCAGTTCCCCATCCGGCGTCTCGAGCGACTCCTCGCGGCGCGTCAACGCCCCGATTTCCCACGCCTCGCGATCCGATTCGATACACTGCTCAAACGCATCTTTGAAAAAGGGTACGAGTTCGCCAAGCTCGCGATCCGTTTTTCCGACATAATCAATATGCTCGAGATGGTAAAGCCGCCGACCGAAATCATTGACGCGCAGCCACCGCCCTTCGCTGTCTTTAAAACAAACAAAGTCGGGCATCGAGTTAATGAGCTTCAACAACTGCTGTTCATTTTCTTCCACTTTCACAAGCTGTTCGTGTTTTTTTAGCAGCTGATATAAGAACACGACCGACAGAAAAATAAAGACCGTCCCTTTGGCGGCGCTAAGCGCAACGTACACGCCGCGGCTGACCGTCAGCACATTGAGCAGGGAGTCGGTGACAGTTAGCCATAAAACACTACCTGTAACGTAAATTGCCATGACTTTTGATTTGTTTAACACTTTGTCATCGAACCCCTAACATACAAAGTCAGTGGCGGCCGCGCCATCCGCTGGTCTACATCTCTCGCGCCCATCCGAGCAACCGGTCGGCCAACATGACCGCGCGTTCATGGCCGAGCTGTTTTTGTAGCGATATCTCAAGCCGCTGTGCCACTGCCTCCGCTTCCTCCTCATAAGAGAACGAAAATGACCACTCGAGCGCCGGAATGGCTAGAACGATATATTCCTCTTTTCGGTTTTCATAAATATATACATGAGCCGGAGCTTGTCCGTCAACTAGCGGCGTTTTACGGATTTTCATCGTTCCATCCCCACCTTTTCGCTAATAAGCCGTCTCCATTTTATTTATTTTAGCAAACACCCAACGCCTACTCAATATAAATCATTTTCCTCGTCATCCCTCCATCGATGACGAGGTTTACTCCGGTAATAAAATCGTTTTCTTCATCACATAAATAAAGGCAGGCGCGAGCGATATCGTCTGGCTTGCCGACGCGGCCGGCCGGGTGCTGTCGATGGTCAACATCCCGCAATTTCGCGTAATCGCCCGTTTCAATCCAGCCAGGGCTGATGCAGTTGACACGAATGCGATCGTCGGAAAGCGACACGGCCAACGCATGGGTGAGAGCGATGAGGCCGCCTTTGGATGCCGCGTACGCCTCCGAATTCGGCTCGGACATAAGTGCTCTTGTCGAGGCGATGTTGACGATCGCCCCACCTTTAGGGTTGCGTCGCATATATTTTGCCGCTTCACGGGAAGCCAAAAAGGCGCTGCGCAAATTCGTTGCCAGCACGTCATCCCACTCATCCACGGTCAACTCGTACGGCGATTTCCAACGCGAGACGCCCGCATTGTTGATTAAATTATCGATGCGGCCAAAGCGGCGGGCAGCTTCCTCTATCAATCGCTTAATGTCAGCCTCATTCCGCACGTCTGCCTCCACAAATACAGCATTCCGTCCGTCGGCTCGCAGCCGCTCAACGATCGCTTCCCCATTTTTCGCATCAACGTCCGCAATCACAACATTCGCTCCCTGTTTTGCGAACATCTCCGCAATCGCCTTGCCGATTCCGTTCGCTCCGCCGGTGACAATTACCGTTTTCCGTTCTCCGACCATTTTGTCCATTCCCCTTTCTCTCCTCTTTAGCATGTTCTAATATTCTTTCTTCGTTTCACACGAAAATGGCCTCTTTATTATACCACCAACAGTAACGGAAATATATGGATGCCATATAAGAGCGTTGGGGGATTCGAACCGTTGATGCAAAGTTTGTAACGAAAGCAAAGCAATGGGAGACTTTTTTCTAGCGGTGGCACCCGACAATCTAGGTGGAAAAGCGATTTTCCATAAAAAAAGACCGCGGTCAAGCGGTCTTTTTAGCGGCTTACCGATATGGGCCGTACGGCATTGGGAAACCGGGCACATACGGAGCCATCCCTGGCTGCGGTGTGCCACAATAGCCGCCATGTGGCACGACCGGGGCGTACGGCATCGGTGCGACTGGTGGATGGCACATTGGTACACACGGAGCGTGACCTGGCATCATGCTAGGCAAAACACCCGGTGTCATGCTTGGCATCACATTCGGAACGGCTTCAGATGTCATACCGGCGACATTCGGTTCCGCCCCCATATGCGGAGCAACCATATCGTACGGAGCAGCGGCGCCACCAAGTGACAGCGGCGGGACATTTTCGTTCTCACCCATCGGTGAGACGGAAGCCGGAGCTACATTGGGCATCGTTCCTAAGTGAAGCGGCGGCGCCGGAGGCATCATATCAGGGCTGTCAAACTCATCCTTGTGATCAAGGTGGGCCGGGCTGACAAGTGGTGCCGGCAGCGTCATCGGCGGACACCAATACCCGTGCGGCACGACCGGTGGATAATATGCCATCGGCATCACCCCTGTTGGCATCGCTCCAGTTGGCATTGGCGCCATCGGCGGCATATTATTGTCGATCCGTTCAGCCTCATCGCCATGACTGGAGTCGTTCAGAAACGGATCATTATACGAATCCCATTGACTCATTGTCCTCTCCCTTTCTTGCTCAGATTATCGGGGCGCGTACCCATCCATATTGTATGTCGGAACAAGTAAAGGGTGTTTGCCCGGCAAAAATATAGGTATTTATCCCACAAGATGATTTGCGCTATGATGAATATGGACAACAAGATTCAGTGAATGCTTGGGGGGATGTGATGGACAAAGCACTAGCAGCCAAACAAATCGCCGAGTTGCGCAACGGTGTCATTGCTGAGCTGTTAGTAAAGAAAGAGGACTTCCTTACGTTTCGAGCTGTGCTCATCGAACAGCCTGATTTTAAACATTTTCGCGGTATCGCCCAGCGCGGCGGCCACGTTCTCTACCATTACATGGACACCCCGCGCAGCTGACTTGTTTGTTTTCATTGATCAACATCCGGCTTTCTGTTCCTGAAGGCCGGATCTTTCTTTTGGCGAAGAATTTTCCACTCTTTCTATGAAACTAGTTGTATCAATGTTTCACGCTTTTTTCCATCATTTAGATAATGAACAACAGCGCCATCCTTGTTACTCTAGTACCGAGTTTACGAGAGGAGGGATGAGGATGAAAAGAGGAAAGGCATGGGTGCTCGCGATATTGTGTGGAACGTTTTTCTTTGCTGGCCACGCCGATGCCGCAAAGGTCCATACGGTCAAACGCGGCGATACGCTTTGGAACATTGCGAAACAATATGGTGTGCCACTGAAACAATTGAAACAAACAAATCGCAAAGGCGATTTACTATATCCTGGCGAAAAACTTGTTATCCCGAATACTACTAGCATTACAGCGGCGGAAAAAGATTTGCTTGCCCGTCTCGTTCATGCCGAAGCGAAGGGAGAACCATATGCTGGGAAGGTGGCTGTGGCGACGGTCGTGCTCAACCGCGTCGATCATCCTGATTTTCCAAATTCGATTCGCGAAGTCATTTATGAGCGCTCTGGCGGCCATTATGCCTTCACGCCCGTGGCAAACGGAACGATCAACAAACCAGCTGACCACGAGGCGTATCGCGCCGTTGAAGAAGCACTTGCTTTTCGCGGTTTAGGAAACGGCTCGCTCTATTTCTATAATCCGAAAACGGCGAAAAGCAACTGGCTGCGCTCCCGCCCGGTGACTGTTGTCATCGGCAACCATGTGTTCGCTAAGTAAACAAAAACAAGGGGTGAAAATTTATCAAGACCTAAAATTAAAAAATGCTAAAAAAATAAAGGTAAGCACATATTAGTCATGTATAATATGTTTGCTTACCTTTTTTATTTTGGATTGAACTAATTCCACCCGTTAGCCGCCCATGCATCGCTTCGTAGCGCCACAGATGATGGAAGTTCATTCGTTCTTCCATGGGAGATAAGTAAGAGAGTTATTTTTTGAGTTGTTTAAAGTAAATTATTTCAGGGTCTCCTTCATCCAGATTATCAATAAAACCACTCTTACTATATCCAAGTGATAAGAATACCCTGTGCATTCTCTCATTAGATTGATTCGTTGAAGAAAAAATCTTTTCCGTTGGAGATATATTTTCAAAATACTTGATTAGTGATTTCGCATATCCTTTTCTTCTTTCTGAAGGTTTTACAACAACTAATGAGATAAAACTACATTCAAAAAAATGAGTGTTGTAAACCAAAAAACCAACAATTGACCTGTTAACTTTAGCGACTAAACAACACCCTTGTTCAATTGCTTTCTTTATGTATGTTCTTCTGCTTTCGTCTCCAATAACTTCCGCATCGATTCTTACTATCTCATCTAATTCATTCAATTTGGCTATTGTTATATGTTCCAAAAAAATCAAAACCTCCTTTTTGACGAACTATCTTAGTTAAGCATACTGCCTCGATAGTTGACCAAGTGATGAGAACACCGTTCTCATCAAACTAAAACTTTTTATAAACCTCTGCGTAAGCTACTTTTAACTGTTCCCGTAATTGCTTGTTTTCGTCTTCTAACTTTTTGATTTTTCGTTTCAACGATTCAATAAGAGCGTCTTTGTTGCTCTCATTCATTTCTCGCTTTATTTGTTTCGCAGTAGGAGCTTGTGCTTGTTGTTGGCGTAAGGTTTCAATACGCTCACGCAGTTCAGGATGGTTGTAAAGTGTCGCTTTCGCTACCCCTGCTTCCTTTGCTACGCTATTAAAATTAATGCTCTCATTGGCTCGTATGAGCCTTTTAATGGCTTTTTCGACTTTTTGATAGGTGAGAGCCTTTCTTGCAGCGTGAATGGCTTTCAATTGTTCTCTACGGTCATAGTTAGCCATTGGAAACACCTTGCTTTCGTTTGATTCGTTCTAATCGCCCAAAGATGATATTTCCTTCTTTAATGGTGCTCAAAATTTTCTCGTAACGTTCTAAATTCTTTTTATTTTTTTCAACCATGTCATGTCTGCCACGTTGTTCCAAAGCTTCTATTGTTTTTGTGGTTGTTTTGATTAATAATTCATACTTTTGTATATCCAACTCAGAAAAACCGATAGCTAAATCTTTACATGGGCTGCCACCGTTACATGTCAGGCATGGTGGTTCTGCCGCAAACGGACATTTTCCATTGATTCTTGCGTGACAAGTTCCATATGGATTATCAATCGCATTCAACTTATGGTCACGCCATAACGTTTCCAAAATATCAGTTGGAATATCTTCATCGGGTTTTACTTCTCGAACCTCACCATTCAAGTCAAAACTAAATAAACCTTGTTTTATCGCTGGTCAAGTCCAAATTATTGTGTAAATTCCCCTTTGATAGACAACATGGACCTGATGACTTGACGTATGGTAGGTAAGACCGGAAAGTCTCCCTGCCGGTCGCCTTCCCGG
>Ga0207865_100834_pt1 | contig 28106 bp, 35 predicted proteins | sample HigsolmetaAR204D_FD_184836 | JGI IMG/M metagenome (GOLD analysis project Ga0207865, IMG submission 184836) | Ionic liquid and high solid enriched microbial communities from the Joint BioEnergy Institute, USA - AR20-4-D (SPAdes) (version 2) ...
TGCAACAGAAGCCGACAGTGGAAATGTCGTCACCGTCAAATACCGTATCAATGACGGGCCGACCAGGGCGATTGCCTCCGGCGTATCAGACGGAAGCACGCCCATTAATTTTGCCAAGACGCTGACCTACCAAAACAAGCGTCTGTGGGATGGTGCGACCGACGTTGTTGGGGCTGATCTGGCCGAGGACGTTGACCACACCCTCAAGGTATGGGCCGAGGACGACCAGGGCGGACGAAGTGAGGAAGTCATTCGTCATTTCCGCGTCATTTGGAACCGCCCGCCGGTCATCAGCGGGCAGAATGAGGACTTGGGCGTGATCATGGTGCCGCCCGTCCGGACGTACACAGTCACGGAGCCAGAGGGGAACAGCTTCACGATCACCGAGAAAATCAACGGGACCGTGATCCGCACATTCCCCGGCGTGCCTGGCCGGGAGGAGACAGTCACAATCCCGCACGACCTCTGGATCCGGCTGGACCTGGACACGCCGCACACCCTGACCGTAGAGGCGACAGACAGCCAGGGTCTCACATCAACCAGGACCTTCACGTTTGTGAGAACCGAGACTCACATCGAGTTCATGCTAAACTTTGACAACCCAGCCGTTGAAGCGCATTTCACCCTGGACGGGATGCCGAAACGGGTGCTCGTTAAGCTGGAACGGTACCTGCCGCCCGGTTCGTCGATCGAGTTTGTGCGGGTGTGCAACAACGCTATGGATGAAGTGCCGACCTGGGAGGATGCGACGGCGGCTGTCATCGCCGGCCGAGGGTATCTTTTCACAAACCAGCAAAAAACCGCTGAGAGCTGGCGAATCAACATCTGGGTCAGCATTGCTAAGGGAACCGCGACAGAGCGCGTGAGGCTGGACGGATTCGGAGGTGCGTTTGACTGATGAAGTTTCAGAACGCCAAACCGATCTCGCAGATTCGCGAGGACGAGAAGATGAGCACTGCAGCGAGGATTGCACAGCTTGAAGCTGAAAACGCCGCGCTGAGGGCCGAAAACGAGAGCTTGAGAGCTGATGGTTTGACGACAATGGAAGCCGTTGCCGAAGTGTATGAGCAGCTGTTGGCCTTACAAGAACAGGTAAATGGAGGCACTAGTTGATGGTTCAACTCTATTACAGACTGATCAAAGCAAACGTCAGAACAATCGAGCAGGTACCCGAAAATATCCGGGCTGAAGTAAAAGCCCTGTTGGATGCTGATGCCGATGCTTCTTAAACTGCTGTTCTGGTTCTACTCCTGGAAAGGGGGTGATGTTCTGATGGCACTGGTCGACTTGTATGTCGCTCTGATCATCAACAACCGCCGAACTTTCGAACAGGTACCTGCTACCCTGCAGCCGGCAGTACAAGCAGAGCTGGAGGCGCTCGGTCTCGGTACTGATGGCAAGCCTCTTGCTTAACGCCTTTTCTCAAGACGAGAGAAGGCGTTTTTTCATGGGGAGCTGCGGCTCCCCTTTATTTTTGCCCATTTGGGGAGGGAAGAGAGCATATGGAAAATGTTTTCAAAACAGTTGTAGCATTCGGCGGCGCTGCCGTCTCTTTTCTTTTTGGGGGGTGGTCAGCGTTGCTGGGGGTTTTGCTTGCGTTTGTTATCATCGACTACATCAGCGGAGTTATTGCTGCAGGGATGGAAGGGAAACTGGAAAGCCGCGTTGGGCTGGTTGGGATAGCCCGAAAGGTTTTCATCTTTGTCATGGTTGCAATAGCGCACCTGGTCGATACAGCCCTTGGCGATCAGCATGTTTTGCGTGATGCGACTATCTTTTTCTATCTGGCTAACGAGTTGCTTAGTATCACAGAGAATTCCGGACGAATTGGTCTTCCGGTTCCATCTGTAGTCAAAAAAGCCATCGAAGTGTTGCGGGGAAGGGGTGAGGCAAAATGACAACCATAAAAGGCATCGATTGCGCCGTTCCTTTGACGGCTGAGAAGGCAAAGGCGATGGCTGCGGCAGGCATGCGGTTTGTCTGCCGCTATCTTGTACCTGAAAGCATGGCGTGGAAACGACTGACAAGAGCAGAAGCTGAAGCGATCACTGCTGCAGGCATGAAGATCGTGTCCGTTTTTCAGCGCGGCCAGAAAGACGCTGCAGGCGGAGCGGCAAACGGCAGCCGGGACGGTAAAGCTGCATACCAAGAAGCAAAGCTGATCGGGCAGCCGGAAGGGACAGCGATCTACTTTGCGGTAGACTATGACGCGCAGCCAGCCGATTACGCTGCGATTGAGGCGTACCTGCGAGCCGCGGCAAAAGAAGTTCCCGGATATCGAATCGGCGTGTATGGATCTTTTAACGTAGTCGAGGCTATGGCATCCGTCAACGCTTGCCAGCACTTCTGGCAGACATACGCTTGGTCTAAAGGCAAACTGTCCAAAGCCGCGAACCTCTATCAGTACAAGAACGGACAACAACTTGCAGGTCATACAGTTGACTTTAACGATGCCTTGGGTGGCGAGGGATGGTGGGATACAAATCCCCAAACGGTGGAAAAAGCTGTGGACAAAACCGCAGCCGAAAAGGTCATCGGCGTACTCGGTGCGCTCTGGACGGCCAGCGCGGACAAGCAGGTGCAAGAAGCAGCACACTATGCCGCAAACGCTCTCCGGGATGCAGCTGGGATTCCGAGAACATGAGTAAAGCCCTCCTCAACGGAGGGATTTTTTGTTTTATTGAGCGATTTTCCCGACATTGTACAGAAAAAGTACGTCTGATGTATCTATCACGAATAGGTCTGGAAGTTGCGCCATGGCGCCCATGATGTGTATGCGTGGAGGTCGTTTGCTAAACTGTGACGTTATCGGCTTGAAGGCGTCGATCCAGTTTCGTGCGCTGGTTTCAGTTTCGATAAAGTTATCCAGCACATGCATGAGATAAGCAGGAAGGTGTTCTTCGTTTTCTTTCGCAACTTGTTTCATAAAGTTTAGCAACTCCTCTTTGTGTTCGATGACTTTCGCGCGAATCTGTTCTGCCCATGCGACCTGTTTGGGGCTGCCAGTTAGCTCCGGAAGCGTAAGTTCTGACTTGCGAGGTTTCGTTGCGAGATCACGCTTCTTGCAATCCGGGCAAAGACCGGGACTGTTTTTCTTTTGCAGGTACTGTTCTCTTGTTCTCAGAGTAGTGTAAACTTCATGTCCGCAACTGTAAAGCATAGTATCAACCGTCCTTCTTCTTTGTTTCGAGATACTTTTCAACCGTTTCAGGAAACCAGAACATACGCCCCTCATCGTCCACCGCGTCGGGGCAGGGAAACGAGCCCCGGTAAGTCTCGTTTAGTGCTCGTCTCCCCGAAGTTGTGACGTTTGCTTTGGAGGTTCCGATCATTTTGGAAAACCTTGTAGCACTAATCAGTTGCAGCGGTTTTTTTATCATTCTTCGTCCTCACTTTGTAAAGTGTTCAATGATCGCATCTGCCAGTTCGTGCGCTTTAAAAATCTCAACATCCTCAATCGTCTCACAGTGGTAATCTTCAAAAAGACCCTGTTTTGTCAGTTCAAAGAAGCATTCTCGCACATTTTCCGGCGTCGGTTGGAGCTCTCCTTTTCCAGCTGCACTCAAAGCTTCAGCGTACAAAGGTTTGTACCATTCGTCATCATCCAGCAGAGCGGCGCGAACGTCAAATTCCTTTTGCCATACCTCCTTCACAATCCACTTTTCCTCTTCAACCTGGAGTACTTCCTTTATGCTGTACGGCAACGGCCTTCTGTCGAAAACATACTCTTTAAAGCTGCACCCATCGTCGTCACAGAAAAACGTTACCGCGCTCCATTGCCCGTCTTTTTCGATGATGTAAAACTCTTCTTTACAAGATGGTAAGTCTGCTGGGAAAGTGATGACTTCATTCGCCTGTCCTTTTACGGTTTCGATCTCATTCTCGTTTGTCCAGCCGTGACGAACTATCACTAACCCTTTTCTCCGCTTGCGATCCTCCCAGTCATCGTGCAGGTTGCGCAACAACTTGTTACGTTCTTCGTCTTCCATACGCTTCAGGATGCTGAAAAGTGTGTTTATCATGCTTATTCCTCCTTTTATTGTTTTTCCGTCATCCCTTGCTGTTGTCTTTATCTTACCGCAAACGTTTAACTAAGTAAAGCGAACACAACACGAACAAAATGTGAACTTTTGGATATTCTTGTTTTGAAGGCAGCCGGGCATTTGCCCAAGAGCGGAAAGCGGCGGAGGAACTGCGAAGAAATGGAATTCGGATCATCAAAGGGAAGGTGGACCGTGGCGTAACGCGCGTAGGCGCTACAGCGTTGGGCGATATTGCGAACCTCTATCAGTACAAGAACGGACAACAACTTGCAGGTCATACAGTTGACTTTAACGATGCCTTGGGTGGCGAGGGTTGGTGGGACACTAATCCGCAAGAAACAAAAAAAGCTGTTGATAACTTTGTGGATAAAGAAGCAGCCGAAAAAGTCATTGGCGTACTCGGTGCGCTCTGGACAGCCAGCGCAGACAAAAAAGTACAAGCAGCTGCGCACTACGCCGCCAATGCGCTGCGTGATGCTGTGGGAATACCGAGGCAATGATCATAGCCCTCCAGCAAATAAGCCGGAGGGCTTTATTTGAACAACTTCTTCAGCCACTCAAAAAGATCAAACGTAGTTCGATTATAAACCTTGTTATAGGCGTACTTCTTGGGATCACGCACCCAACCGTATCCCCTTGGCATTTTCAATCCTGCACGATGCACGATCTGTCTTTTCAGGCTGGTTCTGGCCGCGATCCTCTTCTTAAGACTCGGTTTCCGGAAGCCGAATTTCAAAGTGATCCCCTGCCCTTTTTTCTAAATTGTACCATCTAGCGATGTGATCTGACCATCTCTACCAGACCGTGATCAATCTGATGACTGTAAAGTGGGTGTTTTTTCATCGCCTCCATTGTCTTGCTGGTATCTATGGCAAGGTAGTGCTCCAACGTCTGCACGCGGGCATGTCCGCTAATCTCCTTTAGGATGAAGAGATCCACCCCTTGCTTGTGAAGGAAAGTCAGGCAGCTTCTCCGCAGCGCATGGAGACTCAATCCTTCTTTGTAAATGCCAAGTTTCTTGGTGTAGTGCTTGAAAAGCCAGTCGATGCCCTTTTCCGAGTACGGTTTCCCATACTTTGTGAGAAAAAGCGTCTGGTCGTCCTCGCCAGTGACAAAATATTTCCGGCCGCACTTGTAACGATTGATCCCCCCGCGTCTCTTCTTGCTCAATTCCGTGTACACAATCCCGTTCTGCAGGTACAACTGCAGGGCATTGGCCAGCTGCGGAATCATCGGTATGATCCGATCTTTCCCGCCTTTCCCGTCCCGCACATGGATATAGTTTTCCTCAAAGTTTACATCATACGTTTTGAGGTTGATCAACTCGCTCACCCGGACACCGGTGAACAAGAAAGTGGCGAATATGGCGTAGTCTCTCACCGCGTATCTGCCGGTCAACATGACCCCGTCCAGAAGCGTCTTTGCCTGCTGTTCGCCCAATGTGATCGGTACCGTCTTCGGCACCTTCATGCCCTGGATGTTCTTCGCCGGGTTTTTCACAATCGCGTAATCATCGTGATCAACGAAATATTCATAGAAAGACCGGATCACAGAAATGTGGCGGTTGACGGTGCGCGGTGCCAATCCTGCATCAACCAGGCTGAACTTGTACTCCCGGATGTCCTGCTGTCGCAGTTCCAATACGTCCCGGGTGGAAAAGTGGCTGATAAACCGGCGCAGATCCGTTTCGTACCCGGTCAGAGTCTTTGGCCGGGCCCCTTTGTCAGAACGCATGTACAGCAGAAACTCTTTCAGGTACATCTCGTTGACGTTGGTTTTGACAATGCTCAGTACGTTTTGCATGGCAATCCTCCCTGGAATGTGTGTATTCCAGGTCAGCGCCCGTTGTGCTAATATGAAGTTATCAGGCGCTGCCTGGTGCCGCAAAAGCCGTTTCCTATGTCTGCCAGGACCGGGACGGCTTTTGCTTTTTTATTGCTTAGATTTAGAACGTACGTTCTTGTTGTCATTATATCAAACTACTACAATATGGCAATTATAGCTAACAATGGGGTATTTTTTGTCTTGATAATAGAACGTGTGTTCGTGTAAAATACAAACAAACGTTTCCGTTCGGAAGTTCTATGCCTAGCGAGCATCCAGAAATGCAGTGAAAAAGGAGAGGAACACCATTGTTTCTAACATCCCGTAAACGCATGATCATAAAAGCTATTCAGGAACATGTCGCACAACACGGATACCCGCCAACCATCCGCGAACTCTGTAACATAGTAGGGGTGAAGTCGTGCAGTACAATGCATCAACATTTGGAATCTCTGAGGAAAGCGGGGAAGATCACATGGGAGCCGAGCCGTCCCCGAACGCTTGCAGTTGTGGAGCGTGAAGCGGATGCTGTCTGACATCGAGCGAAAGGTTCTGCGCATCATTGCCAATTTCTCAGTTGGGCGCCGGCGCACGCCGACAGTGGATGAGTTGTGCGTGAAAACCGGCCGGGATCGCAGCGGCGTGTTGGAGGTACTGGCTGCATTGGCCCGGGAGGAGTACATCGAATGGGATCGATTACACCCGGACGACATCAAGCTGCTGGAAGCGTGGGAACGAAAGGAGACATCAGGATGGGGCGGAAGATAGATGACTTGTTCGGCTCAATGCGGATGATACTGCCGGAACACAAGGCGGAAATCCAACGCATGAACGCGGAAAGGGGCCTCGTAGAGAGACCGGTTGTAGACGAGATAGACTTTGACGAGAACTGTTTTCGCATATATGACTCAACGCAATACGACTATGCAATCAACGTTAAGTGGTTCCGGGAAGTTCGAGGCGGCCTTGGTGTGTACGAAACGACCTGGGGTGTCGTAAAGGAGATTGACGCTGACAAACGACGGTTCCGGCTGGTCAGCGATTGGGAGTCGGTGTGGATCAGAGTGGAAGATGTCGTAAGTGTGACGAAGTAGTAACTAATCGGAGTGTCTTGTCTTCCCCCCGCTGCGGCGGGGGTTGTGTTGCCTAGCAACGAACGGATTGCGAACAAAATATGACAATTCGTTTTGTCAATGGAAAATTATAGACACAATGTTGGTAAATACTTTATATTTGTGTTAGCAAAAAATCTTTGGATGGGAAGATCAATTATGATACTTGGGGATATGAAAATCGTGCAATATGTGGAGAGTGGATTGCTGCATATTGAACCATTCGACAAGAAGAACGTTGGCCCGGCATCAATTGATCTAACCCTAGGTCATATCATTAAAAAGGCGAGCAAGAGTATATCATCAAGCCCTATGGTTGATAATTCTGAAAATTACGAAGAAATAGATCTGTTCAAGCAACCCTTTTATTTAAAACCAAGGGAAATGATTCAAGGATATACTCGTGAATACATAAAACTGCCCTCTACTTTGGCCGGGAGTATCCATAACCGGAGTAGTTTGGCAAGGTTTGGTCTCGATGTAGCGGTATCCTCGTTTGCTAATCCCGGTTACGAAGGTAATCTGCCGCTGGTTATTAGCAACATATCATCTCATCCTATTCAGATTATCGCAGGATTGAGGGTTTGTCAGATAGTGTTTACCGAAGTGAGCGGAGTCGAAAAACCATACAATGTACGCGAAGAAGCAAAATATGTTGGCGAAACAGGAGTCGTTACATCCAAGATCCATCTTGATAAGGAGATTAGAGAATTTTTGCGGGTTAACGGCATTGAGAGGGTAACAGATGATCATATTCTGTTATTCCAAAGGTCTCTATTCGCAAATTTACAACAAAAAACCGCGAAGATTCTCGATTTATTTCAAAAAGAAGTAAATTTTTAGGTTGGGTATAAATGAAAAAGAACCCAAAGGATATAAAAAGCCTTCAGTTATTCCAAATAATTCGCCAACAATATATTGCGCAACTGGTTGAATCTTTCAAACAGGTTTATCGTGATAAAAACGGTAAAGAACCAAGTAGAGAGTCCGTCCAAACATTCATCGAATTTCTTGAGAAGGAAACCAGGTTAATTGACAAGATGGTGGAAATGGCTTTTCAGGAAACGATGGATTATATGAAAGAAACGGCCAGCATTAATGACATCGCTATTTCATCAAGTGAACAACCAAAAAAGAAAAGATTCGATCTTTTTTCTGAAAAGCTTCGCGAGATTATAGTCCTTCCCTTTCTTATTGGCGGACTTACATATGCTATTACAAATAAAGATTGGATAATGACAGGTATCCTTTTGGTGTTAACTGTTTTATTGGCGTTACTGTGGTGGAAAGGGAAGCAAATATAAATTGGTCACCCTGTGGGGTGGCTTTTTTCTTTCCCCCAAAACTTCCTTTTTTTCGTCAAAGGATTCGACAAGCCCCCTGCTGAAATAGGCAGGGGGTGATGTCATGATCTGCCACTTAAAAACAATCCTGGCCATGCTGGACATGTCACAGCAGGAACTGGCCGACATCCTCGGAGTCAGCCGCAATACAATCACAAGCCTGGCGAGAAACAAATCTGTTCCCAATCTGGCGCTGGCTTATGACATTGTTGACGCTGTGAACGAGCGAGCGCGCAAGAATGGTCAGGACAAGCAGTGGACCGTTGAACAGATATGGGAGCGAAAAAAATCACAGTTGGACATGCAAAATCAAAGTTAACTGTGCATACACTGTACCATCAACCGAAAGGAGATGGTGCATATGTGGATTGTCCATCAGCGTATGGCGGAATTGTGGGTGCTGAACCGCCGCAGGCCGCTGACCAATGAAGAGATGACGGAGATGTCGCATTGCTTGGAGGCAAATGTGCAGCGTGCTTGGGAGATCGCCAAACTCAAGAATCTGTCACTGTTAGCCAGCATGACTGGTGACGTTGAGTGGCAGCATGAGTTGTGCGCGAGGCTGGAGAAGTTGTCGGGATGAAGGAAAGCCCTTCTCCATGAGAGGGGCTTTCGTTTATTATTAACAGAGATAATTATAATGAGGTGACATATATGGGTTTCTCTACTGGGATTGTAGGCCTGCCCAACGTAGGAAAATCAACGCTTTTCAACGCGATTACGCAGGCAGGCGCAGAGTCGGCCAACTATCCGTTCTGCACCATTGACCCAAATGTGGGAATTGTGGAGGTGCCGGATCCCAGACTGCAGAAATTGGCGGAAATCGTCGTCCCGAACAAGATCGTGCCGACTTCGTTTGAATTCGTGGACATCGCCGGTCTGGTAAAAGGGGCAAGCAAGGGAGAAGGGCTGGGCAACCAGTTTCTTGGCCATATTCGCGAAGTAGACGCGATCGCCCATGTGGTCCGCTGCTTCGAGGATGAGAATATCACCCACGTTGCCGGCCGGGTGGATCCGCTGAGCGACATGGAGACAATCAACCTGGAACTGATTTTTGCCGACCTGGAATCGGTGGAGCGGCGCATTGACCGCATTGGGCGCAAGGTAAAAGCAGGCGACAAGGATTCCAAGCAGGAACTGGACGTGCTGCTGAAGCTGAAGGCCGCCTTTGAAGAAGGAAAACCTGCGCGCAGTGTGGAACTGGATGACGAAGAGCGCAAATGGGTTCGCGATTTGCACCTGCTCACCATCAAACCGGTGCTCTACGTCTGCAACGTGGCCGAGGACGGAATTGCCGACGCAGATTCCAACCCGCACGTGCAGGCAGTGCGGCAAAAAGCGGCTGAAGAAGGGGCAAAAGCGATCGTCATCAGTGCCAAGGTGGAAGCGGAAATCGCCGAGCTTGAGGGCGAGGACAAGGAATTGTTCCTAAAGGAGCTGGGGCTGGAGGAATCCGGCCTCAACCGGCTGATTCGCGCTGCTTACGACTTGCTCGGGCTGATCACCTACTTTACCGCTGGCGTGCAGGAGGTCCGCGCCTGGACCGTCCGCCGCGGAACCAAGGCGCCGCAAGCGGCTGGCGTGATTCACTCCGATTTTGAACGGGGCTTCATCCGCGCCGAAGTGATAGCCTACGACGACCTGGTGGAAGCGGGATCGGTGGCAGCAGCGCGGGAACGCGGCAAGTACCGTTTGGAAGGAAAGGATTACGTGGTGCAGGACGGAGATGTCATGCATTTTCGATTTAATGTGTAAAGTCTGACCTTGATATGAGAGAGTCTATTTGTTATAATGCGAGAATGCGAGTATTTATGGGTGCATTTACTGCGTTCAATGAAGCACTCGCTCCTTGCCCGTTACGGGCCGTTAAAGTCCATAAGGAGGTGAAAAGGTATGCGTCAATACGAAGTGATGTACGTATTGCGCCCAGACCTTGAAGAAGAAAAAATCAAAGCCACTGTTGCCCGTTACAGCGATGTTGTAACCAACTTTGGCGGTGAAGTGACAAAACTTCAGGAATTGGGCAAACGTCGTCTTGCGTACGAGATCAAAAAGTTCCGTGAAGGTTACTACGTTTTGATGAACTTTAAGGCGAATCCGGATGCTGTTGCGGAAGCAGAGCGTCTCATGAAAATCAACGACGACATCATTCGCTTCTTGTTTGTTCGTGACGAGAAGTAATTGTCGCCGTCTCGATCAGAGGGGGGACCCTAGATGAATAAAGTCATTCTCATCGGCAACCTGACGAGAGATCCAGAACTTCGCTATACGCCAAACGGCATTGCAGTTGCGACGTTTACCCTGGCGGTCAACCGGCCCCGTCCCAACCAGGCGGGAGAGCGGGAAGCCGACTTCATCAATATCGTCGCCTGGCAAAAGCTTGCCGACCTGTGCGCTACCTATCTGCGCAAGGGAAGACAGGCTGCTGTCGAAGGACGCCTGCAAACGCGCTCCTACGACAACAAGGAAGGCAAACGGGTATACGTCACCGAAGTCGTCGCGGAGAATGTGCAGTTTTTGGGCGGCAGAGGCAGTGACAGCAACAGCGGAGACAGCTTTGGTTTTGATCCGGGGTCAGGTTTTGGCGGCAGCAAGCCGTCTGCGAGAAACGACGATCCGTTCGGGGATCCCTTCGCGAACGCCGGCAAGCCGATCAACATTTCGGACGACGACTTGCCGTTCTGAGTTCCGTAAGTTTTCATAACATCGAAAAGGAGGGACTGACATGGCACGCAAAGGACGTCCGAACAAACGCCGCAAAGTTTGCTACTTCAAGGTAAACAAAATCAAACACATTGATTATAAAGACGTGGACTTGCTCAAGAAGTTCATCAGCGAGCGCGGCAAAATTCTGCCTCGCCGCGTAACCGGCACTTCTGCCAAGTACCAACGCATGTTGACTACGGCGATCAAAAGAGCTCGTCAACTGGCACTTCTGCCGTACACGGCTGAATAATCTGCGAGATGTAAAAAGGGGGACACAATTTCGTGGCCCTCTTTTTTCCATATTCAAGTTTCGCAAAGAGGTGTTGACATGCCTTCCAAAACCAAGCAATTGGCCGAGAATGCCTTGATGTTGGGAATCGCGCTGATCTTGTTGTTTCTCAGTACATATACTGTTCTTGGCGTTGTGACTGTCCTGCTGCTGCCGCTTCCGTTTCTGCTGTTGGGATTGAACCGGAACGTGTCCACGATGGTGTGGATTACCCTGGCATTTGCCGTGTTGGGCAGCGTCATTGCAGGGATTGTCTCCGCCGTGTTGGCATGCATGGCTGCGATAACCGGTTCGGTGATGGGCATTGTCTACACGAAAAAGGGAAAAGCCCTCTTTGCAATCGCTGCAGGAGCAGCCGCCGTTTTTTTGGGTTACATGCTGATGCTCGCCACCATGACATTCGGGATGAACATCAGCTTTGAGGAAATGTTAAAACAGGCAGACAGCTACCGTCCCGAGTTCATGCCGAAAGAGCAGTACGATCAGATCATGGACATGGTAAAACTGGTAATGCCGGCGTTTTTTGTGGTCTCCAGCTTCATGCAGAGCGCGATTACACACGGATTTGCGCGGTTGATCGGCAAACGGTTGAAAAGGCCTGTGCCTGCTTTGCCGCCAATCCGCAATTGGAACTTTCCTCGTTCCCTGCTGTACTACTACTTTTTCACCATGATCGTCATGCTGCTGTTTTCAGAAAGCCTCAAGGGAACCTTTTGGGAAAGCGCGGTTTACAACGTCAAAACCGTCCTGGACCTCGTCTTCATCCTCCAGGGACTCAGTTTTTGCCTGTTTGCCGCGGATTTGTACGGCTGGAAGAGATTGGCTCCTGTGCTCGTCGTCTCTCTATTTATTTTTCCGTTTCTAACCACTATACTTAGTTTGATAGGCATTTTCGACATGGGTATTCGCTTGCGTGACAAGTTGGAAACAAGAGTAAAGAGGGGCTGAGGAAATGCCCAAATTCCTGTTAAAACGTTGGTACGGGATCCATATGATCCTTACTCTCGTCTTTAGCTTTCTGTTGTTGGGAATTCTGTCCCTGCAGCACTGGCTGTACGGGGCGATTGGAGCCGTTTTCCTGATTGCGCTGGTGGGATTCGCCTACCGGGCGGAAAAGGGATTTCAGCGGGATTTGCGAATCTACCTGACCAACGTTTCCTACCGTGTGAAAAAGGCGGGAGATGGCGTCATTTCGGAATTGCCAATCGGGATTCTTTTGTACAACGAAGAAAAGGCAATCGAGTGGGTCAATCCGTTCATGACCGAGATGACCGGCGACGAAAATCTGGTCGGCAAAAACCTGCAGGAAGTATTTCCACAACTGAACTGGAAGGCGGAGCAGAAAAGGATTGAGTTCCCTTACAACCAACGGGTATACGAGGTGTTGATCCGCTCCGAGGAGCGCCTTTTGTATTTTTGCGACATCACGGAGGTAAAGGAGATCACCAGCCGTTACCATCGGGAAAAGGCCGCTTTGGCCATCATACACCTGGACAATTTGGATGAGGTTGGGCAGGTGATGGATGAACAAAGCCGTACGCTGCTCTCCACCAGTGTGGCCGGTGTCATTAACGATTGGGCCAACAAGCACGGCATTTACCTGCGCCGGATCACGTCAGACAAGTTCCTGGCGTTGATGGAGCGGGAAAAACTCGACAAGCTGGAAGAGACGCGTTTTGAAATACTGGACGTGGTGCGGGAAATGACAGCGGACAACAAGATCCCGATCACGTTGAGCATCGGCGTGGGAGCTGCCGCCAATAACTACGTTGAGCTGGGACAAATGGCGCAGTCCAGCCTTGACATTGCGCTGGGGCGCGGCGGAGACCAGGCTGCGGTGAAGGTCGGGAACAAACTGACGTTCTTTGGCGGCAAGTCCAACGCCGTGGAAAAGCGGACGAGAGTGCGGGCGCGGGTTATCGCCCACGCATTGCGCGACCTGATTTACGAGGCGGACCATGTCGTGGTCATGGGACACAAGCAGCCGGACATGGACTCCATCGGCGCTTCCCTGGGCGTACTGAAAGCCGTTCAGGTGCACGACAAGCAGGCATATGTTGTCATGGACGAGGGAAATGATTCGGTTGAGCGGCTGATGCGGGAAATTTACGCCAACGAGGAATTGGCGGAGTGCTTCGTCACGCCGGAACAGGCGATTCGCCTCATGACCAGCCGCACCCTGCTCGTGGTTGTCGATACGCACCGTCCATCCCTGGTTATCGAGCCCAGGCTGCTGGAATTGACCAGCCGCATTGTGGTGATTGACCACCATCGCCGTTCCGAGGAGTTTATCGAACCGGTGCTGCTCTATCTGGAGCCGTACGCTTCTTCGACGTCGGAGCTGGTCACCGAGCTTTTGCAGTACCAGAGCGACCGCTTCAACATCGACAATTTGATTGCCACGGCACTGTTGGCCGGAATCGTCGTCGACACGAAAAGCTTTGCGTTCCGGACCGGTTCGCGCACCTTTGAGGCGGCGTCGTTCCTGCGCCGCAATGGAGCGGACACGGCGGCGGTGCAGCGTTTGCTGAAGGAAGATCTGAACCAGTACGTCAAGCGGGCGCGCATCATCATGAACACGGAAACGTACCGGGACAAGATGGCCATTGCGGTTGGCAACCCGTCGGAGGATTACACGCAGGTGCAGGTGGCGCAGGCGGCGGAACAGCTGCTGACGCTTTCCGGCATCCAGGCTTCCTTTGTCGTGGCCAGACGGGTTGACAATACGATTTTGATCAGCGCCCGTTCACTGGGAGACATCAACGTCCAGTCGATCATGGAAAAGCTGGGCGGAGGCGGACACTTGACCGGTGCGGCCACCCAGATCGAGGGCATCTCTATTCAGGAAGCCGTGGCCCGCTTGAAGAAAGCCATTGATGAGGTTGTGTAAGGCCAACGGAAAAGGAGGAAATGGTGATGAAAGTCATTTTTCTTCAAGATGTAAAAGGCCAGGGGAAAAAAGGCGAGATCAAGGACCTTTCGGAAGGATATGTGCGCAATTACCTGTTGCCGCGCGGCCTGGTAAAGGAAGCGACCGAAGGCAATCTGAAAATGCTTGAAGTGCAAAAGCGCAGCGATGCGAAGCGCAAGGAGCAGGAAAAGCAGGAGGCGCAACAGCTGGCTGCCAGGTTGGAGGAAATTACATTGAAAATCACAGGCAAAGCCGGAGAGGGCGGACGCCTGTTTGGGGCGATTTCCAGCAAGCAGGTGGCCCAAGCGCTGGAAGAGCAGTTTCAAATCAAGCTGGACAAACGCAAGCTGGAGATGGAGCCGATTCGCGCGCTGGGCGTGACGCAAATCAAGGCCAAGCTGCACAATGAAGTGACGGCAACCTTGAAGGTGCACGTAGTGGAAGAGTAAGATGACGAGGATTTGGAGGAAGTGAAGTGAGCGACCTGTTTTTGGATCGAGTACCTCCGCAAAATAAGGAAGCAGAACAGTCGGTGCTGGGGGCCGCTTTCTTGTCCAAGGAAGCTCTCGTCACGGCCATTGAAATCCTCAAGCCAGAGGACTTTTACAAAACGGCGCATCAGCGCATCTTTCAGACCATGGTGGACCTGTACGAAAAAGGGGAGCCTGTCGACCTGGTTACGGTGACGGCTGAACTGCAGGACCACAAGCTGTTGGATGAAGTGGGCGGCGTCACGTATTTGACGGAAATCGCCAGTTCCGTTCCCACCGCGGCCAACATCGAGTATTACGCCAAGATTGTGGAAGAAAAATCGCTGTTGAGGCGATTGATTCAAACGGCGACGAAAATTGCCAATGACGGCTATTCGCGGGATGACGACGTCGGCGAAATTTTGGCTGACGCTGAGAGGTACATCATGGAGGTCGGACGGAGCCGCAGCAGCGGCGGCTTTGTTCCGATCCGGGACGTGCTGTTGGAAACGTATGAACGGATTGAGTTTTTGAGCCAGCGCCGCGGCGACATTACCGGTATCCCATCGGGGTATCCCGATCTGGACAAAATGACATCCGGATTTCAGCGCAGCGACCTGATCATCTTGGCGGCGCGCCCTTCTGTGGGGAAAACCGCGTTTGCCCTGAACGTGGCGCAAAATGTGGCGGCACGCGCGGGAGAGACCGTGGCGATTTTTTCCCTGGAGATGGGAGCGTCACAACTGGTCCAGCGGATGATTTGCGCCGAAGGCAACCTGGACGCCTCCCGGTTGCGCAGCGGGATGTTGGAAGAGGACGACTGGCAGAAGCTGACCATGGCCATCGGGACGCTGGCCAAGGCGCCGATCTATATCGACGATTCGCCGTCGGTTACCGTGGCCGACATCCGCGCCAAATGCCGCCGTCTGCAGGCGGAAAAAGGGCTGGGCTTGGTCGTGATCGACTACCTGCAGCTGATTCACGGGCGCGGCAAGGGAGACAACCGTCAGCAGGAAGTATCGGAAATTTCCCGAACGTTAAAGGGAATTGCGCGAGAACTGAATGTGCCGGTGATTGCGCTCTCCCAGCTCAGCCGTTCGGTCGAGCAGCGGCAGGATAAGCGTCCCATGATGTCCGACATTCGGGAATCGGGGTCGATTGAGCAGGATGCGGACATCGTCGCGTTCTTGTATCGGGACGATTATTACGACAAGGAAACGGAAAACAAAAACGTGGTGGAGGTCATTATCGCCAAACAGCGGAATGGCCCTACCGGCACGGTGCAGCTTTTTTTCCTGAAGGAGTACAACAAGTTTCTCAGTCTGGACAACCGTTTTCGTGATGTTGCCGGTTAAATCCGGACAAAACGAAAAAAGTCGGACCAATTCCGGCTTTTTCTTGTTTAATTTGGACAAATACCGAACAAATATGGATTCCATAGCCCAATTGTTCGTGTATAAATTGACAGCAGGAAAACGTTTTAGTAAACTTAGATTGTTTCAAGCCCAAAAGGACATGATGAGATCAGGGAGGTGTTTTTCGATGTCAACAGTCGTTGTCGTCGGAACCCAGTGGGGCGATGAAGGAAAAGGAAAAATCACCGATTTTTTGGCAGAGAGCGCAGAGGTAGTGGCACGTTACCAAGGTGGTAACAATGCGGGCCACACCATTATTTTTGACGGAAAAAAATACAAACTGCACTTGATCCCTTCCGGCATTTTTTATAAAGACAAGATTTGCGTCATCGGCAATGGCATGGTGATCGATCCCAAGGCATTGATCGAGGAATTGAAATACATTCACAGCTTCGGTTTTTCCACGAAAAACCTGAAAATCAGCGACAGGGCGCACGTGATTATGCCGTATCACATCAAACTGGACAACGTGGAAGAAGACAGCCGCGGGTCAAACAAGATCGGCACGACGCGCAAGGGGATCGGTCCGGCATACATGGACAAGGCGGCGCGTATCGGCATTCGCATCGCCGATCTGCTGGACCGCGAGGAGTTTACGCGCAAGCTGGAGCGCAATCTGGCCGAGAAGAACATGCTTCTGGAGAAGATGTACAATACGGCCGGATTTGATCTCAACGAAATCTTGGAAGAGTACCTGGGCTATGCGGAAATCATTCGTCCGTACGTAACCGATACCTCGGTCGTGCTCAACGATGCGATTGACCGGGGCAGCCGTGTCCTGTTCGAAGGAGCCCAAGGGGTCCTGCTTGACATCGATCAGGGCACCTATCCGTTTGTCACCTCTTCCAACCCGATTGCAGGCGGCGTGACCATCGGTTCCGGGGTGGGCCCGACGAAAATCCATCAGGTAATTGGCGTCGCCAAGGCCTATACTTCCCGTGTAGGGGATGGTCCGTTCCTGACCGAGCTGAAAGACGAGATCGGCGATCACATCCGCGAAGTCGGGGCGGAATACGGCACGACAACCGGCCGTCCGCGCCGTGTCGGCTGGTTCGACAGCGTCGTGGTGCGTCACGCCCGCCGCGTCAGCGGGGTTACCGGTCTGGCGATCACCAAGCTGGATACGCTGACCGGACTTGATACGCTGCGCATTTGCACCGCCTACAAGTACAACGGGCAAATCATCGAATCCTTCCCGGCCAACCTGAACGTGCTGTCGAAATGCGAACCAATTTACGAGGAGCTTCCGGGCTGGAAGGAAGACATCAGCGGCGTTCGCAGCATCAATGATCTGCCGGAAAACGCTCGTCACTACATCGAACGCATTACCCAGCTGACAGGGATTCCGCTTTCCATTTTCTCCGTGGGTCCCGATCGCGAACAGACCGTCGTCGTGCGCGGCATTTACGGATGAGTTGCTTAAAAACAGGTGTTGCCGCAAGCAGTTTTGCTTGCCGGCGGCACTTTTTTTATGCCGTATGGGAACGAGGGCAAGGGATTGGATCGCTTGAAAAAATTTGTTTTTTTCAGTCGGACAGACACGAAATCCGGCCTTCTGGGCATATGGTAAAACATAGGCGAACGGGAGAGGTGAATGTGTATGACGGGATTTGACGAGAAAGCCATGAAGCTGCTGGGGAAAAACGTACAGGTAAAAACGTTTAATGGCTGCGTCATCAAGGGGACCATGACTCATTATACCAATGGATACCTCTGCTTCATCACCTCGTACAAGAAAAAGGATTCGGAGAAAACAACCATACGCCGCCTGGCGCTGAAAGATGTCACGTCCATGGTTGAGGTTTGAACAGGCAGGAAAGCCACCTTTCCATTGCGGAACAGGTGGCTGTATTTGTCTTTTCCTGGTTTTACACCATTCCCCCCTGGGAACGGACGATGTTGAGCGCTTCCTCGTAGCGGTTTTCCGGGACGACGGCCGTCAGCAAATAGGAGGAGTCCATGTTGTCCAGGTCGCGGTCTGCCATTCCGCTCGCGTCCGGGTGGACTGCCGCCAAAGCGCCGGCATCGCGGTGATCGGAAAAATCGCCGGACAAGACGAGGTTGCCCAGGCTGGAAAATCTGCCTTGAGCGGGATTGACAATTGTGTCGACGCCACTGCCCGGAAACTGCTCGATGAAGTCCACCTGAACCGTGGAAAAGCCAGCCTGCTGGAGTGTCTGTTTGGCCTTGACAGCCGCTTCCTCCGTTGAAAATCCCGCCAAAATATTTCGTTCTTTCACAAAAAAATCCCTCCGTACCGTAACGCGGTGAGAAATACTTCAAGCCTGTCCATATCATGGCTAAGCAGTGAACTTTTTATTCAACGGCATTTTACCCTTGCAGGTTTCGATAATATTGTGGTAAAGTCGACATAGTTGGGTGTCTTTTGGCAATTTGGAATTCGACTGGATATGCGTTAAACAGGAGGAAGGATCTGGTTCCTTCGCATATATTTTAAAAATTTTGTAAAAAAGTGAGAAGTTACATAAAAGATACGTACGGGTATACATACAGACAGATACATAGAACGGTTAACAATCGGGGGTTGAATCAAATCAACGGGTAAGGAAGTTGTTTATTCGTTTCGGGAGGGACAAGTTATGCAATGGGCCAAATGGAAGGCCGACCTGCAGGAACGGTCGAAACGGGTTGTTCGCAAGTGCAGCGAACTGGCGAAACGCTCGAAAGAGATGGCAAGCTCGTACATCGGTGCCCATAAAAAGCAAGTGGTTACCGCAGCGGCTGCGTTGCTCCTCACGGCAACGGGGGGAGTGTCTGCGCATTCCTATTACATAAGCAATATCAACACCATCTACCATGTGTTTGTGAACGGACAAGAGATCGGCGTAGTGGACAACCCTGCCGTCGTCCACGAGTGGACTAAGGCAAAGTTGAAAGAGGAACAGGAAAAGAGCGGACTTACCTTTACCCTTACCGACAGGATCACCTTCCAGGAAGAACGGTTGTTCAAGGGCAAATACGACAATGCAGCGGCCATCGACGCGTTGAAGCAAATTGCCAGTATCAAGGTGGAAGCGGTCAAGCTGGTGGTGGACGGAAAAGTGATCGGCTACGCGCCGAATGAGAAGACCGCCAAACAGGTGCTGTTGGATGTGCAATCGGCCTACTCCGGTGTGCCGGCCAATCAGTTGGCGTCCATGGCGGAGAACGGCAAGTTGAGCGGAGGCAAAAAGAATGTGGTGCAAGCCGCTTCGCTCTCCGCGGAGTCTCCCGTGAAGGAAGTGGCCTTCAAGGAGAAGGTGGAAGTGGAAAAGGCGACGGTGTCCGCTGCCGAGGTGCTGACGGCTGACGAACTGAAAACCCTGATTACCAAGGGCACCGCGCAACAGGTGATTCACACTGTGGTCGAAGGTGATTGCATCAGCTGCATCGCCAAAAAGTACGGCATCACCTCCAAGGAGATTTACGCCAACAATCCGGGCATTACGGAAAACACCGTCTTGCAGTTGGGACAAGAAATCAATGTCACGGCGGTTCGGCCGTTGGTGACGGTGCAGGTAAAGGAAATCCTTACCCAGGAAGAAGCCATTCCTTTCAATACGCAAATCAACAACAACGCTTCGCTGCCAAAAGGCGAAACCAAGGTCGTGCAGGAAGGCAGAAACGGCAGGAAGAAGGTTGAATACGAAGTCATCAAGGAAAATGGACAAGTCGTCCAAAAGAAGATTTTGAAACAGGAAGTGCTCCAGGAACCGGTGTTGAAAATCATCGAGCGGGGCACCAAGGTGATTCCCTCCCGTGGGACAGGCCGTCTCGCCTGGCCGGCAAGAGGACCGATCAGCAGCGGTTTTGGCCAGCGCTGGGGCAAGCTCCACAAGGGGATCGACATCGCCGGGGCCGGAAATGTGATGGCTGCCGATAATGGGCGCGTCACGTTTGTCGGTTGGGACGGCGGTTACGGAAAATCAATCGAAATTGATCACGGCAATGGCATGAAGACCAAGTACGGCCACTTGAGCAGCTACAGCGTGAAAGTGGGCGACGTGGTACAGAAAGGGCAGAAAATCGGAGTGAAAGGTTCAACCGGCAACTCGACCGGTGTTCACCTGCACTTTGAAGTGATCAAAAACGGCGTGGTTCAAAACCCGTTGCGATACCTGCCGTAAAATCTGAAATCAAGAGAATAATATAGAAGGGCGGCTCTTTTCCGAAGAGCGCCCTTTTTTCATGTTGTGCGGGAGGTTCTCTGCTGTTTCCTCGTCAAAGAGGCGGCGCACCACGCAAAATGCTGCGAAGAAAAAGCTTGGCGGAAGGAGCAGCAGTCCGCGGCAACTTTTTTGCGGCAGAACCATGTATAATGAAAAAAGGAAGAAAGGTTCGCAAAGAAGAAATTCTTTTCCTGAGAGGAGGGAGCAGGTTGGCAAAACTCCTGGTTGTGGATGACGAGAAACCGATTGCCGATATATTGAAATTTACCTTGGAAAAGGAAGGTTATCAGGTGGTTTGCGCCTATGACGGAGAAGAGGCGCTGCAAGCCGTGCAGCAGGAGCAGCCGGATCTGATCCTGTTGGATGTGATGTTGCCGGGACGGGACGGCATGGAGGTGTGCCGGGTGGTGCGCCAAAGCCACAATATGCCGATTATCATGCTGACCGCGCGGGATTCCGAAGTGGACAAGGTCTTGGGGCTGGAGCTGGGAGCGGATGATTACGTGACCAAGCCGTTCAGTTCGCGGGAACTGGTCGCCCGGGTAAAAGCCCACTTGCGCCGGAATCAGCAGAAGCCGGATGAGCAGGAGATCCGGGTGCTGCGCGTCCATGAGCTGGAGATAGACTTGAATTCATATACGGTGGTGAAGGCCGGGGAACAGCTGGAACTTACCCACCGGGAGTTTGAGCTGCTGGCGTATCTGGCCCGCCATCAGGGGCAGGTTTTGACTCGCGAGCATTTGCTGCAGTCGGTGTGGGGCTTTGATTATTTCGGCGATGTGCGCACGGTGGATGTGACCATTCGCCGGCTGCGGGAAAAAATTGAAGACGATCCCAGCCAGCCGCGCTACATCATTACGCGGCGCGGCCTGGGCTACACGCTGCGCAACCCGGGGCAGGGAGGAACGCCTTGATGAGGCGGCTGTTCAAGACCATCCAGTGGAAGATGGTCGTCATTTACATGCTGCTGATCCTGCTTGCGATGCAGTTTATCGGGGCCTACTTTGCCCGTCAGGTGGAGAGCTACTATCTCAACAGTTTTTCGGAGGCGTTGAACGCCCAAGGCAGCCTTTTGGCCAGTCTGCTGGAGGCCGACATGCGGTCGCTGGAAGGCGAAGAGCGAAACGCCGAACAGTTGCGGCAGGACATCGACAACCTGATTCACAACCTGGTGAAAATCAACGGGACGCATGTGCAGGTGATCGATCAGACCGGGACGGTTCTCAGTGCCACGGAAGACCGCAGCATCGTCGGCCAGCGGACTTCTCAGCCGGAAGTAACGGTGGCTTTGCTTGGGACACGCAACGAAGCGATGCGGATTGACCCGCGCACCGGGGCACGCGTCAAGGTGCTGGTGTTGCCGATCAAAGGGGAGCAGATCGTGTATGGAGCTGTCTACATGGTGGCTTCCATGGAGGAAACTTATACGACCATTCGCAAAATGAACGCGATTCTCGCTTCCGGGACGATGATTGCCCTGGTCATGACGGCCGTCCTGGGATTTGTGCTGGCGCGCACCATCACCCGGCCGGTGAAGGATATGACCCGTCAGGCCAGGGCGGTTGCGGAAGGTGACTTTGATAGAAGTGTAAAAATTTATAGTGATGATGAAATCGGGCAGTTGGGAATGGCCTTTAACCACATGACACACCGCCTCAAGGAAGCAATCCTGCAGGAGGAGGAAGAGCGGGAAAAGCTGGCCAGCATTCTTCGCAACATGACGGACGGCGTGATCGCCGCCAATCGGGATGGGCAAATCATTTTGCTCAACCGTTCTGCTGAAGAGATGCTGCAGGTGAAAATGGAGGACGTGGTCGAGGGCAAGCGCACCTTGCACGATTTGCTGGGGCTTCCCCCTGAGGAGGAGATGCCGCTTCACCGGCAGCAGGAGCCGCTGTTGATCAAGATGACGCTGAAAGATCGGGAAGAGGTGATCTTGCGCGTCACGTTCACGCCGCTTCAGCATGACAGCGGGAAAAAGGGAGGCATCATCGCCGTCGTCTCCGATGTTACCGAACAGCAGCGCATGGAGCAGCAGCGCAAGGAGTTCGTGGCCAACGTGTCGCATGAACTGCGCACGCCGCTGACGACGATCAAAAGCTATCTGGAAGCGCTGCTGGAGGGGGCGGTCGAAGACAAGGAATTGTCCAACCGTTTTTTGCGTGTCACGATGTCCGAGACGGAGCGGATGATTCGACTGGTCAACGATTTGTTGCAACTCTCCCGCTTTGATTCGCAGAAACTGCAGTTGCACCGCAAGCAAGTCGATGTGAACCAGCTGCTGCGTTATGCCGCCGATCGCTTTTCCATGCAGAGCGAGCAGCAGGAGGTCAGTCTCAGTTTAGACATCCCCGAACCGCTGCCCCCGGTGTTTATCGACCCGGACGCGATCAATCAGGTGTTGGACAACCTTCTGTCCAATGCGGTCAAGTACACGCCAAAGGGCGGCAAGGTCGTCCTGCATGCCTCCCTCAATCCCTCCAGACAGGCGGTTCAGATCACCATTTCCGATACCGGGATCGGCATTCCCAGCCGTGACTTGAAGCGGATCTTTGAACGTTTCTACCGCGTGGACAAAGCGCGTTCGCGCGCACAGGGGGGCACGGGACTCGGTCTGGCTATTGCCAAAGAACTGGTTCAGGCCCATGGATCGGAAATTGAAATCAGCAGCGAATTGAACGTGGGAACGACCGTGTCGTTTTGCGTTCCGCTGGCGCAAGGGGGCGAAGCGTAAATGATGCGGTGGCTGGAACCTGCCAAATCTGTGCTGCTCATTCTGCTGGTGGCGATCAGCTTTCTTTTGACCTGGATGATCTGGACGAATCAGCCCAATTTTCAGCTGATCGAGCCGCCCAAGTATACGGAGTCAAAACCGGTGCTGGAACATCCGCTGGAAAAGCTGGTGGCTCCGGAATCCGTGATATTTCATTATGGAAAAGACCGGCATACGAAAGCTTTATCGACAGATGCGCAGTACAACGTCATCCGGCGGGAAATGTCGAAGTGGATTTTCCTTGATTTTTCCGCGCACACGTTAAGCGATGAAGAATGGGAGGAAATTGCCCGGGAAAAGTTTGGGGTGGAAGTTCGTTTCCGCACGTCGATTCCCATTTCCGTAGTGGGAAAACTGGTGACATTTCGCGATGAACTGGACAGCAAACTGAACGAGGCGGACCGGATCTGGCTTTACTACGAACCGGAGGAAGATCTGGTGTACGGGCTTCTCCTTTCCAAAAAGGAAGACAAAGTGGTGCGCTCCCGCACTTCCATCAGCCCGAAGGATTTGCGCAAGTCGTATTTGGCTACGGGCGAACTGATGCCAGAACAGATCATGAAAGTGGTAAAACGGGAAGCGGACGCCGCGCCTTCCAGTCATGGAAAAACGGTTTATTGGGACATGTACTACCTGCCGAAAAACCAGGTGAAAATGCTGCATTATCGTTACAGCTATGCACGGGTCGACAACGAACAGATGATGGAAGCTTTCTTTTTGGACCAGTCGCTGGTTCGGCAGATTGTCGAGCGGGACAAGACCGTGATCTTCACTGATGGGAGCCGTTCCATTCAGTACCGGCCGGAACAGCTTGCGATCACCTTTACCGATCCGTCCGATCAGAAGAGCAAGGAAAAGTTGCCCGATGAGGAAAAGCTGCAAGGGGCGGTCAGCTTTATCAACAAGCATCTCGGCTGGATGGATGATTTTTACCTGGAAAGCATCAGGGAGAGCTTCAACGAAAAAGACATCTTCACCTTCCGGCAGTATCTGGGGGCGTATCCGTTGGTCAGCCAGGGGAACATGCGCATTGATACGCTTCAGGTGATTTCCGAGGCCGGTCAGGTGGTCGTCATGCATCGCTCCCTGCTGGACTTGGAAAAGTACCAGGATTATGAGGAACAAATCGTCATGTCCGGACCGGAGCTGTTCCAGCTGATTCGGGAGAGACAGCTGGCTGACACGGAAAAGATTCGCAATGCCTATCTGGCTTATCAAACGACGATTACTGACAAGTACGTGGATCTGAATCCGGTCTGGGTTGTGGAAGTGGAAAACAACCCTACGCTGTACGTGCCGGCGCGGACTGGACAGGGAGGAGGCGATGCGGATGGACTGGAGTAGGACCAAAACCATCCTGATCGCGGCATTTCTTTTGCTCGACCTGTTTTTGGGGTACCAGGTGTACGAGACGCGAATCAACAGTTGGAGCGGACAGGAGATTGTCCAGAGCGACAAGGGGGAAGTGGAGCTTTACCTCAGCGAGCACGAAATCTCGTTGGAGACGGAAGTTCCCCGTGAGACACCGGAAATGGGTTATCTCCATGCGGAATACTTGGGGATCAATCCGTTTCACTCACAGGAACATCCGGGGATTGAGGCGAAACTGGAAGAGATGTCCCTAGTGGTCACGCTGGACCCCCCTTTGCAAATCAAGGGGCAGATTTTGCCGAACGATTTGTTGCGTCAGCTGGGTTCGCTTTTGATGTACAAGGAGGAGTATGGCGCCGATTTGTACCAGTCCAGCCAGGGCAGGCTGTTGTACTGGCAGACATATGGGAAGCGGCCAGTATTCGTCGCTCCGCTGGAAGTTTACCTGGACAAGGGCAACATTGTGGGGTACAGCCAGACGTATCTGCACTTGCGCGAACTGGAGGGAGCACGGAAGGTGATCTCCGGCTATACCGCGCTGCGTTCCTTGGTGGAAAAGAAAATCATCCTGCCGGGAGAGCGGATTGAAAGCGTCAGTCTGGGTTATTACGGTTCCCACGAGGCCGATATCCAGTCGCTCGTGCCGGCGTGGCGGGTGATTCACGATGGGCAGGTTCACTTTGTCAACGCCTTTACCGGTGCATTGGAGCGATCCATGGTGCCCTGACGGCGGGACAATTGGCCGGTTGGCCACGTCAACAAGACAGTGAGGCAAGATGCAGGGAGAGGGATAACGGGTGAGATTTAGCATATTGGCAAGCGGAAGTACGGGAAACGCGATCTACGTGGCGACTGATCGCGTTTCGCTCTTGATTGATGTCGGGATCACGGGAAAACAGGCAGAGGCGGCGCTGCAGTCCATCGGGGTGAAAGCGGAGGAACTGAGCGCGATCCTGGTGACGCATGAACACATCGATCACATCAAGGGGGTGGGCGTGCTGGCGCGCCGCTACGGTCTGCCGATCTACGCCAACGCCAAAACGTGGAAAGAACTGGACGGCCAGATTGGAACCATCCCGGAGGACCAGCGGCGGCTGTTTGAAGTGGGGGAAAAGCGGGAGCTGGAGGATTTGGGCATCGAATCGTTCGGCATCTCTCACGACGCGGCTGAACCGATGGGCTTCTGCTTTTACCACGGCAACAAAAAGTTAAGCCTGGCCACCGATCTGGGCTACGTCAGCGAGCGGATCAAGGAAACCATCCGCGGCGCCGATGCCTATATATTTGAAACCAATCACGATGTGGAGATGCTGCGCATGTCCCAGTATCCCTGGAGCATCAAACGGCGGATTTTAAGCGATGTGGGCCATCTTTCCAACGAAGCGGCCGGAGAAGCGCTGCTCGATTGCCTGCGGGGAGAGGGGGAACGGGTCTTTCTCGCCCACCTGAGCAAGGAAAACAACATGATCGATCTAGCGCGTTTGACGGTCAAAAACATTTTGGAAGAGCAGGGCCTCCGGGTGGGCGATGACGTGTATCTGCATGATACCTATCCGGATCGGCCCACGAAACTGGAGGAGCTTTGAGGGGGGCCTGTTGAACCATGCGGCCAGGCAGGGGAGCGAAACGGACAGCGCCGCAATCGGGCGCAACGAAAGAGAAGCGGATGTCCCTTTCGTTCTGTTCCACAACCTTTCCATAATTCTCACGCCACTTTGCCGAAATGGCTTCGTATAATGAAAAGTGGAAAAGGGACGGAATCCAATGTGTCTCCCTGTACGTAAAAAGGACAGGGGCAGCGGGAAGGAAAGGATCGAGTATATCGATGGAAAAAACCTGCTACCCTAAGAAATAGAGGAAGGAGTGTGCTTGCATGGGGTATTATAATGATTTGTCTCAAGTGGAACGGAAACGCAGCGGTTCCGGGTTGAGACGGTTGATTCTCACGTCCGTCACCTCGGCTGTAATCGGGGGGCTGGTGGTTCTGCTGATGGTGCCCACGCTGTCAAGCTCCGGTTACATCCAATTGCCGGAAGCAAATGAACCGGATGCGGCGGGCGATATATCCGGAACACCTGCGCAAAAGCTGGTGGCCCAGCCGATTTCCGTCAGTGTGAATATGAGCACGGTCGAAGCGGTGGAAAAGGTGGAAGATTCCGTTGTCGGGATCATCAACATCGGACGGGCTCGAACCAATCCCTGGTTTTATTCCACCCAGGAAGTGGAGCGCGGACAGGGCTCCGGTGTGATTTTTGAAAAGAAGAACGGAAAAGCGCATATCATCACCAACTATCACGTGATTAGCGGCGCGGAAAAACTGGAAGTGGCGCTGCCCTCAGGGGAAAAGGTGTCGGCCAAGGTGCTGGGTTACGACATGTTTACCGACCTGGCCGTGCTGGAGATTGACGGTTCCAAAGTCATGACCGTGGCGGAGCTGGGCGATTCCTCCACGCTGCGGGTGGGCGAGCCGGCGATCGCCATCGGGAACCCGCTGGGGCTGGAATTTTCCCGAACTGTCACACAGGGCATTATCAGCTCGCTGCAACGTTCGATGCCGATGGATCTGGACGGCGATGGGCAGGACGACTGGGAGCTGGACGTGCTGCAAACCGATGCAGCGATCAACCCCGGGAACAGCGGCGGTGCGCTGGTGAACATCTACGGCCAAGTGATCGGGATCAATACGCTGAAAATCTCCAAGGAAGGGATCGAAGGTCTGGGATTTGCCATCCCGATCAACGATGTCAAGAAGATCGTGGCCGAACTGCTGGAAAACGGCAAGTTGACCCGGGCCTACCTGGGCATTCAACCTTATGATTTGACCAACGTGCCGCGGTACAGCTGGAAGGAAGTCCTGAACCTGCCCAATGAAGTGGTGGCGGGCGTAGTTGTCCGCAATGAGGTGGATCCATTCTCCCCGGCTGGAAAGGCGGGACTGCGCATGTACGATGTCATCGTCCAACTGGACAACAAGCCCATCAACAACGGGGCGCAGCTGCGCAAGTTCCTGACCCTGGAGAAAAAGCCGGGTGACAAGGTGAAAGTCACCTTCTACCGCGACGGTGTGAAGAAGACAGTGGATGTTCAACTGAGCAGAACACCGGAACAGTAAAAAACGCGCAAGGAGATGCATCCGGGGCTTTGCCCCGTTTGCATAAATCTTTTACCCCCTAAAAAGGAATGTGCCTTCAGGCGCCGAGGAATCGGCGCTGCTTTTTTTTGGGCGAAAGACCGGCCGGGCGGACCGAACGCCAAAAGGGGTGTTGCCGGTTTTGCCGTTTGCCCGGCAAGCAGGGATGGCGAACCGCAATCTTGTACCCCGGGAAAAGCTCTTCCAAGCCAAACGGATGGTGCGGCGCAAATCAGCAACTCATGGTTGTTTTCCGCAGCGGCTGGGGTAGAATAGAGAGCAGCAGAACAGCAACGGGAAAGGGAGCGGCGAAGATGGAGAAGACAGTCAAGACCGTGCGGATTGACGGCAAGGAGACAGAACTTTTGGCGGAATACCCTGTTCGTTTTGCCTGCATGGAGCATGTGGAAGAGGAGCTGGACGAGTACGTCAACGAGTACGAAGCGGCTCCCGATACATACAAGGCGGATTCCGTCGAGGGAGATGGCCTGGACAAGCGTTGCCGGCAGTGCGAGGCAACGGCACAGGTCGCGCTGCTGCGCGTGAACGA
>Ga0207865_100838_pt1 | contig 28001 bp, 33 predicted proteins | sample HigsolmetaAR204D_FD_184836 | JGI IMG/M metagenome (GOLD analysis project Ga0207865, IMG submission 184836) | Ionic liquid and high solid enriched microbial communities from the Joint BioEnergy Institute, USA - AR20-4-D (SPAdes) (version 2) ...
CTTCATAAGTAACAGCTCCTTTTGCTTAGTAGCTCTGAAAATGTGTCCTACACTCACATTTTTAACCTACGATCGCTAGCAAATACGGAGCTGTTTTACGTTCATGTTAACTTTTTTACTTTAAAGTTTGGAATAGAGCTTCGTTGGCACGATCAGAAAAGCGAATATGTTCGAAAGCGATTGTCTGTATCGGCTGATCTCCGTCCGAGTTTACAAGCTTTAAGATGATTCCGGTTTGGTTATCGATCCAAAGGGTTTGTCTATTGCCTAATTTGCCTTCCAAACTCTCGCGGTCAATAGCGATGACAGTGGTATCCCGTTCTAAAAATTTTTCTTCCCCTTTAATGGTAACTTTGCCATTGCTGAATGCACTTTGAAGAAACATCTCGGGGTGCAGCAATTCATTGACTCCACCGATGGGCAAGTAAGTTCCATTATAGTCGGGGATAATCATATCCTTTGAAGCCGTTTGATTGGACGGGAAGGTATTCTGCATCGGTTCTAATTTCCTTATATCACCATTGAAATCTTTGACACGAATGATTGCCCCGTCATTGCTAGCTTCTTCAAATTGAGACGGGTTGTTTGCATCAGGAGTATGTTTTATATAGAACCGGCCGGGTTGTTCAACAATAAGCTCCGTGATCTCCTTTTCTCCCGTTGGTTCAAGTTTCCTTGATATCTTACCTTCTAAAACAGAATAATTTTGATTTGTTTTTAAAGCTTTGTTCTTAATAACGGGGATCCGATCCATTCTTTCAAATGCCTGTATATACTTTCCGCCATTGGATCCTCGAGAATTTGTTATTTGGGTTGGTTCAGCAGAGGCGTTAGCGTGGTCAATCAAATTCATTTTTTGTGAGAGGGAGACGGATGCCCCGACAATAACTGCAGATAAAACGGTATAAGTAACATACTTTTTTATGTTCATATATCCACACCCCGATTCTAATTATTGGAAAATTGGGCTTCATCCCAGCCTACTGTAAGAACATTACTCACACCAGACGTTGTAAGTCTAATTTTACTTTCTCCACCCTGATTTGATCCCGGAATAAAGAACGTTCCCAAGCTAACCCAGTCATTAGAATATTGATTTTGATCAATAGAAACCTCAGATTTACTATATCCTCTCCAAACCTCATACTTTACTTTAGCACTTGTATTACAACCTGGTATATAAACAGAGTACTGCCACATACTATCTTCACTCGGATCATAGCCAGGATTTGCCCACTGCCCCCAAAAATGTGAGCCACTTCCCGTTCCGTAAGCATAGCGCATCTTTCCATCATATCCACAAGAATTTGATGTTGGCATAACTACAGTAGCTCCGTCAGACGAACCTTGCGTCCAACCCCTACCACCGTCATAAACGATATTGACAGCGGCAAAAGATGAACCGGCTGCCAAAATAAATAATGCCATAAACATCAAGCAAGTCCAGGTTTTCTTTATCATTGCTTCCTATCTCCATTTTTTTATTTTTTACAAATGAACATGGGTAGAAGAATGGAATTTCACCTCCCTTTTAAAAAAAAACCATGTTATGGATTTTAAGCCAATTTATATATTAATATTATATAATTATACTGTCAACCATTTATAGTAAAAAATACTTTAAAAGGGATACTGTCAATTTGTTTTGTTGATAGATGCTCAACGTATTACGCATAATTCATTTTGGAAGCCATCTCTTCAAATAATGGACGTATATTTATTGTAAAACGTTCCATTTATAAAAAATAAAATAGAGAACGTATATTCTTTTTTGTGTATACAATGAAAAAGCGATTGAAATGTGACCGCTAAGTATGACAAAACATCAAGGGGCAAAAAAATTGGGAATTGCGGATTATTGGACGGTTGAAGGTTTGGAGGCAGCATTACGAGTAACAAGGTGAGTTTGTACTTAAGGGCCATCGGGGTCGTAGAAAGCAGAATGTAGCTATATCAAACGTCTTGAGTTGTAAAATGATGATGGTTGCATCCCGTGTTGTTTTTGTTGCATGGAGTGCAATCTGGGCAACCGGCAAACGATGCGGTTCGACAACGAGACGGGGGTCATTGAAATAAGGAGGGCTTCCCCCATGGCAAAACAAAACGGCGCGGCAGTCCTTCACGAAGGAAGCTCTTAACTTCCCTTCTCGAAGGACTGCCGCGCCCGGCCTTCCATTCAGCTTTAAGCCAACTGCAAAAACTTGATGCACACCGGCTTCGATACTTCGAGCTCTGCTCCCGTCGCTTGAAGCTTGCCCGTCTCGGCATCTCGGGCGTACGTTACGATGTTGTTCGTATCCCGATTGGCGACGAGCACAAAACGGCCGTCCGGCGTTAGAGCGAAATTGCGCGGGTGCTTGCCGCCTGCCGGGGCGTGCTCCACCAGCGTCAGCTTGCCGCTGGCGGCGTCGACGGCATAGACCGCGATGCTGTCGTGACCGCGGTTGGAGCCGTACAGGAAGCGGCCGTCCGGCGACAGATGAATGTCCGCGCACGCGTTGTCTCCCTGGTATGATTCCGGCAGCGTGGAGACTGTGTGGATTTCCGTCAGTGCACCGTTCTCCTCGTCGTAGGCCAAGGCGGTGATCGTGGCGTTCAGCTCATTGATGACATAGGCGTAGGGCAGCGTCGGGTGATAAGCCAGGTGGCGCGGACCGGCTCCGGGAGCGACGCGCGTCTCGCCGTGCGGAATCAGCCTGCGGCCGGCGACGTCCAGCTTGTACACGATCAGCTTGTCCAGGCCGAGATCGCACGCGACGGCATACCGGTTGGCGCGGTCCACGAAGACGGAATGGGCGCGCGGCCGGTCCTGCACCGGAAGGACGCTTGCGCCTTCGTGCCGATGAATGTCGGCGACCGGGCCGACCCGCCCGTCCTCTAGTACCGGCGACAGACCGACCATGCCGCCATGATAGCTGGCGGTCATCAGGCATTGCCGGGTGCGGTCGAGCGCGATGTGGCAGGTGGGAGCCGGCACGGTCGGCTCGCTGTTCAGCAGAGACAGGCGGCCGTTCGCCGCATCGATCTCGTAAGCGTTAGCCGCTCCTCTGCGCTGGCCGTCCGCTCCCGTAATCTCCGACAAAGCGTAAAGCTTCAGCTTGCGCTCGTCCAGGTCGAGAAAGGTCGGATTTTGCAGGCCGGACACGCGGTCCGTCAGCTCAAGCTTCCCGGTCTCGCCGTCGAACAGGCAGGCGTACACCCCGGGGGCCGAAGCTTCTGCATAGGAGCCGACAAAAGCCAGCAGCTTCGCACCGGATATTGAATTCGTCATAGAGTATGCACCTCTTATCGTAGGATCGTATGGCATGTCTTGTAAGCATTATCGCAAATCTGCAGGCGGCTCGCAATCCGGAAGTGGAAGTCATTCGGGCAAGACAGACGGACAGCAGCGCCCCATATGCATGGGCGGAGCACCGACGGAACAACAAGAGGAGACGATAATTTACTCAAAAGGGACGAACGATCCCCTCATTCTTCCCCCCCGTCAGCTGACGCTGGCCGCCAGCCTGTCGAGCGGCCCGCCCTCTGCGGCGATGTCCTGCAGCTCGTATACGGATATCGGAAACATCGGGAACCCGACATAGTAAGGAGCGATCGCATACAGCGGGTAATAGATGACGAGCGATTTGTCCGCCAAGTAATAGTCCTGGTTCGGCTGCACCTGAGGGGAACCGTTCAGCAGCGGAATCTGTCTCCGTCTGGCTTGCTCATTGACCAGAGCTGTCAGGACTGCGGTGTAGCTTGCCCCAGGCTTGAACAAATCCTGCAGCGCATACAGCCTTCCGGTGTTCGTATCGAATGTTAACGATCTGGCGACCGTAAAGCCGTGCGCCATCGGCCGCGAATAGGCGTAATTGGTGAGAAGGAGGCTGAGCAGTCCCCGTTCGTTGGTCTTGATCTCGTAATGCCCGGTCATTTCCATATCCGTGCCGGTCTGCATCTTGAGCTGCTCCTGCCGCATGGCGTGCACGAGCTGCAAGATTGTGCGGTTGATTCTCTCCTCCGCCTGCGGATTCGCCAGACCGTAAACGGCTGGATAATAAATCGTGACGCCGGGGGAAGCGATGGTATAGGTGCGAATTCCCGCCGGGAGCTGAAAGAGCGGCATAGCATCGGTCTCCTTTTGACAAAAGTGGGTTGCTTCTAGCCTATTCCGGCCGGGCGCCTTCGGTGCCTGGATGCGGCGCAGGGGGCTTTGCCGGGGACGGCATCAGCGGCAAGAAGCTTGCCGAGTGTGCTTTTTGGGGCGCCCCGCAGATCGAATTTCAGCCGGTTTTCAGGAACGATTCAGCGTAAATTCAGGAAACATTTAGGTCATTTTTAGTGCGGGTTCATGTTTCATTAATCCCCGGGCGCTACATTATTCTTGCACGACACATTCCAAGCAAAGGTGGTAGCGAACATGAAGAAATCGCAAAAAACGTGGTTGGCAGGAACGATGGCAGCGGCATTTTTGCTGGGAGGCGCAGGCCTGATCCAGTCGCAGGCATTCGCCGCCTCCGACGACAGCAGTCCGTCGGCCGCAACCTCGTCGCAGAAGAATGACGTTAAGATCGGAGCGGGCCAGCATAAGGAGAGGTTCGCCCGGTTCTTCCACGGAGGCCAGGCTGTGAAGCATAGCGCCGATATTCTCGGCATCGAGCAAAGCGCGCTGCTGGAGGAGCTGAAGGAAGGGAAGACGCTGCTGCAGATTGCCGAGGAGAAGGGGCTTGCGCAGGAGCAATTTCTGGAGCAGCTGACAGCGGCCGTTGAACAATCGATCGACACGGCGTTAAGCGAAGGCAAAATCACGCAGGAACAGGCGGACAAGCAGAAGGAAGGACTGGAGGATCGCCTGTCTGAAGAAATTCAGCATACGAAGCTGATGGTTACGAAGATACGGGGCGAGGGGCCTGTCGGTTTGATGGGCTTCGGCAGGATGTTCCAAGAGGATACGCTCACGGAGCTGCTCGGGATAACGAAGGAGGAGCTGCAAACGGAGCTGCAAGCAGGCAAGTCGCTGGCGGAAATTGCGGAAGCGAAGGGCATCTCCAAGGAACAGCTGGTGAACGAACTGAAGGAAGGCTTGACTGACCAACTGACGAAGCTTGTGGAAAACAAAGGGGAGTTGTTCTTCAAGCCCGCCAAGCCGATTGCTCCGGACGAGTCCAGCCAATCGGATCAAACGGACGAAGTCAGCTCGTCCTAAGCGAAGCGCTTTGACCATACACTATACAAGGCAGACCTTTCCGGCAGGAATCGGTCTGCCTTCGTTGTGCACTGAGCTTCGCCGGATCGAGCGCTTTCCTGAGGTACGGATGGCCGCCGTCTTGCCCGTGCCGCAGTTGCCGCTGACGACGACGAGTCGGTGCCGCAGTTGCTGACGACGGCGAGCCGTTGCCGCAAGGTGGCGTACTTGGGGCGGCCCGGCGTTTCCGCTAGAATGGCCGATTCATTCAGCCCGTTCGCCGGGATGTCCCGCGGGCACTCAAACAGGGCGCTGCTCCCTGCTCCCCGGCGTCAAACGACGGCAGGCGCTTGCCGCGCCCTGCCAATCTGTGATACGGTCATGATATCCAGCAGCTTCCGGGCAGGCCATCCCGCCAGCTATTGGACGCGATGCGCTAGCGGCAGCATTTGTCGCTATTGAAGGCAAACCAAACGGAAATCTTCATGGAAAAGTTCTATATGATGAAGCCGACCATTCCAAAGCTTATGTTGTCAAAGGGGTTGCGTTGGTGAATGGGCAGCAATACATGAGCCCTTCAGAATCCATAACAATTCAATTGGAGCCAGGCGGCTATAATGCCGAGGATTTAATAGGAAAAAGATTGGGAAGCTATCGAAAATAAACCGAATTCTCAAGCAATAGCCGGGGGCACATATGTCATTTCTATTGATCGAACGGGACAAAAAGCCAATAAAATGGCGCGGGAGAAAAGTTGTCCTCTCAACCATATCGGTATTGAACAGGGATGCATTGGCTGATGGCGAGTATTTCGGCGTCAAAAGCCAGAGGCGGGTGCAACTTATTCATCATGGCGGATCATTAATCGCTGCTCCAGAATTAAGAGATGTGTATCATATTAGTAACATCATGCCGGCAACATTGGACGAAGAAGCGGCTCACATGGAGTGGTGAGGTTTTGGCGGCCGCTAAAGATTTATCGAAAATAAAACGATACTTATTTGAAGAATATACCGTTATAGAGGCTTGGAGCGATACATGGAATCCGTTTTGGATACCTTGCTCATTTTCAGTTGAAAGCAATACAATAGGGAAGGGATGGTTAAGAGTCGCGACGCAAGAGATGATCCTTGCGGATGGTTTCATGCTGAAGCCCTCAAAACCTATCAAGGTGCATTTGTTACGCTCTGTCTGGGGCTTCAAATCCGAAGTTTGGTTAGAAAATTTGGCGGAAGTTAGCTTTTGAGGCCTCGGCCGCTTCTTTAGTTAACTTCAGGGAGTAGCTTCTTCGACCGGCATGGGGTTGTTGGGGAGTCGAAAATTATTGCTACTTCATGTACTGACTTGCTTGAGAGGCTTATCAATAATAAGGGGCAATATTGGTATTGGTTAAGAATTATTTGTTTCGCCGGATCTTCGCAAAGGATTTTGCACCCGAGGTTGAGGAATACCATTTTCTTGTTACGACATGGGGATTTTAGGCTGGCAAAAGTCGTTGTATGATCGATCTGACGCGGCGACAATTGCATGGATGTGTTAGCATATTCTTATCCTCAAGCCTATTTGCAAGTTTCGAATCTTGAACATATATAAAATTGGAAGTCGAAAGTAAAGGGTGATTTTCGTGTCAATCAAGGAAGCGATGAATCAATATTTTGCGTTAAGAAAAGAAGCAGCGGATGAAGGGTTGGATTTTCTCTTTAAAACGCCATTCGATGAAGAGATTGGTTCCGCTATTTATGTTGGGGAAGTTGACTCGGAAGATTATATCTCTTGGCGGCCTGTTGAAAAGAATGAATTCTATGACTTTCAACCAATGGAAGAGGATTTGGGATGCAAGATTCATCCGTCGGTCAAAGCCTATTTTAATTCATACTGGTTTGCAGATTTAGATGGATTTTTTAAAGATCATTATATAAAACTGGAATCCGTACTGCCTAACGCATATATCCAATCTTATAGCAGCAGGTTAAGAGAATATAAGAACAACCACAACCACACGCTTGATCATATTCCCTTGGGGATGGAGGGCAACGGGCTGATCGTGGTCGTTGATAACCGGGACGGCTCTGTGAAGCTTGAAGACTTCGAAAGAAATGCATTCGAAGCGATATCGGAGAGCATCGAGCAATTCATTGTGGAATTGCCGCTAAGAAGATAATCAAGAGGAGCAAATGTACACAATGATCAAAATTTCTCAGAGCGAATTAAATGAAAGGCTTGCGAATCATCAGTATTTTATCAATTCCAAAGGGGAGAAAGGGGAAAAAATGATTTTAGATGAAATGGATTTTTCCGATCGATCGTTTCTTGGCGCGACTTGCACAGGAGTCCATATTACAAGTTCATTATTCCAAAATTGCGTTTTTGAAAATGTGGAGTTCTATGATTGTTATTTGTGCGATTGCAGATTTGAAAACGTGACCTTCGAGAACGTCAATATTGTGAAGGCCAATCTGTCGTACAGCACATTTGACCAATGCGAATTTCACAATTCGAAAATATGGCGTTGCGATACGATTGAAACGGAGTATTCCAACAGCAGCTTTCATCATTGCGCATTGTACGATTGTTTTGCTTATTCAAGTTTAAGGAATATGACATTTCATCATATCGATTTTGAAGATTTAAGCTTCTACTGCGCGATAGTAAAAAATCTTCATTTCGCGAACGTCATCCATTTTGATGAACGAGAAGTGGGGAATAAGTTGAATCTGGGAAGCTTTGACGAAGAAAAGATCGTTACCGATGAGGAAGCCATTCGACACTTAAGGTCTCAATCGGTTTGGTTATAAACATGCATAGGCGTAACCATGATTTTGTATCAGGGATCGGCGCAGGAATGGGCGCTGCATCCGTCATTGCAGATAAGGTATCCTCCAAGTAACTACCCCACGCCAAAGTGCCTACTTCCTTAAAGGAAAGGAACGCTCTACAATAGGCTTGTGTTGATCAACAACAACCATTTTAAGGAGCGATCATCCAATGGAACTTCAATTGGCACTGGATCTTGTAGATATTCCCGAAGCGAAGCTAGTGGTTGCAGAGGTGGCGGATTATATAGATATCGTCGAGATCGGCACGCCGGTCGTCATTAACGAAGGCTTGAGGGCAGTGAAGGAAATCAAGGAGGCATTTCCGTCTTTGCGCGTGCTCGCTGACCTGAAAATTATGGATGCCGGCGGATATGAGGTCATGAAAGCCTCCGAAGCGGGAGCGGATATTATTACGGTATTGGGGGCATCGGACAATTCGACGATTCGGGGCGCCGTCGAGGAAGCCAGGAAGCAAAACAAAAAAATTATGGTCGATATGATCAACGTGCAGAACATTGAAGACAGGGCCAAAGAAATCGACGAGCTTGGCGTGGATTACATCTGCGTCCACTCCGGTTACGATCATCAGGCGGCAGGCAAAAATTCCTTTGAGGAGCTTGCTGCGATCAAGCGCGTCGTAAGGCGGGCCAAAACGGCGATTGCAGGCGGCATCAAGCTGGATACGCTGCCGGAAGTGATCAAGGCGCAGCCGGATCTGGTTATTGTCGGCGGCGGCATTACCAGTCAGGAGGACAAGAAGGCAGTCGCGGCGGCAATGAAACGATTGGTGAATCAGGCCTAATCATGGATACGATCAAATATGCCGCAGAGATCGCCCGGGAGCTTCATCGCTCGGTGGAACAGATCGCGGACAAGGAAGCCGAAGCGTTGGCGGATATCATTTTGCAAGCCGATAAGGTGTTTGTCGCTGGTGCGGGAAGATCCGGACTGATGGGACGGGCTTTCGCCATGCGCCTGATGCATACCGGGATCAACGCCTATGTGGTCGGGGAGACGGTCACTCCCGGCATCGGCAAGGGGGATGTCCTCATCATCGGCACCGGCTCGGGGGAAACAAGAACGTTGATCCCGATGGCGCAACAAGCGAAAAGTCTGGGCGCATCCGTTGTGGCAGTCACGATTGCCCCCGAGTCGACGATCGGAAGATTGGCGGATGCTCTTGTCAAGCTGCCGGGATCGCCTAAAGATCAGGCCGGCGGCGGCTATACGACGATCCAGCCGATGGCTTCTTTATTCGAACAGACATTATTGATCTTTTACGACGCGGTCATTCTCCGGCTGATGAACAGCAAGGGTCTGAATTCCGGCCAGATGTACGGCAGACACGCCAACCTGGAGTAGCAGCAGCCCGCCAGCCATGGACCGGATATACTCGCTGCTCTTGCCTGATGGCTTCTTCGCTCCCGCTGCGGAGCGGACTCGGCCGTTTCCTTGGTTTCCAAACCGACAGTATATCCTTTCATCTCTTGTAGCTGCTTGTGGTATACTATCGATACGATCGGTGGGAGGGATGGCGATGGCGAATGAGGTCAAGAAGCGAATCGATTTGCAGGCGATTAACTGCGAGAAGGAATTGACGCTGGCCGTGATCGGGGGCAAGTGGAAATTAATCATTTTGTGGCATCTTGGGCTGCAAGGCACGAAACGGTTCAGCGAGCTGAAAAAATTGATCCCCCACATTACGCAAAAAATGTTGACCAATCAACTGCGCGAATTGGAAGAGGATCGCTTGGTCTTCCGCAAAGTATACCCTGAAGTTCCGCCCCGGGTCGAATATTCATTGACGGAGCATGGCGAAAGTCTCGTGCCTGTCTTGAAGATGATGTACGACTGGGGGAAAAATTACGGAGAGCAGGTCATCTGGAAGGACGGGGCCAACTGCCGCGAGAGTGTATGATAGTTGGGCCATGCCGATCGACACGGCTGTCAGGGAGCGATTGATCATAAGCGGCGGCGCGAGCAAGCTGCTCTGCATTCGGGCGCCGCTCGCCATCAGCGGCATCAACGCTGCGGATACAACGGATTCGGTCTGCTTCAGCGCCAGCATCCTAAGCGCTAAACTGTAGAGTACATCCGCAGCGTTCGCCGCTGTATGGGCAGTCGCCAATAGGTTTACAAATCTTCCCGTTTCAGACTCAAAATAGATTCAAGCCTGCCTTTCCAGACAGGATTTGTCTCGATGATTTGATAATTATCCATTTCCATACGTTCTTTGTGACATATAAAGAAAGCGGTTTTACTGAAATTATCCTCGTTTAATATCCACCAGTCCTCTTCCACAATTTTTGCAGCTGCCTGTGCAGTGTTATAATGTTGATGAGTAACATATTCTTCAAAACCTAAATTCACGCAATCTTTTATGGCTTCATAGCTGCTCATATAAAAACCTTCTCTTTATCTCATGCTATTCGTATAGACGTTGAATCTTGAATATTTATTGAGGGGGGCCGCCTGGTTGAATCGGACGTTTGAAGAGGCCAGAGCTATGATAAGAAACATTCATTGGAATCGCGAAGAACCGAACAAGCCTTCACACGGCATATTATTATATGAGTATTTAAGGAGAGCTTCCCAGTTTTATGATTTCATAGATCAAGAACCTAACAAGAGACTGGCGGTTTTTAGCGCTGCAGATATGTGCGGCATAAAGCTGCCCATCGAAATATATGCATTCTGCGATGAATTAAATGATATCCAGAATGAGTGGTTAGTCAAGTCCGCTTGCAAAAGTTATTTGGAATGGGCCTATTTATCCGGCGAGAACGAATCCGTAGCACTTCAATTCCAGGGACTATATGTTCCATTGATCAAGCTGTTCGGCAGAGGCGGGCGAATAAGATATCATCATGGAGAGTTAACCAGCGGAAGAACGGCACGTTCCCGAATCATTTCTGTAGAAATGAGCACGGTTGAACCAGAGGATATTAGCGAAGAAATGTTGGATAAACACGACACCCATGGAGGGGCGGCCACATTTTAGCGGGTAGGCGTCAATGTGGTGACCGCCACCATGTAGCACGCCGCGCCCTGGGAGTAGCGCGCGGCGTCCGTTGGTGGCCTTAAATGAACAAGCTCTAAATAAAATGATTGAGGTTTTACTGGTGCTGATTTATCGGAAGTAGAGTTAGTCTAGAAAAACTGGGCGCTATTTTAAAAAAGGATACCGGGTGATCATCGGTGCGGCCAGCAAAGCTGGAGGGTAAAATGAATCGATTTAATGAAGGCATAAAAAGAATAAATAGCATCAATTGGGATTTATGCGGAAGCGTAGATAGCCCTTCAAACATGGCGCTCATGCAAGAGTATATTCGACGAGCAGCTTTATTTATTAAAACATACGATTTAAAGGCGCCGTATCCTTTTTTCAAAGCGGCTCAAGCACTGGGATTTGAAGAGGATTTAAGGATATCGGAATGGTGTCCGCATTTAAACCATTTAAAAAACGCTTTTATGCGCGTAACTTGCGAAGCATACCTTGAGTGGTTGCATTTGGTTGATATTGGAGATGAAAAAGCAATAAAATTTTGTGATTTGTACGAACCGCTGATCTTACTAATTGAAAGAGGAGGAACGATCAGAAGACATCATGGTGATATTATTGTGGGTGGTCATGCTTTTCCATTAGCTAATGTTGACTACATGTCCAGACTAGCTCCTATTGATATCAGTGAGGAAGGATTGAAAGCATGGCTGAAAAAGAGATCGCATTGGAGGCGATGAACGTGGTCAATCAGTTGCCATACGATAAAGTAATAAAATATACTACACCATGTTTCGAAAAATATTATCAAAGGTGGTTGTGAACGAAATGAGTAAAAATAAATATGTCAAACTTGGCGTACTTATCGATGACTTGGAAGCCGTGACGGAAGAAATAAAAAATTTGCTGAAAATTCCATTTAGCCATCATGAAAGTGACTACAGGGGTTATACAATTTAGCTGAAATAGAAGAAAAAGGGACAATTCGCATCGTTAATAACTTTGTCGACGAGGATTGGCAAGTAGAAGATCGTAAAGACTGCCCGTTGTTAATTGAACTCAATCGATTGCACGAGCCGGAGAAGATCACGAAAATGATTTGCGAGAACCTTTCGTACATAGTCCCTTTACATATGGAAGAGATTGAGCCAGGGGAGTATATAAGAAAATATATTTTTGCAGACGGGCAACCTAAACTCGTTGATGAATATTTCTATTGAAAAGCTAATGGTTACATGAGTTTTGCTGCTAAAGCAATCGAAGGTACTCGTTACGGCAGGCCGTGTTGAGTAAACTTTAGTCAATAAGGAGAGTACATATGGATATTCAAGATAGATTGGCAAAGGTCGAGAATAGAGAGGATTTTGTGCAATTCGTTTCTTTGTTGGTCGAAGATTTGCAGCAAAATTCCGATAGATGGGCGAACACAACGATTGAAGAATACTTGAATGGTCTGGCGTCATGGGTTGAAGATATGGATGGACTCATAACTGACCCGGAAGATGACTTTGCAGAAACTATAGATTGGGGATTTATTGCATTCATTTTATTTGCAGGAAGCCGGTATGAGTAAACGCCTATGTTGAGAAAATCGGAGGAGGCGGCTTAGTGAAGGAGCCTATCGATCTTCTGGAGGATTTGCTGCTTGGGGAAGATGGATTATTAGTTTCCCTTAGGCAGGGCGATGGTTTGGATACAGAGAAAGTCGACAAAATATGCAACTTGCTGGAATGTATGGAAAATAAATGGAAAGACAGCAGGCTGATCCCCAAGAAAGCGGCTGAGTTATTTGTCGATCTATGCCCTGTCATGGAATCATCTTGCGGTTTGTATGACGAGAATGAGGTGCTGGAAATCATGGATGCAGCCGATCGAATCATGGTTCGAATCAGAGGCTGTCTAAGCAACGCGAAATAACAACCAGGGCAGTATGTAATTGAATCGAGGACGGATTAGATGAGCTTGACAAGTTATGAAGCGATTAAATCATCTATCGTGTTAGACTTTGAGGAGTATATGGAAGAAGAAGGCTTAAATGTGGCGCAGGTTGCAGCAAAAACTTTGGAAGAAGACTGGAGAAGAGTCAACGATAGCTTGTTTACTAAAACATTGTATTTTGTTTCTATTGCGATAGAGAGCTTGAAACATAAAGAAATGGCTGATTTTATATATTCTAAACTGGATGGCTATCTGGAAAACGCTAAATTTGAAGAGCACATCGATAACAATGACATTGAAATGCTCATGCGAGACATTCAATTATGTAAAAAGCTGCTTGATAACGGGGATTATATCATCAGGGAAACAAGCGATGCTGCCAAATCGAGAGTAGAATATATTTTAAGCTTGAAGGTGGATTAGTTATCCCCCATTCCCAGGGGCAGCGATCCCGGCTTCCGTTCGGCTTGGCAGCTTGCCAGCATTCACGGTCGGGAGCGCGGCCACTCCATGCTCGCGAGGAAGGAATATACCGTATCCCAGGGACAAGCTCGGGAGCGAGCTCGCAGGAAGCTGCACCGCTTGCGGAGCACCGGTTGTCAGAGTCAGCGCGTCTTGAGCAGACGGCTTCGCTTTGGGCCGAAGCGATGCGGACGGCTCGTCCAGCCGCCAAACCTCCATGCCGCATAAAACAGGCTGATCGTCAGACAGCTGCCGAACAGCACGTCGGAGGCGTAATGGGCGCCGGATACGATTCGGCTGTAAGCGGTCGCGAGTCCCCAGCCGGCGGCCAGGACAAGGGCAGCCAGACGCCAGCTTTTGCGGCGCTCGGGGACGTACATGAGCAGACAGAGGAGCGTCCAGGCGTTGGCCGCGTGAGCGGACGGGAACGAGCGGTGGCCGCTTACACGCTGCGGAGCATACCACTTCGCAAAGTTGGAAGCGTCCGGCAGCAGATCGCGAAAGCGCACTCTGCCCCACGCCAGCTTGAGCAGATGGACGAGCAGCAGCTCCCCGGCGATGACCGCGAGCGTCGCCCATACCGCCGCCCGGTACGGCTCCAGCTGCTCGTCTGGCAGCCGGCGCAGCAGCATTTGCGCGATCCAGCTGACGGCCGCGGACAGCGCCAGCGAGACGGCGATGAGCGCGGGGGATGGCGCGATTCCGAACCACCGGCCGGCGGCGATCAGGACGGCGGCGGCGCCGATAGCGGCCGCGACCGCGGCGCAGGCAGCCTGCAGCAGCCGCCAGGCGAGGCCCGGCGAGCGGAGAAGCCTCACTGCCAGACTGGCGGCGGCCCAGGCCAGCAGCATGGCCGGATGCTCGCCGAACGCCGTGAAGACGCGGGCCCAGCCTGCTTCCGGGTCGGCAACCGCCCGGGAGATCGTCAAATCGGCATATCCAAACATAGCGGCCAGGACAGCCCAGACGGCAACAAACAGGATGATGCCGACATTATGTTTCGACAGCACATCGCTCCCCACCTTTGGTCCTCCGATAAAGCTTCCGAATGCCGATCTTCGCTTGTGCAGCAAAAAAAAGGTCCGCGCGAAGCCGCGTCACGCATGAACGGGCTCGCGCCGCTGCGCCGCGGCGAATTCCTGCAGCTCGGCGTATTTCTTGGCAACGGTGCTGGCCGATACCTGATGCTTGTCCGCTGCCTCGGCTTTCGTCAGCGCCTGGCCGCTCTGCTCGGCGATATAGAGCTCCAGCGCGGCGCAGTAAGCGCCCGGCTTGCGGTAAGACGGCTGAACGGCGGTCGAGAAGGCATGCCAGAAGGCGATCGTTTCGCGAATCTGCTCCGGCCGGTAATCGCCGGACAGCTTGCCGATCAACTCCAGGGCTAATGCCTGGTCCTGAGCCTGATGCCAGGCCATCGATTGCTCCGCCTCAAGCAGAATCGCTTCCAGAGCAGGCATGGCCGCCGCAGCTGCGGGTTCGGAACGTTCCGCCTCCGGCTGTGCGGCCGCGATAACAGGATGTTCTGCCTCCGGCCGTTTCGCCGCGATAACGGGCCTGTCCGCCTCTGGCTGCGAGGCCGCGGTCACGAGGCTTTCCGCCGTCCGCGACGCGGTCCGTTCTTTGTCCAGACAGCATTTCTTATACTTCAGCCCGCTGCCGCAAGGACAGGGAGTATTTCTTCCGATTTTAGCCAAGCCAATACCCTCCAGTAAAGTTCATAGTCCCAATAACCCGCACGGTGCCATATTTTAAAGGAAATGCGGCGATTTGGCAACCTTTTGCGCGCGAATGCCCGGGCGGCCACATTCGGGGCGGGGAATCCCCGCGGCTTGCGCTCCCCGGGTCTCGCGCCCCCCGCGCCTTGCGCAGGGAGCGCAAGGCGGCGCCGCCGGGGCAGATGGCGGATAAGCCCTGGGCATGGCGAACGCACATTCGTGCATTCAGGCGTTCGGGATTTCGCGCATTCACGCATTCGTGTATTCGGGCGTTTGGATCATCGAGGCCGCATAAGAGAAGCGCGATCCGTCAGCATGCTCGCACGCGCTGCAAGATCTTTCGCCCCGGGGGCTGCCAGACAGGCTGCCGCTACGCTACAGGCTACAGATCCTGCGACAGGCGAACCATGTCGATCACTTGAATCCCGTTCTCATAGATAGGCTCGCTGTAGTGGCGGAGGAAGAAGTCGCGGTCCACCCCGGTAATGCGGAATCCGCATTTTTGGTACAAGGCGAGTTGGACGACCCCGGAGTTCCCGGTGCCGATTTCAATCGTCCGGAACCCGAGCGAGCGGGCCCGCTCGACGGCATGGTTGACCAGCCGCTTGCCGATTCCCCGGCCTTGAAATCGTTCATCGACGGCGACATTGACGAGCTCGACGGTTCCCGGTCTCGTCTTCAGCAGCACGTAGACGCCGACGATGCCTTCATCCGTCTCGGCTACAAAGCATTCGCCGCGGCGCATATACTCCTCCACCAGCTCCCGGGAAGGGTCTGCCAGAAGCAGCAGCTCCATCGGCGGCTGCTCGGCCTGATTCAACGGTCTGATGTTCATTGGACTACTAACGCTCCTTTATTTGTTCTGCATGATCCGATTGTGGCGAAGTAGAATTTGTCCGGCTTTCCCGGATAATGCTCCGCCGCTTCAGGCTCCGTCTCCTCGCAAAAAGGCCGGGAAGCCATCGCGGGATAAGCGGTGTCTTCCGGCCTTTGGCTTTTAGAAGAAGATGAAGTAAGTGACCGCCGCCAGCACAAGCCGGTATATCGCGAACGGCACCAGCTTGATGCGGTCGATGAGCTTCAGGAAGAAGCGGATCGAAAGCAGGGCGAACACGAAGGCGCTGATAAAGCCGACGATAAAGAACGGAAGCGCGTCAAGCGTGAAATACTCCCAGTTTTTGACCAGCGAGATCAAGCTCGCCCCGGCCATGATCGGCACGGCCATAATGAAAGTGAAGTCGGCCGCGGCACGGTGGCTCATGCCGAGCAGGACGCCGCCGGAAATCGTCGAGCCGGAACGCGAAAAGCCGGGCCACAGCGACAAACATTGGATGAAGCCGACGGCCAGCGCCTGCTTGTGGGTGATCTCGTCGACGCTGCGAATTTTCGGCACCTTGGGGGCGAACCGGTCGGCGGCGATCATCAGGAAGGCGCCGAGCGCCAGACCGATCAGCACGGTGGCTGTCGAGAACAGATGCTCGTCGATGTAGTCCTCGAACAGCACGCCGAACACGCCGGCCGGCAGGAGCCCGACGATGACGTGCGTCAGCTTCAGCCCGCCTCCCGCTCTTACCTGGCTTGCGTCTCTGCGGCGCAGGCCGAGCAGCTCGAAGAAGCGATTCCAGAACACGATCACGACGGCGAGGATCGAGCCGAGCTGAATGACGACTTTAAACGTATTGGCGACATACTTTGTCAAAAATTGCTCGGATTGCAGCCACATGTCATCGACGATAATCATGTGGCCGGTCGAAGAAACCGGGGCGAACTCGGTCAGCCCTTCCACCATTCCCAGAATCAGCGCTTTAAGCAGCGTTATCAAATCGATGGTCATCTGCGGTTATACTCTCCTTTTTTGCCTGCGGATCCATAGAGCGAGCACGGCAATGATTCCGGCGCCAATGAAGGCATAGGCGATGTTCGAATAGATGTCCATAAAGTGCACGATTTCTTCCCAATTCTCCCCGACGGCGGCGCCGACATAGACGAGCACAATGTTCCAGAGCAGCGTGCCAATCGCCGTGAAGAAGAGAAACAGCAAAAAGTTCATTCGGGCCATCCCTGCAGGAATGGAGATCAGGCTGCGGATTAGCGGAACCATTCGGCAGAACAGCACCGTCCAATATCCGTACTTGTCGAACCAGGCGGTGGAGCGGTGCAGGTCGTCTTTTTTCACGCGGAGAAGGTGCCCCCAGCGCTCGATGATTCGTTCCAGCCTGCCGATATGGAGCAGCCGGCCGATGCCGTACAGGATGATCGCGCCGGCAATCGAGCCGAGGGTCGCCGCAATGACGACGCCGGGCACGGTCAGCGCCGAGTAGGTCGTCATAAACCCGCCGAACGTCAGGATCACCTCCGACGGAATGGGAGGAAACACATTTTCCAGGGCGATCATCAGAAAGATGCCGATATAGCCGTACTGCTCCATGAAATCCGTAATCCAGTTGTTCATAGCGTACCTCTCATTCGTTTCAAAATAACGACTTTCTCAGGTTCCGCAAGTAACGGTTGCGAATAAAGAAGAAATAGAGCACCTGGGCGACGAAGAAGCTGACCAGCACCGCTCCCATTCCCGCCGCAATGGACAGGATGAAGAAGCTCTGCAGAGCGATGAAGGCGAAAATGCTGTGCACGATCGCCATCGCAATCGGGACAAAGAACAGGATCGCCAGCTGCCTCGTCACGATCGTTCCCAGCTCCCGGTCGGTCAGGCCGACCTTGGCGATCGTCAGGTACTGGCGGCGGTCGTAATCGAGATCGGCGTATAGCCGGAAATACAGGAAGCTTCCCGCCGCGATGAAAAAGACGGCGCCGACGAGCAGCGCGACGAACAGCAGCACGCTGTACAGACTCCGCTGCATCACCAGCAGCGTGCCGCTTACGGTCATTGCATACGGCCGGCCTTCATCGTGCCGTATCTCGCCCTGTTCGACAAGCTGGGCGGCGAGGCCGACCGTCCGCTCGTAATCCCGGACATAGAACCCCGTATATGTTTCGATGCGAACCGGAGCCTTGATCTGGCCGAACATTCGGTCGCTGACGACGACTCCGCCGAAATCGGCGTCATTGGCGGAGGGCAGGCCAGGCAGCAGGTGATCCGGAATCGGCACATGTTCGGCGTAGCCGATCTCGCGCACCGTCAGCCCGCTTTCCGCCAGCGTATAGCTGACCGGCTTCCGCACAGCCAGGAACGCCTTCGTTCGCTGCGAGCTAATGAAGACGAGCGCTTCGCCGTCGGCCGGCTGTGGTTCGCCGAACGGAAAGCCGGCGGCTTCGATCGCTCTGCGGTAATCCGAATAAGCGATGAGCGGCAGCGTGTCCGGCGGGATGGCGGCGTCGGATGAGGCGACGGGAGCGTATTTGACCGCGATGCTGGCCGTTTCATAAGGAAGCCCTCTCTGCGCAAGCTCCGCCTGGATCTCCTCCAGGTGCCGCTGCTCGTCGGCATTGCCCGGCTTGGACAAATATCCGACCGCCGCAGGATAGTCCGCGCGAAAATGCTTCAGCAGCGAATTGATCGAAGCGAACACGCCGACGGAGCAGAACGAAACCGTCGAGATGATCGTCACCATGAAGAACATGCGCGCATTGTCCTTGAGCCGGTAAGCGAGGTCGGCGATCGTCACGATATTCGTCCGGTTCCAGAAAAACCGCCGGTTGCGCGTCCACCGCTTCAGCAGATAGACGCTCAGCTGCGTATAAAAGAAATAGGTGCCGGCAATCGTCATGGCGGTCACCGGAAGCATCCGCACGTAGACCGTGGCGGCCGTTGCGGTAACCGCCAGATAATAGCTGACGCCGAGCAAGGCGGCGGCCAGCCACGCCAGCGCGGCGGACGCCTTGGGCTCGGACTTCGGCTTCTGCCCGGCCTGGAACAGCTCGATCAGCCGGTTCGTCCGCATCAGCCGGGAGGTGCGCAGCGAGATCAGGAAGAACAGCAGGGCGAACGAGCCGACCGTCAGCGCGAGCGCCTGCCAGGGCAATACGAACGGCAGCTGGCTGATGCCGATCACATGGGAGCCGATCATCAGAAACAGCTTGCCGAACAGCATGCCGGCCGCGACGCCAGCGGCGATCGCCCCGGAGCCGATCAGCATCGTTTCCAGGAAAATCATCCGGTTCAGCTGCCCCTCGGTCATCCCGTGCAGCAGCAGAATGCCGAATTCCCGCTTTCGCGACTTCAGGAACGAGCTGACCGAATAAAGCACGAAGAAGATCGAGAACACGTACATGATGCATTCGGCCGCCGTGAACGCCTGCGCCGCCGCGGCATAGATCATCCCTTCGCGAACGCCCGGGTTGAACAGGAACAGGGCGCAGACGAAGAAGATCATGACAGAGAAGGCGCTGCTTAAGAAAAAGGCAGCGTACGTCCGCTTGTTCCTTACGACGTTGCGGTAAGCGATCTGGCGGAACGTCATGCCGGGCGGCCTCCCAGAAGCGACAGCATGTCGATGATTCTCTGAAAGAATGCCTGCCGGCTTTCGCCGCGGTAGATCTCGTTGTAGATTTTGCCGTCCTTGATGAAGATGACGCGCCCGCAGTAGCTGGCGGCGACGGCGTCGTGCGTCACCATCAGGATCGTCGCGGCCTCCTCCGTATGGAGCGCCCTCAGCTGCTCCATCACTTCGGTCGACGCCTTCGAGTCCAGATTGCCGGTCGGCTCGTCCGCCAAAATGAGCGACGGCTTGTGAATGAGCGCCCGGGCGATCGCCGTCCGCTGCATTTGTCCGCCGGATATTTCGTACGTCCGCTTCCCGAGAATGCCGGCGATACCCAGCTTGTCCGCCGTCTGCCGCACCTTCCGTTCCATTTCCTCCACCGAAGCGCCGTCCAGGGATAACGGCAGCACGATATTTTCCTCCACGGTCAGCGAATCGAGCAGATTGAAATGCTGGAATACGAAGCCGAGCTCGCGGCGCCGGAACAGGGCCGTCTCCCGCTTGCCGAGCGCATGCGGATTGCGGCCGTTAATGCGGATTTCCCCCGAGGTTGGCTCATCGATCGTCGCTATGACATTGAGCAGCGTCGTCTTGCCGCTGCCCGACGGGCCCATAATGCCGACGAATTCGCCCCGTCCGACCGCAAACTGCATATTGTCCAGGGCTTTGTGAGCCACGCGGCCTTCATAGATTTTGGTCAGTTGCTTCACTTCCAGGATGGGCAATACGCCAGCGCCTCCTCGTCCTTCGATAGTTCGATTATATAAAAGGCGTGCGCCGCCAAGCTACAGGTGCGGCCTTACAGAAGCTTACACTTTTGTAAGCTGGGCCGTTATCCGAAGCGGATGCGTACCGCGGTGCCCCGGCCGACCTCCGATTCGATCTCCACGACATGGCCGAGCTTGTCGCATATTTGGCAAACGAGATACAGGCCCATTCCGGTTGATTCCTGAAAATGCCTTCCGTTCTCTCCGGTAAAATACGGCTCGAACACGCGCGGCAAATCGCTGGCCGGAATGCCGACGCCTTCATCGCGGATTTCGAGCACCGTCTCTGAGCCGCTCCGGGTTCCGGTAAAATAAATTTTCCGGTTTTCCTGCGTCGTATAGCGCACCGCGTTCGTGATCAGCTGCGTCAGGACGAAGGACAGCCATTTTTCATCCGAGGCGGCCTTCAAATCTTCGTCGATCTGAATCGACGGGAATACGCGCTTGCGAATGAACAGCCGCTTCTGATCGGAGACGACGGAGCGGACGATATCCGTAAGCCGCAGCGTCTCGACATGAAAATCGTGCTCGAACGCATCGAGGCGGGCCGTGTACAGCACCGTCTCCAGCCCTTTGCGCAGCCGATCCACCTCGTCGCCGATCGCGGCGAACCGCTTGTCGTCCTCGCTTTGCACGAGCAGATGAATGACTGACAGCGGCGTTTTCATTTGGTGCACCCATTGATTGATGAACTGAATGTGGGCTTCGATCTTATGCTGGTAATTGTGCAGCTCGGCCCGGTACAGGCGGAACTGGCTTCTCAGCAGCTCCTGCAGCCTTTCGTTCAACGGGGAGGACAGACTCGAACTTGCCTCCGTGAACTGCTCCAGCGAATCGGGCGGCGTCTGCAGCTTGCGGTAGAAGGCGCGGTTCGTCGCGTAACGAAAAGCCAAATAGCCGACCAGGAGGCACCCGCTCAGCAGTCCGGCATACCCGGCGATAGACGGATTGCGGTAGCCGTCCAGCCAGTACACCAGCGTCACGAAGAACCATTGGGCGATATAGACGAATATCAGGGGCAACTGCTCGCGAAGGAATAACCTCATGGCTTACAACTCCCAGTCCGGGTACAGCCGGTACCCTTGGCCGCGAATCGTCTGAATCGCGTCGGCGATCCCGAGCGAAGCGAGCTTTTTGCGGACGCGGGTGACGTACACGTTCAGCGTATTGTCGTCGACGAATGTTTGGGCGTCCCATATTTTTTCCAGCAGGCGGTCGCGGCTGACGACGCGCTCCGCTTTTTTCAGCAATTCGTCCAATATTTTCGCTTCCGTATGGCTCAGCTCGACCTTGGCGCCGCGAAAGCTGAGCGTAAGCCGCTCCACATCCAGCGTCAGCCCGGCGACGGTGACGGTCCGCTCGTTCGGTGGCCCGGCATACGTGCCGTAGGCTCTGCGCAGCTGGCTGCCGATCTTTGCCGTCACGATCTCGTAATCGAACGGCTTCGTTATGTAGTCGTCGGCTCCGTTGTCCAGCGCCATCACCTGATCCATCTTGCCGTCCCGGGCGGAGATGAACAGAATCGGGCAGGTGGAGATGCGGCGAATTTGCCTGCACCAGTAGTACCCGTCGTATTTCGGCAAATTCACGTCAAGCAGAACGAGGTGGGGAGCGAACTGCTCGAACGTTTCCCGGACCGTCTCGAAATCGGCGACAGCTTGCGTCTCGTATCCGAACTTGCGAAGGTGCTCCTCCAGCAGGCGGACGAGCTGCTTATCGTCTTCGATAATCAATAGCTTAAACATCGTTCTCTCCTCCCCGCGTTTCCCCGTTTATTGTATCGCATCCGTGCAGGAGGGACAAACGGGGCCGGGGCGCCTGGCGATAAAGCAAAAGCTCCTGCGCTGAACCTTTAAGCGTACAGGAGCTTCTTGTATTTGCGGCCGTATTTCATCTGCATGAACTTGATGAACAGCTGGCGGATCATGTCGATCTCGTCGTCGTTCAAATTCATGACGGCGATATATTTTAACGTCTGCTCGTCCGTAAGGAAACGGTCCCACGACAGCGGCTTGCCCTGGGCGTCCGCGCGTTCGATCGATTGCGCGATATATTTCTTGATCCCGCCGGTGCACAGCTTGAACGCATTCGGCACGAAGCATCTGTCCGTGTGGACGATATCGGGCTTCACCCGCAGCAGCTGCGCCGCGTTCATCGCGTCGTCCAGCGCGCTGTGGTGCTGGCCGATCGGCTGCAATCCGCAGTTCGCCAGCTCCTGCTGCAGGCCGCCGCGGAAGAACGAAGTCAGATCGATCATCCGGGTCAGCCAGCCGCTGTCGACGCGGTTCACCTTGCAATCGACGAACAAGCTGAAAAAGTCGTTGCCGCCCCAGGAGAGCAGCGTGCTGTCCGCTTCGCAAAAGGCGATGAAATCTTCGATCACCTCGGCGAAACGTCTGCTTCCGGTCAATGTTTCTTTGGAAATGCCGCAAAACTGCAAGGCGAAGCGGTTGATATGAAACCTAGGCCGAATGTAGCTTTGAAACGTATCTATCATCTCCAGCCGTTCGTTCAACTTCACGGCGCCGATCTCGATAATTTCCATAGGGTAGATCTCATAATGTCTTCGGCCATTGAATTCCAGATCGATGACAATATAGTTCATGGTGCTCACCCCTAAAGACTACCATATCATAGAGACGAGCGGATTCCTAGAGTATTTGCTTGCCAACCCGGCTGACTGCAGCTAAAAACCCGGCTGTTGGCGCTTGAAAAAAAAGGCGGCTTTCAGCAGGCGGGCGCATCGGCCAATATGGCTGTTTAATCTTCGTGCGGCCGCGTCCGGGGGCGATTGGAAGACTTTGTGTCGTGAAACTCGGTTGGGCCCGTGGTACAATGATACCTGTTTCGGAGGACGAGGGAAGCGCTGGGGATAAAGTATGCCGTTTCCCTGTTCGATCAAATGCTGGCCTAAGCCCGAAGCGGGCGCGGGGGACCCTCCATGTTTCGGGGTGAAGCCGCCGTTACAAGGCGGCCGGGTGGTTGCTCTTTGACCCGAACCCGTCAGCTAACCTCGCAGGCCGAAAAAAGGAGAGGATTCAGGTTTGAAAAGCTTCAAGAAGGTTATCTTGACAGGCGTGCTTGCTCTCGGGCCGATCATCGGCGCGAGCGCAGTGTCTGCTGCTCCGTATACAGTGAAAGAGAGCGATACGCTCTCTACGATTTCGCAAAAATTCGGCATCGATCTGAATGCTTTGCTGAGATCGAATCTGCAAATTGCGAATCCGAATGTCATTTGCCCCGGCATGTCTTTGAACATTCCGAATATCGGACAAGATGCCGGCCAAGCGTTCGTTCCGGGCTTTACGTTCAAGCCTGCTCCGGGCACGAATAACGGCTCCGGCGCAGATCAGAGCGCTGGCCAGGGCGCGGACAACGGTGCCGGTCAAGGCGCTGATCAAGGCGCGGACAACGGCGCTGGCCAAGGCGCTGGCAGCGGCGCAGAAGCAGGCGCCGGCAGCAACACCGGCGGCGGCAACCAGGCCGGAGGCTCCGGTTCCGAACAGCAGGCTGGCAACACCGCGCAGTCCGAATTTGCCGCTCAGGTCGTGAACCTGGTTAACCAGGAGCGGGCCAAAGCCGGTCTTCAGCCGCTGGCGACCGACGACAAGCTGGCTGGCATGGCAATGGACAAAGCGAAGGATATGCACGACAACCAATATTTCGATCATCAATCGCCGACGTACGGCTCTCCGTTCGACATGATGAGATCGTACGGCATTCAATACTCCTATGCCGGCGAGAACATCGCCATGGGCCAACGTACGCCTGAGGAAGTGATGAACGGCTGGATGAATAGCGAAGGTCACCGTCAAAACATTTTGAACCCGAACTTCAACAAGATCGGCGTTGCTTACTACAACGGCTACTGGGTTCAAGAATTCATCAAGAACTAATACGATGAATGCATAGCGCAAGAAGCTGCCTCTGGACCTGCGGGTCCTTCAGAGGCGGCTTCTTTGGCGTACGGACAGTTTCACCCCTGTGACGAGCGATGACGGCAGGGGCAGCTTGTCCTTGGGGAGCTATTCGTTATTTTCCGGTTGTTCCCCCATCTCCTCGGCCAGCTCGTCCTGGTCGCTTCCCCAAATATAATCGATGCCCGGCTCGATGCCGGGAGGCTGGCTTGACTTAAGGGGCTGCTGCGGGCGGCCGCTGGCCGGCTTGGCACTTTCCCCGGCAGCATCGTTCGTGCGTTTGTTTACGCTAACGCTCTGCTCTTCGCGAGTCATCTGTTCGGCGCTCCTTCGATCACGATTCGTTATGGTGCATTGCTATTACGATGTCCCGTCTGATCGATTTCTATTACCTGTTTCTCATTTACCCGTTTCTCATTGGCCTGTTTCTCGTCCGATTTCTCATCCGAAAGTTTGTCTTGGTGCCCGGCTTTTTTTGGGATAAAATAGCGGTAAAGGCTGATTTTAAGGAGGCTACGCCGTTTATGGAGCCAGCTTCGGAGCTTGACCGCATACAGCAGCTATTGCCGGATTGGCTGGCCGCAAGCCGCCGGCTGACGCCGACCGGGAAGACGGCCGCTTACATCCCTGGGCTGGCCGCAGCGCCGCGGGACGCATTGGGCATAACGATTCTCGGCGGCGACGGAAAGACCGCATCGTTCGGAGATTGCGCGTTGTCGTTTACGCTGCAGAGCATCTCCAAGGTGTTCACGCTGATGTTGGCGCTGATGGAACGGGGGGAGGACGTTGTCTTTTCCAAAGTGGGCATGGAGCCGACCGGCGACGATTTCAATTCGATGCTGAAGCTGGAGCTCGTCGAGCCCGGCATTCCGTTCAATCCGCTGATCAATGCCGGGGCGATCGTCGTTTCTTCCATGATCCCGGGAAATTCCCCCGAAGAGAAAACGGAACGGATACTGGCATTCTTTCGGGAATTGGCCGCCGATCCGGCGCTCGACTACAATCGGGAGGTGTACCGGTCGGAATCGGCCACCGCTCACCGCAATCGTTCATTGGCTTATTTTCTGAAGGACAATCGGGTGCTTGAGGACGACGTCGAGGAGGTGCTGGACGTTTATTTCAAGCACTGCGCGGTGGAAGTGACCTGCAGCCATTTGGCGCGCATGGCTTTGGTGCTGGCTTATGACGGAAACGATCCGCTAACCGGACGCAAGCTGATCCCGCAGCGCTGCGTGCAGATCGCCAAGACGTTCATGATTACGTGCGGCATGTACAACGCCTCCGGCGAATTCGCGATCCGCGTCGGACTTCCGGCCAAAAGCGGCGTGTCTGGCGGCATTTTGACGCTCGTTCCGGGCCGCTACGGCATCGGGGTGATCGGCCCGTCCCTGAATTCCAAAGGAAACAGCGTCGCCGGGGTTCACCTGCTGGAGACGATCTCGACCGAGCTGAAGTGGAGCATGTTTTGAAGGCTGGCGGAAAGACCGGTTAACAAACGATTTTTCCATTGCCACGATGCGCAGGACGGTCTACACTGAATAGGCAAGCGCAACGATTTTACAGAGTTAAGGTGTGATCTTATGTCGGAAGCTCGCCAAGAGCCGAACGCCGCGGGGACGGAAGCCCCGCAAGCCCCGAAGAAAATGTCGCTCGCCGAAGCGGCGAAACAAATGCTGGCTCAGAAGAAAGCGCAGGCAGCCGGGAAAGTGAAGCCCCATCATTCGGTCGGCGGCGGCAATCAGACGATGAAGAGCCAGCTGACCAAGAAGCCTAACAATCAGCGCAAACGCATGGGTGTGTAACGAGGCTTGCAGGATAGACCGCTTATGAGAGGCGGTTTTATTTTCTCATTTAATATACGGCTGCTCGCAGAAAGGAGATTTCGATGTTTCGGATTATCGCAGCCCGCATGGAACACAGCAAGGAGAACGGGTATGTCGGTCAGGTCGACTTCGAGTACGAAGGGCATCAATCGTCGTATACCGTGACGCTGCAGAGCAAGGATGGCAGAGATTGGGGCTACAGCCTGCTGTTTTTGAGCGAATCGGGCAGCGAGGAAGAGATCGAAGCGGTGGAGGAACTGCTTGAGGAAGACGATGAGGCGTTCGATCAGCTGGTCGAGGCTGCTATGAGCAAGCTGGGCCATGGTGGGAATGGGGAGGCGTGATGTGCACGCAAGCTTAGGAAGGAGGATCAGCCATGCCGGATTGGTCCTATCATACGCTGTTCCGTCCGCTGCTGTTTCGGCTTCCCGCCCGCGCCGCCCGGGATTTTACGCTGGGGGCGATGGGGCTGCTCAGCCGGCTGCCGGGAGGCACGCTCGCGATCAGGACGCTCGGCCACATGGAATCGCACTCGCTGCTGGAGAGCGAGTTGTCCGGACTGCGACTGCGGTATCCCGTCGGCTTAAGCGGCGGTTTGGACTCGCGCGGCACGGCCGGCAAGGCGCTGGCTCAATTCGGCTTCGGCTTCATGGAGATCGGGCCGGTGACGGTGGAGGAGCGGGAGGATCGTAGGCCGATACGCCGCGACGTTGCGCGGGAGGCGATCATCTATCCTGACGCCAGCGCCAACGAAGGCTTGGACAAGACGATCCGCCGGCTGAGCCGCAAGCAGGGCCACAGGCTGCCGCTAATGCTGCGCATACGCCCGGCGCCGGGAACTTCCCCAGAGCAGGCTGCGGATGAGATGGAGCGGCTCATGCGCGGGCTCGCCCCGTATGCCGCGGCGTGGTACGCCGACTTCTTGAATGAAGAATGGACGCCCGAGCAGACGCTGCTGCACTTGGAGCGTATTCGCCGGACAGGACGAGAGGCGGGCGGCGCCAAGCCGATGCTGCTGTATGTGCCGCTCGACTACCCTGACGGCCGTCTGGAGTCGCTGCTTGACGCCGAAGCGATCGCAGCGTGGGACGGCATCGTGATCGGGGATGCCGTGTGTATCGGCGAAGGCGACGTCATCGGCAAGGACGGCAAGGAGCGCACGCTGCGCAAGCTGGCGGCTGTAAGGCGCATCCTCGGCGGGGAGATGCCGGTCATTGCGGCGGGAGGGGTTCACGAGCCGCGGGATGCGCTGCAGCTAATGGCCTCGGGCGCGGACTATGTTCAGCTGCATAGCGGGCTTGTATACGCCGGGCCGGGGCTGCCCAAGCGTATCAACGAAGCGGTCATTTACGAGAAGGTGCGGCAGATGCCGCAGCCGGAGTTTCCTTCATTTTGGCAGCATTGGGGCTGGATGTGCCTGCTTGGCATCGGCATGATCGTCGGGGGCATCCTCGCCTGGATCGTCGCTGCGACCACGGTCATGCTGCCGTATGATACGCTCTATCTCGGAATGGGCCCGGCCGATCTCGGGCTGGCGAATCCGTTCCTCCTTCCCTTCATGTCGCACGATCGGATCACGCTGGCCGGCACGATGATTTCTATCGGTATCCTGTACTATTCATTGGGCAGGCACGGCCTGCGAAAGAACGAGCACTGGGCCAAAACGGCGCTCGCAGCATCGGGAATCGTCGGGTTCAGCAGCTTTTTCCTGTATTTGGGTTACGGTTACTTCGATCCGCTGCATGCGGCGGCGGCCGCGCTGCTGCTTCCTCTGTTCGCATTGTCGATGCGGGGCACGGCGAATTGGCCGTCGTATGCGCCGGTCAACACAGTGAACGACCTCGTCTGGCTTCGCGCCCAGCGGGGGCAGTTCATGATGGTGGCGCTCGGCTTCGCTCTGGCCATCGGCGGGCTCGTCATTGCCGGAGTCGGCGTCACGAACGTGTTCGTTCC
>Ga0207865_100840_pt1 | contig 27923 bp, 29 predicted proteins | sample HigsolmetaAR204D_FD_184836 | JGI IMG/M metagenome (GOLD analysis project Ga0207865, IMG submission 184836) | Ionic liquid and high solid enriched microbial communities from the Joint BioEnergy Institute, USA - AR20-4-D (SPAdes) (version 2) ...
AGGAAGCGGAAATTTTTACAAAAGAAGCGAATCCATCAAAAACAAAATCGATTCCAAAAATCCAAAGAAGAGAAAGCGAGTATAAAAAAGCTGAATCTGAAGCGCCGGCTTTTTCTCCTGTCATCATTGCAGGGAAAATGCATCGATGGAGCGAAGCTTTAAAAGGAATTCCGGGCTTTAAATATTTGCGGAAAGAATTAGCGGAGAAAGCAAACCGCTTAGGAAAACAAGAATTTACGATTGCATTATTCGGGGCTTTCAGTGCCGGCAAGTCCTCCTTTGCCAATGCCATGCTTGGTGAAAAAGTGCTGCCGGTTTCCCCTAATCCGACGACCGCAGCGGTGAATCGTATTCACCCACCGAATGAAATCAATCATGATCGGACAGCGGCAGTCCATTTGAAAACGAGGGAGGAAATGCTTTCCGATTTGCAGTCCTCTTTAGGTGTTTTTCATGTGAAGGCGGATTCCCTTGAGGAAGGATATGAACGCATTCCAAACATTACCGCAAACGAGAATAAAAATGGAAAAGAAAATATTCATCTGTCCTTTTTAAAAGCGTTTTATGAAGGATTTCCGGAATATAAAGACCATTTAGGGGAAACGCTCGTCGTCGATTTGGAAACGTTCCGGGGGTTTGTGGCCAATGAACGTCAAAGCTGTTTTGTAGAGTCCATCGATCTTTATTATGATTGTAAGTTTACCAGATTGGGAATCACATTGGTCGATACTCCGGGAGTTGATTCTATCAATGCCCGCCATACGGGAGTCGCCTTTGAGTATATTAAAAACTCTGATGCAATTTTATTTGTGACTTATTATAACCACGCGTTTTCAAAAGCAGATCGTGAATTCTTGATTCAGCTTGGTCGGGTGAAAGATTCGTTTGAATTGGATAAAATGTTTTTTATCGTTAATGCCGTAGATCTTGCAAATGATGAGGAAGAAATAGCGGATGTTTTATCGTATGTTCAAAATCAGTTGCTGCAGTATGGCATTCGCTTCCCGCGAATTTACGGCGTCTCGAGCCTGCTTGCTCTAGACCCGAACAAACGAAAACAATCGCGGATAGAATCGTTCCAAACCGCCTTTCAATCTTTTTTACAAAACGATTTAACGAAGATTGCCGTACAATCTGCAGAGCGCGATATGAAGCGTGCAGTCTTGCAGCTGGAGCAATTGATCAAAACGGCAGAGGAGAATCGGGAAAACCGAAAAGAAAAGAAAGCATTGCTGGCAAAGCAAAAAGAGCAAATCAGCCAACATTTGCAGAAGGAAACTTCCGATCTTTTGTGGAAACGGTTGTGTCAAGAAATCGATGAGCTCGTGTATTATGTGAAACAACGTGTTTTTTATCGGCTTCCAGACTTTTTTAAAGAATCTTTTAATCCATCTGTTTTGCAGCCGTCAAGCGGAAAAGCAGCGCTTCGTACAGCATTAGAGGACTTTTTGAGCTCAATCGGATTTGATTTGTCTCAAGAAATGCGGGCCACAAGCTTGCGAGCGGAGAAATTTCTTCACCAAGTTTTAAATGCGAAGCAAAAAAGTTTGCACGAACACTATCAAAGTATTCAAGAACAGCTTTACTTTTCTGATTTGGAATGGCCGACGAAAGAAACGCCTGAATTTCCGGCAGCGTTTCATTCTCTTCCACAAGAAACGTTTTCACCGGCGCTCGCTCTTTTCAAAAATGCCAAAACGTTTTTTGAAAAGAATGAGAAACAGCTCATGCAGAATAAATTGGAAGACATACTGTCGCCGTTAGCCGATCAATATCTTTTTAACGAAAAAGAAAAATTGAGCCAATGGATAAAAGAGATTTTGGACGAACAATTCAACCGCCTGAAGAACAGCTTAGCATCTGAATGCGAGGAACAATTCTCCGCTTGGATGGAAGCGTTGGAAGCAACGGAAAATATACAGGAGTGGAAAGAAGTGCTGAAAGTGCTTCAAAAAGACATCGCTTAGGAGGAGATTGGATTTGTCTGTCAACCGGTTCCACGCATGCGCCACCTGCATTCATTTTTCAGCCGAAAAAACGGAAAGTGGAATGCTTTTTCGCTGTCTCCGCTTAGGCTATGATACGAAAACTTATTATCGGTTCAACTGCTGGACACCAAAAGACCATGTAAGGAAATTGATGAAAAAAGAGAAAGGCGAGGTATTGGGACAGAGGTCGTCCTAGGAAGAAAAGAATCAGTCCGGGGCTTTCAATCGAAGCTCCGGTTTTTTTGAACAAAAAAGAGAAACAACACCATGTTAAGATGACTGAACGGCAGTTTGTCATCAATGCCGACAAGACCATTGTTCTTTATCATGGAAAATGGAATTCTTTCTAGAATCAATGAATTATGGTAGTATGAAAGGAAGTTCATATTCAACAATGGGGTGACGGAATGAAAGAGAATGAACATCTTTTAATCGTAGACGGAATGGCGCTTTTGTTTCGTTCTTTTTACGCAACGGCTGTGACGGGACAATTTATGATCAATTCGAAAGGGATGCCGACTAATGGCGTGCAAGGATACATAAAGCATTTGCTGACAGCGGTAGAGAAGATTCAGCCGACGCATATCGCGGTATGTTGGGACATGGATGGTAATACATTTCGAAACGACCTTTTTCCTGATTATAAAAGCAACCGTGAGGCGCCGCCGGTTGAGTTGATTCCTCAATTTGACCTGGCGAAGAAAGCGACTGATTTTTTTCAACTTCCGAATATTGGAGTGGAAGGTTTCGAAGCAGATGATTGCATTGGAACCATCGCTAAAAGGGAACACCCCAAAAAAGTCACGATCTTAAGCGGAGACAGAGATTTGCTGCAATTGCTGGATGAACATATCGATGTCATGCTTCTGAAAAAAGGGTATGGAAACTATGCATTTTACACATACGAAAGATTCTATGAAGAATACGGTGTGACGCCCCAACAGTTTATAGATGTCAAAGCATTGATGGGAGATCCGAGCGACGGCTACCCGGGTGTGAAAGGCATTGGAGAAAAAACGGCACTGAAATTAATACAACAATTTGGTTCTATCGAAGGAATCCTTGAAAATCTTTCTTTGCTGTCGCCTTCTCAGAAAAAGAAAATAGAAGAAGATGTAGATATGCTTTTCCTTTCGCGGAAATTAGCAACCATCCATTGTGATGCTCCAATTAACTGGAATAAGGAACAGGCGCGTTGGGAGCCGTTTCTCGATTCTATTATGGAGTGTATCGAACAGTTTGAATTCAAAACGTTAAAACCACTTTTATTACGATGGAATCAAAGTCAATCGGCCAAACTGTTATCCAATGAGCGGTGAGCAAAATATGTTGCCCACCGCCTTTTTTTAACAGGAAATCGAAAGAAGCGCTTTTTCGTAAAAGTATTTAAATTAAAACAGTCATTGGCTATTTTTTATTCGATTTTTTGGCTGCATTTTCTAATTGACTTTTAGGATTGGGAGTAAAATCGGCATCTTGGCCATAGCCTTGCGGATTGACGCCTGGTGCGGTCGTTCCTCTCCCTCTGTTTCTGTTTTTGCTCATGATGGTCACCTCCATCTTTACTTTCTCTGGAGGGAGTTCATTTTATGCAAAGCAGCCGCTCTATCTGAAAAGAAAAGCAGGCCAGTGAATAGGGGAAACGGAGTGTTGATGATTTTTTATACTTATCAAGATCCGACGAGCAGAAACGTCTTTTTTTCACTACATCCTCTTAATCGCATAAATGGTTCTGAAATGTTCATCTGGATGCGAAGGAATGCAATAGGAGTCTATTTGAGTAGACTCTCTCGTTATCTCAAGTTCAATCTCGATCTAATACTGTTGGAATAACCTGTACAAGATTTTCAACCTGAAAGAATGGTAGAAAATCATTTTTTGTGTTGTTTGAAAAATTATACATTTGGGAGGGATGCTTCATATATTAAAAGTTTTGAAACTGGTGTTTTTTCAATGAACTCCCAAAAGGACAAACGAAGGGATTTGATTTGACTGTTTTTCCTTTCCAACATTTTTATTAAAGTTCTTTTCTCTATTCATTTCTGGGAGTCTAAGAAAATGATTCTTTTGGATTAGCTTCTTTCTTTTGGTTTATTTAACCGGCCTTTTTCCGGAAAAAATACTGAAAAATAGGAACTTCTGATATCACCATGCTTAGAAGAATCAATAAAGAACCGGTCACTCCTGACCATGACAGCCGTTCACCGATCCAAAAATAGGCGGTCAGGACTCCAAATACAGGTTCCATTGACAAGATGAAAGCCGCCTTTGGCGGGGACGTATATTTTTGGGCGTATGTTTGAATAAAAAAAGCAGCGTCCGTTGCCAACAAGGAAGTCATCAGTAACGTATAAAAAACAGAAGGTTTCATAAGAACAGAAAGTTGAAAAGCTGTTTGCCAATTCTCCAACAGGAAGGATCCAATGAAACTAAGAATGGATACGGTGAAAAATTGGACGGTCGTTAACATCAGCACGGAAGCTTTATGGGCAAATTTTCCTGTCAATACGATATGAAATGCGAACGCAATGGCGCAAAATAAACTGAGAACATCCCCTTTATTCCAGCTACCTCCATCACCTGCCGAAGTAAGCAAATAAAGACCTAAAGCCGCTGTAAACGAGCCTACGATGGCAGAAAAAGAAGGTTTTATTTTCAAAAGAACGAAAGCCAAAAACTGAACAAAAACAACATACAATCCAGTGATAAAACTCGATTTGGCAACAGTGGTGTACAATAGCCCGACCGTTTGGAAAGCATATCCAATAAACAAGCATAATCCAAGTACACTTCCATAGCCGATCGCATTGAAAGAAAAGGTTTTTTGATCTTTTCGAAGCATGACAAGGAGAAACATGACAAGCCCGGCCAAACCAAACCTTACACCATTAAAGAAGAGTGGCGGCAAAAAGTCAATTGCATTTTGAATCATCACAAATGTTGAGCCCCATACAAGCGCAACTATGAATAATGAAATATCAGAAAGCCATTTCATCATACTGTCTCCTTTCACGAAGAGGAATCCAATGCAAAAATTCTCGAAAGTGGTGTAATCATTCCCCAAGAACACAATCCTTGTAAAATTAGCAGAACCGAACGTTTGAAACCTAAGTTTAAGCAAACTCAAAACCGATGCCATTTTTTTAATTTTCCAATGCGAGTATGAATGCTAAGAAATCGAAACAGACATAAAATAAAACAAATGGAAATTTGGATCGTAAAATTAACATGTTATTTGGATGATGGACTGTTGTTTCCGATAGTCATTACGGCAATCATAATCAAAGCGTAAAGGCACTTGAAAAATCTTCGAACTAAAGGAAAATATATAATTATGTAAGTATAATTGGGGGCTAATGTCCCTAATGCTCGATAAGTTCAACTAACCATAAGCGGGGATGAAAAACCCCCGCTTATGGAAGTTTCACTTTATAAAATGTTCATAAAAATTATTGTACTAAACAAATGAACTTGCGAAAAGATAGGAACAGGTGAACAAGATGAAAATGAAAATAAAATGGCTATACAGCCAAAAGAAAATTCAGGACATATGGTTTGAATCAGACTGGATGGAGAAAGAAAAAGTTCTGCCGCTGATCCAAGATTTAGAAAAAACCGGAAGATTGAAGCAAGTAGTTGTCATCGACGAGTTGCAAAATCAGTGGTCCAAAAAAGAATATATAAAATTAAACGAAAAGCTGGAGGAAGAGCCGGTTGATATCACGGTGTATTTTGACGGAGGATTTGACCGTACCACATTTACAGCAGGCACTGGTATCGTTATTTATTACACAAAAAGTGGGGTGCCCTACAGGATAAGAGCCAACCATAAGCTAGATGAACTAGAATCCAATAATGAAGCGGAATATGCAGCTTTATATCAAGCCATGCAAATGCTGGAAGAACTAGGGGTCAAAAATACGGTATGCACCATTTCCGGCGATTCATTAGGGGTATTAAAACAGTTGTCCGGGGAGTGGCCGTGCTTTGAAGAAAATCTAAATAAATGGCTGGACAGGATTGAAGCGAAAATCAACGAACTGCAAATAAAGCCTCTTTACAAAGAGGTGGATAGAAAGCAAAATAAAGAAGCGGACAAATTAGCGAGCCAAGCGCTGAAAGGAATTACAATAAACAGTCATTCGAAATTATGATGATAAATAGAATCGTTCAGTACGAAGGGTGTTGACTCAATTGGATAGGAAACAGTTGTTGGAAGAGGTGGATGAATTACTACAAACATATTGTCGAGGATGTTTAGTGAAATCCACGTTGCGAAAAGAATATGGGAAAACAAGGGCTCACCGATTTTGTATTCGTGAATGTACAGTAGGAGAAAAACTAAAAGAATACGGACGGCGACTTTAAGATGGAGAGAAAGATGTTGAGGAGCTGTCCGCATGCGAAGAATTTCGTTTCTGTTTTTCCATGTTGAATCCGTTCATCAGTAAATCGCAGTAATCGAATCGCAATCTTGAAGATGTTTCATTCATTCTTTCAAGAATCAAAAAAAGCTGGCGGAAAACCGCCAGCTTTTCATATTCACAATGGTCAAAAAGAAACCAAAATCGCGAAATTAAAGTTTTACAACATTAGCAGCTTGTGGTCCGCGGTTACCTTCAACGATTTCGAAAGAAACTGCTTGACCTTCTTCAAGTGATTTGTAACCGTCACCTTGAATAGCTGTGAAATGAACGAATACGTCGTCTCCGCCTTCAACTTCAATAAACCCATAGCCTTTTTCATTGTTAAACCATTTTACTTTACCGTTTTGCATATTATTAAATCCTCCTAAACTTTCCAAGCACATCGTGCTCAATCAAAATATTTATCAAATAACAAAATACTTCACGGCTTCCTATAGTTTGAAAGGCGGAACATATTCTGTTAATTGATAACACCAATATACAACATAAGAAGAGAGAAGTCAAGATAAGAACAGGCCTTTTAGAAAAATTTCTCTTCTCAAAGAAAGAATTCAATGATATATTTTTATTTTTGTTCATTCTTATGATAATATTCAATTGGTAGTACACTTTCCTTATCGGAAGAATTGGAGGTAGAACATGCCAACGCCGAGCATGGAGGATTACATAGAACAAATTTACTTGTTAATTGAAAATAAAGGGTATGCAAGGGTTTCGGATATCGCCGAAGCTTTGTCTGTGCACCCATCTTCTGTGACCAAAATGGTTCAGAAGTTAGATAAAGATGAATATTTGGTATATGAGAAATATCGAGGTCTTGTCCTTACTCCAAAAGGGAAAAAAATCGGGAAGAGGCTTGTCGATCGTCATGATCTGTTGGAATCGTTTTTAAGAACGATTGGTGTAAAAGAAGAGAATATTTATAACGATGTGGAAGGAATTGAGCATCATTTGAGTTGGGACTCCATTAACCGCATTGCCGATTTGCTGCAATTTTTTGAAGAAACTCCCGAACGGATTGAATCGCTTCGCATGATTCAGATGAAAAATGAAGAAGAAATGTAAAGCGCTTCCTGAGTATGGACCCGGGAAGTTTTTTTATGCGGCACCTATCGGTTTCAACATAAGAAAAATTAGGAAAAACCGTCCTTTAATAAATGGAAGGGAAATCAGAAAAGTAGACGTCCTCGGACATTTTATTCAATAAAATTCGGTTACCATCTTTGTTCCATTGGATTTCGGTGCCGCCCAACATCCCAGCTTCTGCTTCCAACAAGGCTTTTTGGTAGGAAATGATCCTTCCTTTGGAGGTTTGAACACTAACGATGTCTCCTGAAGAGTTTCTTTGGACAGCAACAATATATTCCATTGTTACCCCTCTTTCATTGTAGAATCTATTGTCTATCATGTCCTTGGAAACTGATTTTTACTAATAAATTTTTATTGTTTCGAATACACCGTTCGATTATGATTATGGTAAAAACAGGCGGTGGTTCTTTTGAAATCAAACGAGTGGACGGACTATGCGAAGGATCAATGGAATCAGAATGCGCAAAATTGGCATGCTAGAAGTAAGAATATGTGGGAAAAAGGCAGCCGAAAAGAAATATTGCCATTTTTACAAAGCGCTTTGCCAATTGGAAAAAAGATTTGCGATTTAGGGTGTGGCGACGGTTATGCCGCATTAAAATTGGCTGAAGCCGGTTATCTGGTGACGGGTATTGATCTTTCTGAACAAATGATCAGCATCGCAAAATCTTATCAGCATCCGAACGTCCGATTTTTAGTTGGAGATCTTTCAAATGTGCCGATTCCCGATCACTCACAGGACGGGGTGCTGGCGATCAATTCTATTGAATGGACGGAGTCTCCTTTGGACGTAATACGTGAAATAGGAAGGATTTTAATACCGAAAGGAATCGCCTGTATAGGGATTTTGGGCCCAACCGCCGGTCCGAGGGAAAATGCATACCCCAGATTGTTGGGGGAAAAAGTGATGATGAATACAATGATGCCATGGGAATTTAGCAAATTAGCATCTGAGCATGGTTTTATAACATTAAAGGAACTCCATGTTCCGAAAAGGGAAACGGATAGAACCATATTATCCACTCTCCCCGACCCATTAAAACAGGCGATTTCTTTTATGACTGTCTTTTTGCTGCAGAAGGTGAATTGAGCACCTTTGCCAAAGGCCTTTGAAATGACAGACTTTCATACACAATGGGGGAAATAAAAATGGGTATACATACGAAAGTAAAGACCGATATCGAGATCGCCCAAGAGGCGGAGCTCAAGCCGATAAAAGAAGTCGCGAAATCGATTGGTTTGGAAGAAGAAGATTTAGAATTTTATGGGAAATATAAAGCGAAGTTGTCCTATGAAACGTTAAAGCGATTGAATACAAAACCAAACGGAAAACTGATTCTCGTTACTTCCATTAATCCGACTCCTGCGGGTGAAGGGAAATCGACGGTCACTGTTGGCTTGGGAGACGCTCTCTCGCAATTAGGCAAGAAAACGATGATTGCGTTGAGGGAACCTTCGCTAGGTCCGACGATGGGAATAAAAGGTGGAGCGGCAGGCGGGGGATATGCCCAAGTCATGCCAATGGAAGATATTAACTTGCATTTTACCGGGGACATCCATGCCATTACGACAGCGAATAATGCCTTGGCCGCTCTATTAGATAATCATATCCATCAAGGAAATGAGTTGAGGATCGACCCAAGACGGATTGTTTGGAAACGATCATTGGATTTGAACGACCGTGCGCTAAGAAAAATCGTGGTTGGATTAGGCGGTCCTTCACAGGGAGTGCCGCGCGAAGATGGCTTTGACATTACCGTTGCTTCTGAAATCATGGCGGTCCTTTGTCTCGCTACCGATTTACAGGATTTAAAAAGAAGGCTGTCGCAAATGGTAGTCGCCTACAATTACGATAAAGAGCCCGTAACCGCTGGCGATCTTGGGGCTGAAGGGGCCCTTACCCTATTGTTAAAAGATGCTCTGAAGCCGAACTTAGTCCAAACGATCGAGCATACACCTGCGCTGGTTCATGGCGGTCCTTTCGCCAATATTGCCCACGGCTGCAATAGTGTAATGGCCACAAAAGCTGCGTTGAAACTTGCGGACGTGGTCGTGACAGAAGCAGGATTTGGTGCTGATTTGGGAGCTGAAAAATTTCTCAATATCAAAACGCGCGCTGCCGGATTTCAACCGGATGCCGTCGTGATTGTCGCGACAATCCGTGCCTTGAAAATGCACGGCGGACAAGGAAAAAGCGAATTAAGTCAAGAAAACCTGTCCGCTTTAAGAAAAGGCATCGCGAATTTGCAAAAACATATTGAATCCATCCAGCAATTTGACCTGCCTCTTGTCGTAGCGGTGAATCGGTTTATAACGGATACGGAAAACGAAATCAATGAACTTTTTCAATGGTGTGCCGAAAAACAAATCCCTGTGGCCTTAACGGAAGTGTGGGAAAAAGGCGGAAAAGGAGGCTTGGATTTGGCGGAAAAAGTGTTAAAAGTGATCGAGCAGTCCAATCATTCTTTCCGTCCTCTGTACTCCCTTGAACAAAGCTTGGAAGAAAAAATCTTGGCCATTGTTCAATCGATTTATGGCGGAAAAGGGGTTGAGTTTTCGGCAAAAGCTCGCAAACAATTGAAAGAGTTTGAAGAGAATGGTTGGAGTGGTTTGCCGATTTGCATGGCTAAAACTCAATACTCTTTATCGGATGATCCTGAAAAATTAGGTCGTCCAAGAGATTTTGTCATCCACGTACGGGAGCTGCTGCCAAAATTAGGTGCTGGTTTTATCGTCGCGCTGACAGGAGACGTGTTGACCATGCCCGGCCTTCCCAAACATCCTGCTGCCAATCAAATGGATGTCGATGAACAAGGAAGAGCGATCGGTTTATTTTAACAGAAAGAGCCTATTGGGTTCTTTCTTTTACTGTTTGCGTGAAAAAGAGGTGAGGGCATGTTTGATCCAACGGCTTTTGACAATATGAAAGTAGTGGCGGAAGGATTGTTCTATGATTTGGATTTAAATGGAGTCATCTCCATAAAAGAGAGAAATGATATTATAGACTTAGCTCGGCTTTCGAGAAAATATTCGCTTTCCTTTTCATTAAAGGAGCGCTCGAATATTCTTGCCACCTTCCGACTTTATGCCCGTTTGGAACAGTTGTCCGCTGAATTGCTTGCCAACGGGGCTGCCGAACAACGCGGAGCATTCCTTGAAGTGGTTTATTCCGGAAGTGAGCAAGACGTGACGAAAGAAAGAATCCGAAAATGGAAAGCAGCATGGGGACAACCAAGAATGTTCGAAACAAGAAACATTGATTCTTCTTTGTCGGGAAAATCGTGTGAATTAGTGGTCCGTTTTGAACGATTAATTACGGAAGACATGATGGACGATTTGCAACAACTGATCGAATTTTTTGTTGCGACTCTTCAAGATTGATATCACGACAATGGATTCCTTTTGGATTTCGAATTTTGATTAAAATGTCCATTGAGAATCATTCACTCGTGTTTATTCATCAAGAAAGTCGTTCAACCGGACGGATTACTGCATGTAAAATCGTTCTTTTCCGTGGAAGGATTCTGTCATTTCAAAGAATAGCGGCAAAAATGTTTGTTTTTACGTTTCATATAAATGGTTTCTGTTTACAGGCTGGAGCATTCCTCGCCGCCAAATTGGGGATTGTCGAAAACGATAGAATCATTTTCTTAATGGCTATCGTTACGTTCAGATGAAAGGAGGAAGTATAGGAGAAAATTTGGCGAACGCTTCTGCCAACCCTCCCCTTTCGCTGTGGAGGGCTCCTGTACGTTGAATATGAAAATTTTATCCGTTGAACATTTGTCTAAATCATATGGGGATAAAGTATTGTTTCAAGATATTTCATTTACCATCGGTGAAAAAGAACGGATCGGGTTAATCGGGGTGAACGGCACAGGAAAATCGACGTTATTGAAAATTGTCGCAGGAAAGGATGTTGCGGATGAAGGGGAGATATCCGCACCGAATGATTATTCTATTGCGTATCTTCCTCAAGAACCGGAACTAATAGGAGATCGAACCGTTTTAGATCAAATTTTCCAAAGTGAAGCCGAGGTGATCCGTCTCTTAAAAGAATATGAAGCAACCGTGTCGCTGCTAGAAAAATATCCGCAAAAGATGGAATTAACGGAAAAATTGTTTGAACTACAAAAAAAGATGGACGCACTGAACGCTTGGGAAGCAAGCACGAATGCCAAAACAATTTTAACGAAGTTGGGGATCGATCATTTTGATCAAAAAATTGCGACTCTCTCCGGAGGGCAAAAGAAACGGGTTGCCCTGGCGCAAGTATTGATTGAAACACCTGATTTGCTGATCTTGGACGAACCAACGAACCATCTTGATTTTGAAACGATTCAATGGCTTCAAGATTTTTTGAACAAATATCCGAAATCTGTTTTCTTTGTTACACATGATCGCTATTTTCTCGATGCGACTGCCAATCGAATGTTTGAATTGGCAAACGGAAACATTTTTCTTTATAAAGGAAATTACCAAGATTATCTGGAAGCGAAAGCGGTGCGTGAAGAACAGGAAGAATCTCTGGAGAAAAAACGCCGCAATTTGTACAGAAGAGAATTGGCGTGGATAAAACGAGGGGCTAAAGCACGATCCACAAAACAAAAGGCACGGATTGAACGCTTTGAAAAGCTCGAAGAAAAAGTGGAAAATCGCGTCAAAAAAGAGCATCTCGATATTCAATTGAAAGGAAGCCGCCTCGGGAAACAAGTGTTTGAATTAAAACATGCTTCTAAAGCTTTCGGCGACAAGGTCATATTGAAAAACTTTGATTGGATTGTGAAGCCGCATGACCGCATCGGGATTGTCGGACGAAACGGGAGCGGCAAATCTACCTTCTTAAATATTTTGGCTGGGAAAATTCCTTTGGATGAAGGAGAATTGGTGACTGGATCAACCGTTAAAATCGCGTTTTACACACAAGAGCGTACCGACATGGATGAAAATAAGCGGATCATCGCTTATATTCGAGAAGAAGCAGAAGTGATTGAAACAAAAAGCGGTGAACGCATTTCAGCCGCCCAAATGCTGGAAAGATTTCTTTTTCCGATGAACACGCATGGAACGCCGATTCGAAAGCTGTCCGGAGGCGAGAAGCGGCGGCTTTATTTATTAAAACTGTTAATGTCACAGCCCAATGTGCTGTTTTTAGACGAACCAACGAATGATCTTGATACGGAAACTTTAACGGTGTTGGAAGATTATTTGGAGGATTTTCCCGGCGTGGTCATAACGGTCTCCCATGATCGCTATTTTTTGGATAAAACGGCCAAAGAGCTGCTCGTTTTTGAAGAAGAGGGGAACATACGTCACTATTACGGATCTTACAGTGACTATTTGAACGAGCAGGAGGCAGCGAAAAAACCTTCTCCACCGTTGAAAGAGGAACGTAAACCTAAAGCAGCAAAATCCGAAAAGAAAAGAATGACGTATTTAGAAAAAAAAGAATGGGAGGAAATTGAAGACAAAATTGCGGATACAGAAAACAAGATCAAAGAGTTGGAACAACAACTAGAAACAACCGGAAGCGATTTTGAAAAGGCACAGTCGATCATGGAGGAACTAAATCAATTAAACGAACAGCTCGAATTTTTGATTGAACGGTGGAGCTATCTTTCGGAATTAGCCTAATAGACAAATCATTCATCGGTTGTCTCTCGTTTATGATACAATGGCATTGTTACGAATTTTCCGGTTCGATGAGGGGAGGAAGAAACTTGAAAATTGTGGCAATAGAACCTACGCCTAGCCCCAATACAATGAAAATTATATTGGATGAGGAACTTCCCTCGGGGAAAAGCCATAATTACAAGAAAGAGCAAAGTAGTGATGCGCCCTCAGTCATCGCTGACATATTAAAGATAGATGGGGTAAAAGGCGTTTATCACGTGGCAGATTTCTTGGCAGTGGAACGAAATGGAAAATATGATTGGCAACAAATTTTGCCGAAAGTACGACGCGTATTTGGCGAAGAAGTGGAAACCAAGCCCGAAAAGAGAACGGCCGATGAACATTTTGGGGAAGTAAAAGTATCGGTTCAAATGTTTAAAGGTATTCCATTGCAGATTAAATTAAATGACGGTCAAGAAGAAAAACGATTTGGACTGCCTCAGGAATTCCTTAAAGCTTTTGAAGCTGCTCAGCAAGATGGCGACAATTTTGTTCTGCAGCGTACTTGGAAAGATTACGGTGTTCGGTATGGGGATATGGATGAAATTGGAAAAAGTATGATAGAAGAAATCACCGCACTTTACACCCAGGAAAGGCTGGATGCGCTCGTTGATCGCGCCCGACAAGGAGAACGTCAAAGTGAGTATAGGCAAGAACGGGTCAAGTTGACACCCGAGATGTTGGACGAACCGGATTGGCGGAAGCGGTATCAGCTGTTGGAACGAATGGAAGATCCTACATTGGACGATTTGCCCTTGCTTGAAAAAGCGATGAACGATGATAAAATAGCCATTCGCAGACTTGCAGTGGTCTATGTAGGCATGATCAAAGATAAAAAAGTGTTGCCGCTGCTGTATAAAGCGTTAAAAGATCCGGTGGTGGCCGTCCGCCGAACAGCAGGAGATTGTTTATCCGACCTTGGATTTAAAGAAGCGATCCCTGCAATGTGTGAAGCTCTGAAGGATAAAAGCAAAATCGTCCGATGGCGTGCTGCCATGTATTTATATGAAGTCGGAGATGAAACGGCCCTTCCGGCCTTAAAAGCGGCGGAAAATGATCCGGAGTTTGAAGTGCAAATGCAGATTAAAATGGCAATCGAACGAATAGAAGGTGGACAAGAGGGAAAAGGTTCTGTTTGGAAACAAATGACCGAAGCCCGAAAAAATGAAAAATCGGAGGAAAAGAAATGACGAATGCTTATGAAGAATATATGAAACAATTAGTTAAGCCGATGAGACAGGAATTGGTGGACGCCGGTTTTCAAGAGTTGATCACACCGGAAGAAGTCGTTCATTTCATGGACCAAGCAGAAGGAACGACACTAGTATTTGTCAATTCTATGTGCGGCTGCGCTGCGGGGCTTGCTCGTCCTGCAGCCGTTAAGGCGATCGCAGAATCAGAGAAAAAGCCGGATCATTTGGTGACGGTTTTTGCTGGACAAGATCGGGAAGCAACGGCCAAAATGCGGGAATATTTTACAGGCTATGAGCCTTCATCGCCGTCCATGGCCATATTAAAAGGCAAAGAAGTTGTTCACTTTATTCCGAGGGAAGATATCGAATACCATGAGGTTGAAGACATCGTTACCAATTTAACGAATGCCCTTCATCAGTTTTGCGATTAATGGAGAAAGGATGTCGGATAGGCATCCTTTTTCACTTACTAACCTTTCAGGATATTTGTCTTTTCCGATTAGAATAAAGGTGAGTTAATTTTTTTACTACGGAAAAATCAAATGAACGCAATAGATGATGGGAATGAAAACATCCTAACCCATCATTGTTTATTACAGGAGGCTCTTCATGTCAGAGATAATTCAAGACATCACAAAGACCTATGCACAATTTTTTGAATGGGACATGTGGATGGAAGTGTTAACGGATCCCGTAAGCTGGGGACTGATCGGTACTCTCGTTGTTTTAGAGGGGCTACTCTCTTCCGACAACGCTTTAGTATTAGCGGTGATGGTTCGCCATCTTCCCGGTGCCCAAAGAAGAAAAGCGCTGTTTTACGGACTGATTGGTGCATATCTTTTAAGATTTATTGCCATTGGGATCGGTGTTTATTTAATTAAGCTATGGTGGATTAAAGTATTTGGAGCACTTTATCTTGCCTGGTTGTCTATCCATTACTTTGTCGATAAGAGTATGGGCGAAAAAGTGGATCAAGAGGTTACCGGGATCAAGAAAAATGGCTTATTAATCAAGTTGTTCGGGCCATTTTGGGGTACGGTAGCGGCCGTGGAGATGATGGATGCGGCTTTTTCTGTTGACAGCATCTTGGCAGCTTTCGGAATCAGTGAAAAAGTATGGGTCCTGTTGATTGGCGGAATGTTGGGAGTTCTGATGATGAGAGGAGTCGCCGGGTTGTTTTTGCGGCTCATTGATCGTATTCCAGAACTGGAAACTACTGCTTACGTCATCATTGTTTTTATATCCATAAAAATGCTCTTAAGTGTTTTCCATATTGAAATTGAGCATGTTTATTTCTTCGCATTTATACTCCTATGTTTTATATTGACCTTTGCAACCCATATATTAAGAAAGAAATGATGGAACGAAATACCCTTTTGTCAGTGTGGTACAGAATGGGTGCATTAGAGAGATTGATAGAAAGAGGCGAAAGGATGTATTTAACGATAAAAGAAACAGCGGATTATTTATCATTGCCGGAAAAGTACATTGAAAGCTTGATACTTCACAATAAAATCCGCGCTGTTTTTGACGGAGAACAGTATTTAATTTATAAAGATCAATTCAATACTCATTTAGAACAAATGGAAAAATTAAAAAAACAGTTGGAAGAATGGTACAATGAACCGATTCCGGAAGACTTGGATGTCAAAGATGAAGATTAGGTGATGAACGCGCGGCGAACTAGAAAAGAATAGGAAAAATCATCATAATATGGAAAAGGTTCAAGAAGTTGGCTTGCTCTTCGCTCTCTTATTCTATGATACAATGAATGTAGTTTCATAGGGGAGGGCGATGGCCATGAAACGTATCTTGATCATTTCTCTACTCTTTTTGCTACTGTCTGTTTGGCCGCTTCACCCGCATACAAATGCCTCTATTACAGGCGTGTTTCTAAAAAATTCTCATCTAGTAAACAATATTAGCCTTCGTTCGAAACAGACATTGGGAGATATTGTCGTACTTCCTGAAAAAATCGGACAGACAATAGATGCGGAGAAAATGATCCGACACTTGGATCATCTTCCTCCGACTCTATTAAAAAAAATAGATCAAGCAGGAATCAAGATTTATCTTTTTAATGGAAAATTAACTGATATTCCTACTGCTTCCTATTTAAAAGGAGAGAGTCCCCGCGGATATGCAAATCACAACGTGAAATGGGATAATGTCCCTGGAATAGGGGGATCGAAGTGGGTGCTCGCCAAAATTGGCTGCAGCGAAAAAGGAAAAGGGCACGGTTCTGTTAGTTTGGAACTTCATGAACTCGGGCATTCGGTTGATCGCTATATTTACAACGATCCTTTTGGCGACCTGCGTTTCCGTGCTGTCTGGAAAAAAGAAGCCCCTGTTCTTTTTCCGCATCAATCTTATTTTATCGATTATCAGGAAGAATATTTTGCAGAAACGTTTGCTATGTATTATTTAAACAGCCAAACAAAGGCTTACTTGCGCCAACATGCACCAGAAACCTATCAATATTTCGTAGATATGGAAAAAAGCCATTTTTATGTTGCTGATATATCTGTTTGATCAACATGGTTTTGAAAAATTGGATAAAAAATTAAGTAGCACATTCATTTGCCTCCCCACTGTGTGGGGATTTTTTTCTGTCGGGGACTAGAGAAAAAACACTTTCGCTATCTAAGACAGACTCTCTGTGATATTATATGAAAAGTATTTTCTGATTAGACTCGCTTTTGGTACAATCAAATTGCAACAGGAAGAATCGAGGTGGAGTTCTTGAAACAATATTTAGAGTTAATCGAACATGTTTTAAACAATGGAATAAAGAAAGATGACCGGACAGGCACAGGTACCATTAGTACATTTGGCTATCAGATGAGAATTTCTCTGGAAGATGGTTTTCCTCTCTTGACAACGAAAAAGCTTCATTTAAAGTCCATTATTTATGAATTGCTTTGGTTTTTGCGGGGAGATACGAATGTTCGCTATTTGCAGGAGCATGGCGTAAGGATTTGGAACGAATGGGCAGATGAAAACGGCGACCTTGGACCGATCTACGGTTATCAATGGCGTTCTTGGAGAGGTGCGGATGGCCAAACAGTGGATCAAATTTCTCAAGTGATCGAGCAAATTAAAACGAACCCTAATTCGAGACGATTGATCGTTAGTGCTTGGAACGCAGCAGAAATTGAGAAAATGGCCTTGCCTCCATGCCATGCTTTATTTCAGTTTTACGTGGCCGACGGTAAATTATCGTGTCAATTATACCAACGGTCGGCAGATGTTTTTCTTGGTGTTCCGTTTAATATTGCTTCTTACGCTCTTTTAACGATGATGATCGCTCATGTTTGCGGCTTAAAACCAGGCGAGTTCATTCATACTTTTGGAGACGTTCATATTTATTTAAACCATCTTGAACAAGTTAAGCTGCAATTAACACGCGAGCCGCGTCCGCTGCCGAAAATGATCCTAAATCCGGAAGTGAAAAATATTTTTGATTTCCAATATGAAGATTTTCGATTGGAAGGATATGATCCACATCCACATATTCCGGGTGTTGTGAGCGTATGATTTCGTTAATTGTAGCGATGGATGAAAACGGCGTCATTGGCAATGACAACCGATTGCCTTGGCGATTGCCTGAGGATTTGAAGTTTTTTAAGCGGACGACGATGGGACATGTGATTGTGATGGGGCGAAAGACGTTTGAATCGATTGGTAAGCCGCTGCCCGGGCGAAAAAATGTGGTGCTGACCAAAAACCGCAGTTTTCGGGCGGACGACTGCACGATTGTACATTCTCCGGAAGAAGTGCTGGCGATGAACGATCAGTACGGAGAAATTTTTATTATTGGAGGAGCCGAAATTTTTCGTATCTTCCTTCCTCATGCAAAACGAATGTATATAACAAAAATCCATCACCATTTTGCTGGCGATACGTATTTTCCGGAAGTGAACTGGAGCGAGTGGCGGATTGAGGAAAAGAAAAAAGGAATAAAAGACGAACAAAATCCATATGATTATGAATTCCTTCTTTTTAGCCGATCTTAAACGATTTGCAGCGGTTTCTTCCGCTGCTTTTTTAATTTCTAAAAAATCGATCAAAAAAATCATTATTTTTATAAAATTTTTAAAATACTTGATTTTGCGAATATTGTACTTCATAATTTTAATACATAACAGCGTTTGAGCAAAAAAGAATGGGGGAATTTTTGTGAAAAGGAAGTGGAAAGGGATTCTAGCTGCAGGTCTAGTCAGTACCCTGCTTTTAAGTGGATGCGGCAGCAAAGAAACAAGTAGCGGAAAAAGCGGGTCCAAACAAGAGAAAACGTATACGATCGGTGTTACGCAAATTGTGGAGCATCCTTCTTTAAACAATGCGTTTAAAGGATTTAAGAAAGCACTGAAAGATGAAGGGATTTCGGCAAAATATGATGTGCAGATTGCCCAGGGAGACCAAAATAACAACCAGACGATTGCCAACAATTTTGCGAGCGAGGGCGTTGATTTAATTTTTGCCAACTCAACTCCTAGCGCATTAGGCGCCTTAAATGCGACAAAAGAGATACCAATCGTTTTCACGTCGGTATCTGATCCCGTCGGCAGCGGATTAGTCAAATCGATGGAAAAACCGGGAGGCAATATAACAGGTACAACGGATATGCATCCTGAAGCGATACCGAAAACGGTTCAATTTATGGCGGAACAGTTTAAAGGAAAAAAAGTGGGCGTCATTTACAATGCTGGAGAGCCGAATTCAGTGGCGCAAATCAATCAAGTAAAAAAAGAGGCAAAAAAATACAAATTGGAAATAGTTCCCGTCACGGTTTCGACTTCTTCTGAAGTGAAGCAAGCGGCGGAATCGCTGGTCGGCAAAGCGGATTTGCTCTATGTATTCACGGATAATACCGTTGTTTCAGCATTAGAATCCGTCATCAAAGTAGCGGATGACCACGATATTCCGCTATTTGTAGGAGAACTGGATTCTGTTAAACGAGGAGGTTTCGCTGCTTATGGTTTTGAATATTATGATATAGGCTATGAGGCTGGAAAAAAGGCCGCACAAATTTTAAAAGGGGAAAAGAAACCGGGTGATATATCCGTTGAACCACCGTCAAAGCTGAAATTAGTCATCAATGAAAAGGCGGCGAAAGCCATGAATATTCCCATCAAAGACGAGTGGAAAAAAGAAGCGGAATTGATTCAATAATGTTTGATGAGTGGCAAGGGTGAACAGAGCAGTTTGTTTGACTGCTTCTTGGAGGGATGAGCATGTTTACTTCTTTGTTTGGGTCTGTAGAGGCAGGCGTCATTTACGCCATAATGGCATTGGGAGTGTATATTTCTTTTCGCATATTAGACTTTCCCGATTTAACGGTTGACGGAAGCTTCGTAACTGGGGGTGCAGTGGCTTCCGTTATGATCGTTTCCGGAATAAACCCTTTTATAGCAACAGGTTGTGCCTTTCTTGCCGGCTTTTTAGCTGGATGTATAACAGGCCTCTTGCACACAAAAGGAAAGATCAATCCGCTGCTTTCCGGGATTTTAATGATGACGGCTCTTTATTCCGTCAACCTTCGCATCATGGGAAAGCCAAATGTTCCTTTACTGGCTGAAGATACGGTCATCACGATCATTTCCAAGTGGTGGAATCATCTAAGAATCGACCAAGCGATCAACCATTGGCTGGAGTTGGCGGGTCTTGGCGCATATGTTCCGAAAACGTGGGGTATATTCATCATTATGCTGGTGCTGGCTTACTGTATGAAAAAATTGATCGATTGGTTTATGCGAACCGAAATTGGTTTAAGCATTCGTGCTGTAGGAGACAACGAAAATATGATCAAAACGTTCTCGGCGAACACCGATTGGTTGAAAGTGTTAGGACTTGGTCTTTCCAACGCATTTGTTGCTTTTTCGGGAGCATTGATCGCTCAATACAACGGTTTTAACGATATTGGAATGGGAATCGGGATGATCGTCATAGGCTTGGCATCAGTCATTATTGGCGAAGCGATCATCGGCGACAAAACTATTATTCGAGCCACTGCGGCGGTTATTGTTGGTGCGATTATTTACCGAATCATTATTGGGCTGGCACTTCGCATTCAATTTTTCGATACGGGGGATATGAAGCTGATTACAGCTGCAATCGTAGTCCTAGCGTTAATCGTTCCACAATTGATTGAAAAGTATCGAAGACATCAAATGAAGAAACAGCGGGTCCTGATGAGGATACGTACAGCAACGGATCGAGGTGAAACAGATGCTGGAATTAAATCAAATCTATAAAGTTTTCTATGAAGGAACTCCTGATGAAAAAGTAGCGATACATCACCTTGATCTACAATTGAAAAAAGGGGATTTTGTCACCGTGATCGGCAGCAATGGAGCGGGAAAATCTACTCTAATGAATATCATATCAGGAAAGTTAGCTCCTGATTTGGGGATTGTACGTATAAACGGAGTTGATGTCACCAACGTTCCTGAACATAAGCGGGCAAGGAAAATCGGAAGAGTGTTTCAAGATCCTATGGCGGGTACTTCTCCGTCCATGACCATTGAAGAAAACCTCGCTATTGCTTACAATCGTACGAAAAGACGTACATTATCGATCGGAGTGACTAAAAAAAGAAAAGAACTGTTTAAAGAAAAATTGCAAATGCTGGAATTGGGATTGGAAAATCGGCTGCAAGCAAAGGTGGGGCTTTTATCAGGTGGGGAACGGCAAGCCTTGTCTTTGTTAATGGCTACATTTACGGAGCCCGAAATTTTATTGCTCGATGAACATACTGCAGCCCTTGATCCATCTAGAGCGGAACTGATCACCCACCTAACGAAAAGGATCGTCGAGACGTTCCATTTGACGACTCTCATGGTGACGCATAATATGCAGCAAGCTATCGATCTCGGTAATCGCTTAATTATGATGGACAAGGGACAAATTATTTTTGAAGCGGATGAAAAAGAAAAAAGGACATTAACGGTCGAAAAACTGTTGGAAGAATTCCAGAAGATAAAAGGCGAAAAGTTGCTCAACGACCGCACGATTTTGGCGTAAACAGATGGCTGCTGCTTTTCCTTCGATCAAAAACATGGAGGTCTTTTTTCCAATTTTTTTTAAAAAGAAATTTTTTAGGTCATTATGCATTCTTTTAAGCTCAAAATGGAGTATAATAAAAATAAACGGGTTAAAAGAGGATGATATTTTGATACTCAAAGCGATTGAGTTTCAGACAAAGAAAGGCCAAAGGGTAAAAATCAGTGAAATTCCTGTATTGGAGGAGGATAACCCTTTCTATGTTGGCGTAAGAATTCGTTTAGAGACCATGATGACCAGAATCTACTATGCTCAGAATCCACGGCCGTTCTATTCGTTTCGCGATTACTTGAAAAAAGTTTTAAGATGGCCGGATTATGAACAACTATACGGATCCAGTATCCTGAAAAACAATGCATAATCCTATTTTCGACTATACAAATTCAAAAGATGTGGACATGATTTCATATTCTGTGCAAATGAATGAATCTACAAAGAGTGCATGAAGCCATGCACTCTTTTTTGTATTTTGTCTGTATGGATAGATATATGGTATGAATTATTTCACCATTTCCTTTCCTTATTCATCCTATGAAGTGTACGACATTATTTTGGCCATTTGGTAATGTCCTTTCTATGAAACGCAAGGGGCTGCTTTTAACAGAATCATCAATCAACATGGTGATTGTGTATGGCACAGTCGTTGCAACCGTAATGACGCAGAGCCTTTTCCGACGCTTCCGGATGAGTTTTGGAAATGAGGAAATGTTTTGCATCGTTCATTCTTCGGTTTGAAATGAAGGAAGTGTTTTGGTTGAAAAGGTATTTTGGCTGCATCGATTTGGAGTTAATACCCGAAATGGTACGGAAATCTTATTTAGGAAACTTTTTATCGTGTTATAATAAAGTGAAACTTTTCTGTTATGAACATCATAATATGTTATTTTCATAGTGGAACCCACAGCTAAGATTTTATCTGCAGCGAGGTGAGACCATTCAGTGAAATCGGCAGCCTATATTTTCTTCGCTTTTCTTTTGCTTTTTCCGGTAGCCGGTTGTTCCTATATAGGAGGATCCGAAAAAACGGTTCAGCCACAAACCGAAAAAGTGGTACCTAAAGATTTGAAGGTGGTTGCCATTGGGGATTCCTTAACCCAAGGGGTAGGTGACAGTACGAATAAAGGTGGTTATATTCCCTATTTGAAAAAAGACTTGGAAAAATTGAAAATGGTAAAAAGCGCTGAATTTCAAAATTATGGAATTAAAGGGACGAGATCAGATCAGCTGCTCGAACGCTTGAAGTCAAGGCAAATGAAATCAGCCATAGAAAAAGCGGATATGGTATTCATTACAATCGGTGGAAATGATGTAATGAAAATCCTTCGAGATCATTTCATGGATTTAAACGCAAACGTGTTTCTACAAGAAGAAAAGCCTTATCAACAGCGGCTGTTTGCCATTTTCAAGACAATACGTCAATACAATCCTCATGTAGGGATCGTCCTTATCGGTATTTACAATCCATTTTTAGAATGGTTTTCCGATATAAGGGAAATTAATCAAGTGATTTATCATTGGAATGCAGCCAGCAAACAAGTGGTAAAAAAATTTCCTCACGCCGTTTTCGTTAACATTGATGATATTTTTTACCGTCAAAAAGAAAATTTATTATTCAATGATCATTTTCATCCGAATGATCAAGGGTACCAATTGATGGCTAATCGGATCTATCAAACTATCAAAGGGAGAAAGCTAGAAGAATTAACAAATGGGAAAATAGTGTTAGAGAAAGAGGAGAAACAGTAAATGAGTGCAAATAAGTGGAAAAGAGCTTTTTTTCTTTTATTAGGCTTGGTTCTTTTCATCATCATCGTCTTCATCGGCCTTATTTTCTGGCCGGTGGATCAAGGAGAAATTCCTAAGGAAAAAAACGTGGGCAAAACGATTCCATTTCACGTGGAAACGAATAAAGAGGATCTGAATAAAGTGATTAACTCGTATATTGCGAAAGAAAAAGGAGACACTCCCATTGATTATTATGTGAATTTAAAGGACGATGTCGAATTAACCGGAAAATTAGACCTTTTTTCTACATCGGTTCATTTTAATATGACGTTTGAACCGAAAGCGTTGAAAAATGGAGATATCGTATTAAAACAAAAGGGAATGTCGCTTGGCGAGTTACATTTGCCGCCTTCCTATGTACTGAAAATTGCCCAAGAATCATATCATTTTCCGGATTGGGTACGGATATTCCCTAACCAAAAAATGATTTATGTCTCCACAAAAAGAATGAATCTGAAGAACAATGTCAGCATACGGGTAAATGAATTTAATCTTCCTAAAGATCGAATCTCGTTCACATTGCTCGTTCCCGTGCAATGAAAGAAAAAAAGACGACAGTCATCAAAAAAGGAAAATGATTGCTTTCCTTTTTGATACAAGAGGAAAATTGACATGAAACCATACAAAACCGCTCCTTTAAATGGAGTGGTTTTTTAAATTTGCGCCAACTGTTTGACGACAATCTTATACTACTACTAGTACCGTTTTTCCGTTCCTTTTTTGACAGACCGTTCTTAGTTTGTCTGAATGAAGAAAAGAATTGCGGGAAACACTTCTATTGATTATTCCTTCCACATTAACGATCCATAAATCAATCACAGTGGTTGGAACTAATTTTTGGATAGGAGTGTTGGGTTGAATTGAAAGCTGTAACCTATCAAGGGCCTAATCATGTAGAGGTAAAACAAGTAGAGGATCCAAAAATTCAAAAAAAAGACGATGTGATTGTTCGAATTACAACTACCGCCATTTGCGGGTCGGACCTTCATCTCTATCAAGGAAACTCTCCGTTGCCGAAAGGCTACGTGATTGGTCATGAACCAATGGGTATTGTGGAAGAAGTTGGCCCTGAAGTGACGAAAGTAAAAAAGGGAGATCGGGTCGTCGTTCCTTTTAATGTTGCTTGCGGCCATTGCTTTTATTGTGAACACGGCATGACGAGCCAATGCGATAATTCCAATGAATATTATGATTCAGGGGGGTACTTCGGCTTTGGAGAAAAGTACGGAAACCATCCAGGAGGTCAAGCTGAATATTTAAAAGTCCCTTTTGGAAATTTTACTCCTTTTGTGATCCCGGAATCGTGTGAATTAGAAGATGAATCTCTTCTCTTTTTATCCGATGTCTTGCCTACTGCTTACTGGAGTGTGGAAAATGCCGATGTGAAACCGGGTGATACCGTTATCGTTCTTGGCTGTGGACCTATCGGATTGATGGCGCAAAAGTTCGCCTGGATGAAAGGCGCTAAACGCGTGATAGCTGTTGATTATTTGGATTATCGCTTAGAACACGCAAAAAAGATCAATCATGTTGAGGTGTTTAATTTTGCTGAATACGACGATATGGGGGAATACCTAAAGGAAATCACCCGAGGAGGCGCAGACAAGGTGATTGACGCCGTCGGTATGGACGGAAAAAAAACACCGATTGAATTCGTGGGGCAAAAATTGAAGCTGCAAGGCGGAACCCTTAGTCCTTTGAAGATTGCTGCAAAAGCTGTCAGGAAAAACGGTACGATTCAAATTACGGGAGTATATGGGGGCAACTACAATAATTTTGAATTAGGCGCCTTATGGATAAGAAATATTACCATTAAAATGGGACAAGCACCGGTCATTCCGATTATGCCGAAACTATTTGAAAAAATAGTGAAGAAAGAATTTGATCCGAAAGAGATTATTACTCATAAACTATCCCTTGACGAAGCACCCAATGCTTACAAAATATTTAATGATCATCAAGATCATTGCATCAAAGTAGTTCTGAAACCGTAAAGACAACGAAAGGCAGCATTCCTTTTCATAAGGATGGCTGCCTTTTAAAAACATGAATATAAAAAGACTAAGCAACGTCTATTCAAGACAGTCTTAAACCTTTTGGATAAAAATTTTTGATGATTCCTTTTGCTTCCTTGCCCCATCCTAGCGGGAAGCCATGAATGGTTAACAGTATCCAGCCCCGGTCTTTTCCGGTTTGAATCGTTTCTCCATGCAAATAGCGTTCCCAAAGCGTTCCGTTTTGTTCGAGTTCGAAATGGTGCCGTACATCCTTTGTTTGGACGGCAAGCGCCAGAGAGTGATGCGGCTCAAATCGGTTTTTCTTAAATTCTCCAATAGGAAGTCCTATTCGGACAGCCTTTAACGATGACAAATCCGGCATTCGTTCCGGCACAAAATATAAGCGGTCATTTTTCAAAAAAAGCCGGTCCCATTCGAAAGGAAAGTGAACAAAGGTTTGTTCGATAAATTGTTGAAACAGTTTGGCTTGTGCCCTAGGCAGCTTTGCCCCTTTCATGATGGGGGCGGAATGTTCATTTCCTCCTGTTTTCCGTAATTTTGCAACGAAGTGTCCTTCTCCTTGGAGATGGTGCGGCCAAAGGCGAGCCGTCTTTGCAATGTCGGAAAAATGCGTCTTAGTCCATTCCGGACGACCGGGGGAAACACCATGACTGTGTGGAATCGGCAATATTTCCATGTCAGGAAACGTTTTGACAAATTGTTCAATGGTTTGCTCGTTTTCTTCCGGAGAAAAAGTGCACGTCGAGTAGAGAAGAATGCCTCCTTTTTTCAACATGGCATAAGCGTGAGACAAAATTTCCAGCTGCAAATGATGACACGATTCCACATAATCGCCGCTCCAATATTGGCAGCTTTCCGGGTCCTTTCGAAACATCCCTTCTCCAGAACACGGAGCGTCCACGATGATTTTATCGAAACATTCTTCAAACTGAGCGGAAAGGTTTTCCGGGGTCTCATTTATCACGGCCGTGTTTGTCAGTCCGAAACGCTCGACGTTTTCTGATAATGCTTTGACCCTTTTGGCCGAAATTTCGTTTGATAGCAAAACCCCTTCGTTTCCGAGCCGTGCGCCAATGGCAGTGGTTTTCCCCCCTGGTGCTGCACATAGATCGAGAACCATATCTCCTTCTGATAGTTCGAGCTGCTCTGCCACAAACATGGCACTTGGTTCTTGTATATAATATAGGCCGGCTGCATGATATGGATGCTTTCCTGGAGCATCTTCCCGGCGATAATAATAGCCATTTTCCACAAAGGGAATTTTATTCATCGCAAACGGAGAAATTTCCTCCCATTGTTCGAAAGAAACTTTTAACGGATTAATTCGCAGGCCGGATGTTTTTTCTTGTTTATAGGTAGCGAAAAATGCTTCGCTTTCTTCTTTCAGCAATGTTTTCATTTTTTGAAGAAAGTCGGAGGGCAGATAATCCATGAGAGGGCTCCTTTCTTTTGCCTAATAAGCCCCGGCTTGCCGGGTTTTCCCGTCGCCAAAGACAAACATAATGCTATTATGTTTTTTGGAAAAAAGCAATAGGAAAGCGGCGGGACAAGCCAGCCGCTATTGGTCGATGATTAACAGAAAATCAACAGGTATCTCGCTGTTTGAGGAGCCCGTGCATATCAGCGTGTAAATCCGCCCCGGATCCAGGAGTATTTCCAGTATAGAAGAATAAGACCCGTTTGCCAGTTTGAAAGTAAACTCGGCAGTCATGGGCGTCATTCCGATATATTCGGTTGCTTCTTTGAATGAAACGTCTTGAAAAAAGAAATCGCCGTTTTCGGTCACAACATCGATCGGCGGAGAATCAGGTGATAAATGAATAAAACGCAGCTTTGCTTCGTGGCGGGGAACAAAGAAATCATTCGAATATCGAATCAATTGTACTTTTTTCTGCATCCCGCAAACAGCCAATAACACGTGATCTCCAGGATATAATAGAATTTTTTCGCTAATTAATGGATCCCACGTTTTATCGGAGGGATATATGTCGACGAAATAAAGGCCGGGAGAAAAAAGTATCGTTTCGCTGATTTGTTGAAAGGTCAGCCGGCGCATAAGCATACGTTCATTTACATAAATGTCCAATTTCTGTGAATCGGGAGAAGCATGAAAAAAGCGGATATGCGCTAGAGGAGGAGAAGAGGCTAGCAGTTTCGAAGCTATATGATATTTTGGATAATAAGGGAAAAGCGCTTTTCGTTCTAAGTTTTGATCAGAACGAAAAAAATAGTTGCGATTTTTCATTTTTTTCACCTCCACTTTCAAAGTCATTGTACGCCGGCGAGAAGTCTGATATGCCCGTCATTTAAACATTTAAATGAAAATGAATTTCCGCTTTCTCTGAATTTGTAATGAGAAGCCTTATAATTGGATATCGGTTTGTGATCACAGGTTAACGAAAACGTTGGATGATCGGAAAAATTTTGTTTCTATTTAAAGAAATGGGAATCTTTCCATGTCCGGTTGATTTGCTTTTCTTTTTAAGAAAAAAAGCTAAAATAAGTAGCAGAAGGTATTTTGAAAGAAAACGAGGTGAAGGACCGATGACCAACGAAAAACGTTTAGAAAAAGCGACATTTGCAGGTGGCTGTTTTTGGTGTATGGTCAAACCGTTTGACCAACTGCCGGGAATTGAAAAAATCGTTTCTGGATATACAGGCGGCCATAAGCCGAATCCTACGTAT
>Ga0207865_100845_pt1 | contig 27827 bp, 24 predicted proteins | sample HigsolmetaAR204D_FD_184836 | JGI IMG/M metagenome (GOLD analysis project Ga0207865, IMG submission 184836) | Ionic liquid and high solid enriched microbial communities from the Joint BioEnergy Institute, USA - AR20-4-D (SPAdes) (version 2) ...
TGACATATACGGGGCTGCACGGTTTGGACCGCCTGCCCGCCGGGACCGATTTTATGTTCTACGGCTTTCCTCTGCGCATCGTCCGTGGTGACGGATCCCCGGTCCGGGCCGTTGCGGTGTTGGAGGCTTAGGCGGCTGGGCTTGAAACGAAAGCATAACTGTCCTGGCAGATCGTGAAGTGTGCCGACAACTTCACTGCTGGTCTGATTTTTTCCCATCTCGCCCATTGCTTCGTCCATCTCTTCCGATACTTCTTCTATCCTCTTCCGGTTCTCCGTCCCCATCTCTTCCGGCACTTCGTTCATCTCTTCCGGCCGGTATTTGGGCTTAATCCGCCAGCCTGTAGCCTACGCCCCGCACGGTATCGATGTACCGGGGCGACGCGACGCTGTCTCCGAGCTTCTTCCGCAAGCTCCGCACATGCACGTCCACGACGTTGCTGCCTCCGAAGTAGTCGAATCCCCATACGCGGCGGATCAGCTCCTCGCGCGTCAGCACGGAGCCTTTCGCCTCCAGCAGCGCCTTCAACAGGTCGTATTCCGTCCTGGTCAACTCCAGCCTGCGGCCGCTCTGCAGCGCCGTCATCCGCTTCGGATCGAGCTCGATATCCTTGAACCGGAGGCTCCTGGCCCGGCGAACCGCCGCTTCTTCGCTGCGAATCATGCGCCGAACTCGCTCCAGCGCCCGGGCGGGATGAATCGGCCACGGCATCCGGCTGCGCTCCTGTAGTAGAGCCGCCCCTCGCGGCAAAGCGCCATTGACCAGGTACAACGTGGGAACCGCGTCGCCTAACTCGGCCAAATGGGCCAGCTCCCGCCGGAAGCCGGGATGACCGGCTGCCGTGAAGTCCACGATGCGCAGCCCGATCTGCAAATCGTCTGCCAGGCGCTCATCCCAGCGATGAAACACCATCACATCGTAGCATTGTTCCGATAATGCGGCGATCAGCTGCTGCAGCCTCCCCGGGAACGGGCTGACTATGGCGATCCGCTCGGTTTGGGAGCAGTGCAGCGGCGCACCGTCAAAGCCCTGACACGGCTCGCGGCCCTGCAGCGGCGCATAGCCAAAGCTCGGATACGACTCGCCGTTTATTACTTGCCGGAGTTCCTGCATTCGGCGCACACTCCTTCCACGACCGCCTGGGCGCGATCAATCGCATAGCCGGTCTCGCGCGCCACGGCTTCCAGCCATGCCGCCGGAATGTCGGTCAGCACCTCGTCGACGCGGCCGCAGCGCCGGCATACGATATGCTGATGCTCATCGGTGCGCGCATCGTAACGGCTGGCCGCCTCGCCAAGCTTGAGCTCGCGAATCAGGCCCATATCCGTCAAATAGCGGAGGGAATTGTAGACCGTGCCGTAAGCGAATTGCCGGCCCTGCTCGCGCAGCCGCTCGATAACCTCCGCAGCGGTCGGATGATCGTGCGATTGCTGTATAATGTCGAGGATCGCTTTGCGCTGTGTCGTCAAGTTAATTTTATTCATGACACCAAATCCTTTGACCTAGTTTATATTTAGATTTAGTATAAATATTGCTTGTGATGAAGTCAAGCCCCGGGGTGCGCGGCACATTTTCATCATCTGCTCCTCTTGTACTGTTCTTTCCTACGCTGCTCTTCCTGAACGGTCCCTTCTTGCGCTCCTGCCGAAGCTTCCGAATTTCTAACGCTAGTGACAAACGCTATTTTGCTGAAACGGGCACTTTTTAAAATGTAACGAAACTGAAGAGCGCTATTTAGTCAGAAACGCTGAATCTGGTGGCCCGAAATGCCAAATAAGACTGCTCACTTGCGTTACAATTTCAAATCGAGCGTTTCGAGGGAATAAGCTCTGTGGCAAGCGTTAGCCCGGGCAAAACAGCACTCCAGGCTAGCGAGCATGAAGAGAGGCTTCGACCGAAGCACATTCGCCAGATGAGCGGAGCTGCGGCTGAGCGGCAGTTTTGCCTGGTGCAGAAAGCGAGACTTCGATTAACACGTTTACGCTTTATCGAAGTCAAACTTTTTTTGTCAGCGCGGAGTAAACTTTGCCTTCGGAGTGGCCCTTTATTGTGGAAATTTACACTTTCCTGCGACAAAGCGCTCAGCCGGCGGCCCCCGAAACCGGTTTTTAGCGTGCAAACTCCATGGTAGCGCTCAGACTCCGCGTTGCGTTCAGACTCCACGTTAGCATGCGTGCGAACTCCGCGTGAACGCGGCCCCTCTCAGGGCGCATGAGGCGACAAATCCTGCAAAAAATACAACATTTGCTGGCTATCCCCGAAAATTAGGCGATAATCCACGGGCCAAATTTTCAATTCCGAAGGAGACGACCGATGACAAAAGGAATCGCCTGGCATAGGCGTAAGCTCCCCCGAAAAATGCCCAGGGCCCGCGGCTCATTTTCCATCGCCTGATGGTGCCGCGCAAGCGGCATAGGCGTCTATCGAGCATGTCGCCCCTTGCACGGCACGTTCCGAAGCATGCCGGCGCCGTTAACCGCCCCGCGGCTTGTCGCTTCTTGCGCTGCATGCCGCAGTGTCCATTGGCGCAATGCCGCAAAGCCTGTCGGCCTCCCTTGCTCATCCAACACTTCGCCGCTTCTGATGCAGCATACTGCCAAGCCCTGCCCTAAGGCGTTATGTCCTGTCTTCCGGCATCCCGCCGATAATGGCTTTTACCCGCCCGACTTGACCGTCTTGGAGCCGCACCTTAATGCCATGCGGATGATTCGGCGATTTGGTCAAAATATCCTTAACAATGCCCCGCGTCGTCTTGCCTGTACGCTGGTCCTGCTTCAGCACAATGTCGACTTCCAGTCCCGGCCGGATATCGCTGCGGCGCTGGCCGTTCATGCTCATCATGTTTGTCTCTCCTTTAAATGCAGCGGTCCGATTATTTCGTGCAGACCGCAACTCCGATAAAATAACGTACGCCGTCTCTCGGTTTTTCGAAGGTTACCCCTCTTTGGTAATAAATATCCGTATGCCGATAGCGAACGAACAGCTCGGAGAACTGCTCCGGCGTCAGCTGATGGACGTGAAACGGCTCGCTCGTCGGCATGCCCCTCCCTCGTCCGAAAGGACTGGAGAGCACCAGCGTTCCTCCCGGCTTCAGCATCCGATACAGGTTGTCCATGAACGTCCGCTCGGCCGCCACATGCTCGAACGTCTCGAAGCTGAGGATCGTGTCAAAGGTTCCCAACCTGTCCGGCAATCCGGGATCGGCGGCGTCATCCTGCACATAACGGACCTTCTGGTGGTTGTATTCGCGGCTCGCATACCGGATCGTCGGAGCGTCGATATCCACGCCTACGATTTCCGTGACCTCCCGCTTGCGCTCCTTGGCCACCATATGGCACCCGTATCCCGTCCCGCAGGCGATATCCAGCACCCGGCCGGTAATATAAGGTGTGGCAAAGTAATACCTGGCCACATGCTCGAGCAGCATGCCGTTAGTCGGCTTCAGCTGCTTGGGGATAATGCGCTCCCCTGTCCATTCCAGTTCCATCGATTGTCCTCACTTATGCTTGTTTCGCGCAAAATTAGGGGCGGTATTCGCAGCATCTATCATACCATGGGGGAAGGCATAAATGTAAAATAGCATTTGCTCTTATGTTCTCTTCGATCATGAGTGCCGGGGCTACAGAGACCAAAGGATCCAACAACGATCGACAAGTAGTGAAAACATGGAGAGTTACAAAGAATGGTCTCGTTGAACTTACTCCCGCAGAAGTTGCCTCTCTTCATGAAACAGTAAAAAGGCAAGAAAGGTCGAAATCAATTCAAAAAGCAAACCAACCTACACAAAAATTGAGGCCCGAAAATTCATTCTCTGAGATTACGCCTATGGCTCCACCATTGTGTGGCACAAATTGTACTTGGAACGTATATAACGAATACAATCGTGTTCCTGTCCCAGTCCATAAAGAAAGAAAGAGGGTTATGACCCTTACGGCTAAGATGAAGAAAGCTCTCCAAGTAGCACTCGGCGGAAATTGGAACGGTTCTGCAACTTATCAGCACAATCTTGCCGCCACAGCTCCGCACGGAAAATATGCTTGGTACGATTTCACGCCGATCAAAACAAATTCTTATGGCTGGATGGAACATTGGGAAAATAACTACTATACAAACTGGAAAAATAAATTGACCGGCAGCACTTGGGTTGATCTTTATATGCCTCGGGAAGTCAGCGGACAGCAAGACGGCATCGTCGAGTTTGTTGTGTCCTCCAGCTATCCCACTTATTAAAAAATAAAACCAGCGTTCTTCGCTGGTTTTATTTTTTGCCTTCAACTTTCCCCCCAAATTCAGCCAACACACAATAGGCTACGCCTACGATCAAAAAACAGTACTTGGGAATAACGAATAAACTTTCATTAGTATCTATAAAAAGGTGGTAATTTCCGAACGTACCTCCTGATGCAACTACTGCAGCTAAAACATTCGGAAGGACATGCAACACTACAAATATTGTTATAAATAAAGCGCCAACTCCCCTTCTGGACATCAATCTCCTCCCTTTCCCCATTTCTGATCATTCATATTATACCCATAAATACCACAATTAACCAATACATTTTTTTTGAAAAAAATCAAAAAGTTTTATATTGATCATGCATGGGTTGTGCTAAACCTCTTTTGCAATCACTATTTTCCCGGCAGCCCACACCAGCAAAAAACGCCGGTCTTTTAAGTTCTATGAGTGCTGTTTGCCGTTGTGCCCTTCCTCCGGGCATACTACCCATTAGAGCCTTCAGCGCAGCGTTCCGAAAATATGGTATAATCGGACAAACTGTCTTGAAAATTGGGCGAAGTACGGTCGGCGAATTTTCAGGCACTTTCCTTGCCCCGAAGGCGACGCCCGAGGATGAAAGAATGACTTGTCATCGGCGTCCAAACAAACGATCACGGAGGAAACTCGAATGCTTACCTTTGAACAAAAAATCGCGATCTTCGATTCGTTCCCGGAACTGCAGCGGAAGAACATTTCACTGGGTCGGGTTAACTACCATTACGAACAAAGCGCTTACGATAAAAAAACCGTCGTGTACCATCTCCACCCGAACGGCAACGGCTACGTGTATGCCGGATTGTTACCCGACTGCGATACCGACGACAAAGGCATGGTGAACATCCGCGATTACAGCGAGGACGAGCTGCGCTCCATTGTTCAGCGGTCCATCCGTTCCCTTTCCCCCAAAACGGCCGAGCAGCAGACCGTCTCGGAATCGGAAGGCGCTCAATGCGAGCAGCGCTGGATCGGGCCCGGGGAGCATACATTATTGCTCGTGCAGGAGGGCGATCTTTGGTATGTATACTCCGGTCTTAATCTGGACATGGCTTTCGAGACACGGGATGAAGCGGAGGAGTATTTGCGCGAGGAAGGCTATCGGGCGGTCTAGCTCTCATTGACAGGTAATGAGCCAAAGTTTGATGATCGATCTGACAGACCCGGCCATGGCCTGAAGCGAACCTACAGGTGTTCGGAAGACGACTGTCGATAACGATCTTTAAGCCAAAATCGACCGGACATTCAGGAGTACGTTTTTGAAAAAATCCGATTCGACAGGTACGCTTCCAGCGACCTTGATTTTCCGTTTCCTTACGTCCAGGCTTTTAAACTGATCTGTAAGAACCACTCCAGTAAACGCCAGCCCTTCCGGAAGCGGCACTTCAAAAGCGTAATCCTTCGATTGGTTTGTAATCGGACATACCACTGCAAAGCCGGTTAATTCGTTAAAAGCGGTTTCGGAGATGACAATTGCGGGCCGACGACCTGCCTGTTCACGTCCTGCTTGCGGATCGAAATCCAACCAGATCAGATCGCCGCGGGCTGGAATAGTCAAATGATCTCGTCTCCTTCGATTCCTAAGTCGACTTCTTCATGACGTGCAGAATCCAGTTTAATCTTTGAGAGCAGCATTTTCAGATGCGAACGCAATTCCTCGTTAGACTCCTGCGTATTCAGAGGGCGCAGCAAAAGATGGTTTTCCGGCGTTAATATCGCTTCAAGCTCCATTCCCTCGACCAGATTCATTCGTTTCAAAAACTGGTTCGGAATTCGGATGCCGCTGCTGTTCCCCCAACGACTAAGCGTTACCGTTGTCATAAGGATCATATCCTTTCCCGTTTTATGAATCAATTATATCGCACTCCTTCTAAAATGTATATCATTAGGATATACATTTTTCAGGATTTGAACACTTTAAAATGCTAATAAAGTCTCTTGCAACAGCAAAACGCCCGGGCCGGCTCCTAAGAGCGGGATCGGGCGTCCTCTGCTGCCGCCTATTCGACAGGCGGTCTTTTAATATCCGAAATATTCCTTGGCGTTGTTGTAAGAGATGCCTTGAACGATCTGGCCGAGCTGCTCGATATCGTCGGCCACTTCGCCGTTCTCCACCCATTCGCCGATCAGATTGCACAGAATGCGGCGGAAATATTCGTGTCTCGTGTAAGACAGGAAGCTGCGGGAATCCGTCAGCATACCGATAAAACGGCTCAGCAGTCCGAGGTTAGCCAGCGCCTTCATCTGCTCGATCATGCCGTCCTTCGTATCGTTGAACCACCAGGCCGAGCCGAGCTGGATTTTGCCCGGGATGCCGCCGCCCTGGAAGCTACCCATCAGGGAGCCGATCACATAGTTGTCCTTCGGATTCAAGGAGTACAGGATCGTCTTCGGCAGCGCGTCTTCCTTGTCCAGCGCATCCAGCAGGCGGACGAGCGGATAGGCGAGATCGCTGTCGTTGATGGAGTCGAAGCCGGTATCCGGTCCGAGCTTGCCGAACATCCGCGAATTGTTGTTGCGGTGGGCGTTGATATGGAACTGCATAGCCCAGCCGAGCTCAGCGTACAGCTTGCCCAGGAAAGTCAGCGTATAGGTTTTGTACTTCTTCTCTTCCTCCAGCGTGACGCCGCCGCCCTGCAGCGCTTTGGCGAAGATCGCCGCAGCTTCTTCCTTGGTCGTCTCGGCGTAAGCGACGTAATCGAGCGCATGGTCGGAGACGTTGCCGCCTACCGAATGGAAGAAGCGCACCCGCGATTCCAGCGCCGCCAGCAGGTCGTCGTAGTTCGCGATCGGCTTGCCTACAACTTCGCCGAGCTTGGCGATCCAGGGCAGGAATGTCGCGCGGTTGATTTCAAGACCTTTATCCGGACGGAACGAAGGCAGCACCCGTACGTCGAAATCCGGAAGCTCCTTGATTTTAATATGGTATTCCAGCGAATCGGTCGGATCGTCGGTTGTGCCGATCACCTTCACGTTGGACTTCTTGATCAGATCGCGGGCCGCGAAGCCTTCCCCGCTAAGCTGGGCGTTGACCTTCTCCCAAATCGCCGGCGCATTCTTCTCGTTAATGATGTCATACACGCCGAAAAAGCGCTGCAGCTCCAGATGCGACCAGTGATACAGCGGGTTGCCGATCGTCATCGGCACCGTCTTGGCATAGGCCAGGAAGCGGTCGTAATCGCTTGCACCATCGCCGCCGGTTACATACTTCTCTTCGATGCCGTTCGCCCTCATCGCTCTCCACTTGTAGTGGTCGCCGTACAGCCACGCTTCCGTCAAATTTTTGAACCGTTTATTCTCGTAAATCTCCTGCGGGCTCAAGTGACAGTGGTAGTCGATGATCGGCATATCCTTGGAGTAATCGTGATACAGACGGACAGCCGTTTCATTGTTCAGCAGGAAATTGTCGTCCAGAAATTTCTTTTTCATAGCTTGAACATTCCACCTTTGCCTAAGATTTAAAGATAATGTTCACGTTAACAATGGCTATAATTCTATACTACCCGTTTGCCCGCCAAAATACAATGGCTTATTCTTGCCCGCGACGGGCCCGCCTTTGCTTATTTTGCACTCGCTTCGTTATTCGGATGGACAGGCGACAGGATGGTAACGATGCGGCGGTTCCGGGATGCCATCAATCGGCGGGAAGCTTTGCTGCGACGGGGATGCTCGGCCGGCGACCCCGAGCTTCCGCGTTTGCGTGCGAACTCCAGCTCAGCGTTCGAACTCGGTTTGACGTCCGAACTCTGCGGCGCCGGCGTGCGAACTCTGCAACAACGTGCAAACTCCAAACGTCAGCACGCCCCCTCCCCGGGCACATGAGACGTCGAATCCTGCAAAAAATGCAACATGGGCGGACTCTCCCCGAAAATTCAGCGGTCTCCCTACGTTCGACGGGCTTCGTCGAATTTTCAAGATAAAAGAGCCCTTGCCGCAGCTGCGGCAAAGACTCCTAAGTCGCATGTATTCCTCCGATACCGGCCCGATGAGCCAGATAAAAGCGAAAGTCAATTCGGCAGCAAGAGCGGCACGACCTTGCCCTCATTCACATCGATCAGCCCGAGATCGGTTATCTTCAGCGCCGGGCTTACCGGCAGCGAATGCGTGCTGATCGACATAATCGGGTTATAGTGCCGGTAGCCGAGCGATTCCATAGCCATCCGCAGCTTTTCCACTTCCGCGGCGGCCTGCTCCAGCGGCTCCTCGGTCAGGATGCCGCCGACCGGCAGGCGAAGATGGGCCAGCACGCGCCCGTTCTCCACCACGCAAAATCCGCCCTGGCCGCGGATCACCTCGTTCGCCGCCAGCATCATATCGCTTGGGCTATGCCCGACGACGAGCAGATTGTGGTTGTCGTGGGAATATGTCGTGGCGACGGCGCCGCGCTTGATCGTATCCCCGCCGATCAGCCCATAGGCGCGGTTGCCGTTCTTGCCGTAGCGCTCGAACGTCGCGATCAGCCCATAGCCGCTGCCTTCCCAGCACAGCGCGCCGCCGCGCACCTCGATCTCGCCGCGATGCTCGCGCGTGAACGTCGAGCCGTCCTCGACCATCATGACGCGGCACGCATAGCGGCCGTCCGGCCGATCCGCGGCAACGGCGAAATCCGCCTCTGTCAGCTGCGGCAGCCGCACGCTGCGGTAGTACGCCTCGGGGAACCGGCGCCGCGGCGGCGGCTGCACATACGGCTCGGCAGCGTCATAGACTTTGCGCCCCCGCTTGTACACCTGCTCGATCGCCAGCTCCGCGAGGTCGGATACGAGCAGGAAATCGGCGAGCTTGCCCGGCGCGATGACGCCCCGGTCGTACATGCGCATGCGGCGGGCCGGCGTGTACGTCGCCGCATAGACGGCGCGCTCCGGCTCCATGCCCATCCGGATCGCCTTGCGGACGAGATGGTTGAGATGCCCGCGCTGCTGGAACGAGTCGGCCATCACATCGTCGGTGACGAAGCAGAAGTGCTCGGACACATCGTGCGCATTCAAGTACGCCATCACTTCTTCGGTCATCGACTTCTCCTGAATTTCCACGAACATGCCGGCGGCGATCCGCGCTTCCAGGCCTTCGATCGTCTGATGAGTATGGTCCGAATCGACGCCGGCATAGATCATCCGGTGCAGGTCCAGATCGAGCAGCTTCGGCACATGTCCCTCGATCACAAGCTCCGGATAATGGCGGCGAATATGATCGAGAATTCGGTTCGTCTTGCAATCCGGATCGCGGATCACATCGACATAGTTCATGATCTCGCCCATGCATTGGACACGCTCGGTTCGCAGCAGCTCATCGATATCGTCCAGCTCGATCGCGCCGCCCGTCGTCTCGAGAGGCGTCGCCGGCACCGAGCTCGGGATCGCGTAGAACATATCGGCCGTACAGCCTTCGCTGGCCCGCATCATCTCCTTGACGCCCGACAGCCCGTATACGTTGGCCATCTCGTGCGGCTCCGGCACGATCGTCGTCACCCCGTTGCGGATGAGGCCGTAAGAGAACGTCTCCGGCGTCACCATCGTGCTCTCGATGTGCAAATGAATGTCGATCAGCCCAGGCAGCATATACCTGCCTGCGGCATCGATCACTTGAGCCGCCTCGAAATCGCCCGCCCCCCGCCGGCCGATATACAGGAACTTGCCGTCCACAATCGCCGCATTGCCTGGGGTAAATCGTTTGAAATAGCTGTTATATATCGTCGCACCTACAATCAGTACGTCTACCTGCATGCCGGTCCCTCCATGTTGTTAATCCACTAGCACCAATCTCTCCGGCGGGAACATCAGATGTACTTCGCTGCCGCTGACATAAGGAGTATCCATTTCTTTATTGACCGTAAACGTGCCGAGCTCCGTCTCCACCTCGTACTGATAGCTTCGGCCCAAATAAGTGCTGACCTTGATCTTGCCGACGACCCGGTTCGCGCCGCTGCCCAGCTCTGCCGCCGTTCCGATCTCCACATCGTCCGGGCGAATCGCTCCCTTCTTGCCCGCGCGAACTTCGTGACCGGGCTGCGCGGCGGCGACGAAGCGATAGCCTCTGACCTTCAGCTCGGTTCCGTTCCCCGTCTCGCTCCGCTCCTCGAAATCGATAAAATTGTGGAATCCGATAAAGCGGGCCACAAACTCCGTCTTCGGGCGCTTGAAGATCGCCGCCGGATGATCGAGCTGCTCGATCACGCCGCGGTTCATGACCGCGACCCGGTCGGAGATCGAGAAGCATTCCTCCTGGTCGTGCGACACGTACACGGCGGTAATGCCGAGCTCCTGCTGGATGCGGCGAATTTCCACCCGCATATTGACCCGCAGGTTCGCGTCCAGGTTGCTGAGCGGCTCGTCGAACAGCAGCAAATCCGGCTCGATCACGAGCGCGCGGGCGATCGCCACCCGCTGCTTCTGTCCGCCGGAGAGCGCCTTCGGAAAGCGCCGTTCGAGCCCCGTCAGGCTGACGATCTCCAGCATCCGGCCGACCCGCCGCTTGATTTCGTCCTCGCCGACCTTCCTAAGGCGCAGCCCAAAGGCGATATTGTCGAACACGGACAAATGCGGGAACAGCGCGTAGCTCTGGAACACCAGCCCGAAGTTGCGCTTGTTCACAGGCATCCGCGTGTAATCCTGGCCGCCGAACAGAAAGCGGCCGTCTTTCGCCTCCAGGAAGCCGGCGATCAGCCGCAGCGTCGTCGTTTTGCCGCAGCCGCTTGGGCCGAGCAGCGAGACGAGCTGGCCTTTTTCGATGCTCAAATTAAAATCCTTCAGAATCAATTGCTGGTCGTACGCCACCGATACATTCTCCAGCTGCAGCAAAGACATGGCGCGGTAAGCCTCCTTCATCGTTTCGTGAAATAAGACAGTCCCATCAGCCGTTCGATCAGAAACATCAGGATCGAGGTGATGATCATCAGCAGCACCGAAATGGCGGCGATCGTCGGGTCGAAATAGTTCTCCACATAAGTCAGCAGCTGAATGGGCAGCGTGCTGACGCCGGGGCCGGTCATAAACACGGAAATATCGACGTTGTTGAACGACTCCAGGAACGCGATCAGCACCGCGGCGATAATCCCCGAGCGAATATTGGGCAGCACCACCTTGAAGAACGTATGCAGTCGGCTGGCCCCGAGACTGAGCGCCGCTTCCTCGACGGAAAAATCGAAGTTGGCCAGACTCGAAGCGATGACGCGAATGATGAACGGCAGCATAATGACCGTATGTCCGATGAGCAGAGCCGTATAGATCGGCAGATGATAGGCGACGATCAAATATTTCAGCATGGCGAACCCGAGCACGATGCCGGGAATCAGCACCGGCGAGATAAAGACGGCGTTCAGCATCTCCTTCCCCCGGAACGAATAGCGGCTCAGCGCGTAAGCGGCCGGAACCCCCAGCAGCAGAGCGAACAGGTTGCCGAGCAGCGATACGGCCATCGAGGTGCGGAACGTGCTCATGAACATCTCAACGTCAAAAATGTTGGCGTACCATCGCCACGAGAACCCGGAAGGCGGAAACTTCAGAATCGAGCCGGGCTCGAACGAGGAGACGGCTATAATGACGAGCGGCCCGAGCAAGAACACGTACACCAGACCGGTGAACAGGGCCAGGCCCCGGTTGTTTTCCCGCATAGCAGTTACTCCTTCGGATTGAATTTGGCGGCTGCGCGGTTCATCAGGGCGATCACGACGAACGTAATGACCATCATGATCGTGGCGATGACGGAAGCCGAATGCCAGTCGTTGAGCGTAATGGCGTTCTGGTACAGGAACGTCGAGATGACCCGCTGCTTGCCTCCGAGCAGCGCCGGCGTCGTATACGCGGTCAAGCTGCCGACGAACACCAGAATGCTGCCGATAATGAGCCCGGGGATGCTCAGCGGCACGATCACCTTGCGGAACGCCGTAAATTTGGACGCCCCCAGGCTTTCCGCCGCCTTGACGACGTCCGGATCGATATTCTCCATAACGCCGACCAGCGTGATCAGAATAAGCGGCAGGAACAGGTGCACGAGACCGATGATCATCGCCGTCGGCGTGTACAGGATGTCAAGCGGCTCCTGAATCAGCCCGATCGCGAGCAGCGTGTTGTTGATCAGCCCCCGCTTGCCGAGCAGAATCATCCAGCTGAACGAACGCACGACCGAGCTGGTCAGCAACGGGAAGATCGCCAGAGCGAGCAGCACACTTTTGCCGCGCGGCGGCAGCTTGGAGATATAGTAAGCGACCGGAAAGCCGATCACGACGCACAGCAAGGTGGTCACGACGCTGACCTGCAGCGTAGTCAACAATATTTTCAGAAAATAAGGGTCCTTGAAAAAATGCCAGTAGCCGCCTAACGTAAAGCTCCCGTTCTGAACGAAGGTCGAGCCTACCGTCAGAAGAATGGGGATGACCATGAATATCGTCAAAAACGCAAGTCCCGGCAAAATGAGAAAGTACGCATACCTGTTTTTCATATCGAGTCTCCTGTTATTGATGGCTGGGGCGCAGAGCGGCGATAAACATGTCCAGAAAAGCGTCCGCGTTCACATCGACGCAGACGTGCGCGTTCGGCTCCCGCTGCAGCCGGTTCTGGAAGTCGCACACCGTCTGGCCGTCGCACAGCTCACTGCGGGTCTCCACGTCGACATAATAATGGCCGGTCGTGACCAGCTTCCGGTCGATCGCCACGCCGACGGCAAGCGGATCATGCAGCGCGCAGGCCCTGACCCCGTTGCGCTCGCAGTAGCGGTTCATGTAATCCGCCGTGCTCTCCCGAACGTAGCGTCCGTACGGCGTATCCCCGAGCCGCTCGATGTGCTCCTCGCTCAGCAGCGCCTTGCGCGTGACGTCGAGACCGACCAGGACAAGCTCGCGGAACCCGGCGTTGAGCACGATGCGGGCCGCCTCCGGATCGACATACATGTTGTATTCCGCGACAGGCGTCACATTGCCGTAGCTTTGTACGACGCCGCCCATCACGATGACCTCCCGCACGTCCCGCACGATATCCGGCGCTTGGGCTGCGGCCAGCGCCAGATTGGTCAGCGGCCCGGTCATGACGAGCGTCAGCTCGCCCGGATGGCGCCGAATCTGCTCGATCATATAATCGGCGGCGCTCCTTCCCTCGGGCCGCCTCGCCGTCCGCACGCCGCGCAGAGCGCCGCCGATGCCGTCGCTGCCGTGAACGCGGTGCTCGAAGAACGCCGGCCTCAGGAGCGGCTTGGCCGCCCCCGGCACGACGGGCAAATCTTGGCCGGCCTGCAGCAGGTCCAAGATTTTGCATGTGTTCTCTGTCGCCTGCTCCAGAGATACGTTGCCGCTTACCGTCGTGATGCCGAGCACATCGAGTCGGCCGCTGCCCAGCGCCAGCATGATGCCGAGGGCGTCGTCGATCCCCGTATCCACATCCAGGATCACTTTCTTCATGCCGGTCAACCTCCGTTTCGATCAGGTGATGCACAGACAACAAGGGTATATGGCGTCATATACCCTTGTTCATCGGGACGGCTGGCGCCCCTTCGCTTCTGCAGCTCCCGGCGGCATATCGCCGGAATTATTTCGACACTTCGCGGTTAAAGCGGTCGATCCAGTTCTTCAGCTGCTCATTGACGAATTTCATGTCCAGCTTGCGCAGCTTGTCCACGACCTCCGCTCCGTACGTGATGCCCTGCGCTTCCTCCGCGCTGAGCTGCACGTTCTTGTTGACGGGAGAATCGATCCGGCCCTTGGCCAATTTCTCCTGCACTTCCTTGCTCAAATGCCAGTTGATGAAGCCTTCGGCCAGCTCCTTGTTTTTGCTGCCTTTGACGACGTTCACCGTATTCATGATCGCGTAGGCCCCTTCCTCGGGGATGACGAACTTCGCCGTCGGCACCGCCGCCTGGAGATCCTTCACGTACATCTCCATGATCGGACCGGCCGCCGCTTCGCCCTGGGCGAACATGTTGACGAATTCCGACGTCTTGCTGTAATACTTGACGACGCCCGGGTTGAGCTCCTTCAGCTTCGCGAAAGCCTGATCCTCATTGAAGGCTTCGCTGCCGGACACGATGGAGGCCGCATCGACCATCATCGGGCCGCTGGTGGACGTAATATTCGGCATCGTAATCTTTTTCGCCAGGTCGGGACTCCAGAGGTCCTTCCACGACTTGATCTCCCGGCCCGCCGCCTGCGGGTCGTAGGCGATGCCGAGCGCCCCGATCGTATAGGCCGGGCCGTAATCCTCGCCGAGCGGCGCCTTGGCGGACTCGTAAATTTCGTTCAGATTCGGAATGCGGCTGCGGTCGAGCTTCTCGAAAATTCCCGCTTCAATGCCCTGCTGGGCGTAATAATCGGACAAATACATCAGATCGACATTCGAGCTGCCTTGGCGCACCTTGTTCAGCCGCTCGGCGTTATTGCCGATCTCCAGCACGATCTTGACGTTGTGCTCCTTCTCGAACGGCTCGTACACTTCCTTGCGGAAGAAGTCCTCGGCGAAGCCCCAGGTCGATATGACCAGCGTGCGCTGCTCCTGCTGGCCGCCCTGGCCTTCCGCGGCGCCGCCTTGCTGCTGGCCTGCGCTGCCGCAGCCGGCGAGCAGCGAGCCTGTGAGCGCTACAGCGAGTATTCCGGTGATCCAACGTTTTGTCATCGTTTCCATTCTCCCCCTTGATTGCAAATCCATGAAAATTTTTCCTAGTATGCTCCATTTCCAGCAATCCAATGCACCGCTTCATTCCGCGGGTCTCTCCTGCTCTTCCGAGTCCGGCCCACTCCCTTCCTTGGAATCCGTAATAAAGAAACCGTGAAAAAAACAAAAAAAGCGCTCCTGGTAGAATACAAGCTTCTAACAAGAGCGCCTTCCTTCGTAAACAAAGTCCGGCGACATCCGTTCTCGGTTCGGCGGGCTTCCCTTCAGATAGATCCGAAAGGAAACTCCAATATCGATATGATGGATGATCGCTATTCTGATCATTCGACGAAGCCTGTCGAAATGATCCGTACCGCAGGTGTCTGCCGAAGACGACAGGATTCGTTCGTCACAGGCGTCCTCCCTGCAATATAATATTGGTGATGGCCACTTGCGTCTTTGGATCGTAATCGCGAAGAATGACCTCGATCTGCAGACCCATCTCCTGCTCCAGCCGCTCTCTCAGTCGCTTCTTGTAAATCGACGACATATAGAAATCGACCTCATATTTCAAAGCGGGAACCTCGCCTTCCAAGGCGTCGGAACGCGGGGACCGCCGATGCCTGGCATGCAGCGTCACGATCCGGTTCTCCACGCTTGCTCTAAGCAACGTCGTGCCGAACCCGAACAGCTCCTTCGAAACCTCGTTATACAGATGACAAAGCTTCTTCTTGAATTCGTTGGAGTCGATCTGCAGCATAGCATCACCTATGATTGCCGTAATGAGCCCAGTGAAACAATCGATTGTTCCTTAATCATACAGAAGAAAAGCAAAATAATCAAGGGATTGTTCGGATTTTCTGCTTTCCGCGCTATATTTCGCGCAAACATCACAACGAATGTCAGCCGTTTTCCGAACGGAAGGCGTAGATGAGCAAAGCTTCTTATCGATATGCGTTCCAGCGCCCTATCCGGCTGGGGGCGTTTCGATTCAGCAGCAAAATGCCCTGCCCCCGATTTATGAAACAAATGTGATACTTCAGCATCATATCCATAGCTCCTGTCGTCGAAAACTGTACCTGGCCGGCGGCGGTGCCGATATATGAAATATACCGCACTTCGTTATCAATTCATATCACTTGTCGAGGTTTTGTATAGATGTACGTCATAAGCTACTCTTTGACCCCCTAATTATTCGACGGGGCGAATGCAAAGGAGTTTACAATGAAAGTTATCCTTATCGACGATGAACATTTGGCCTTGAGTTATCTCGAGCATCAGCTGTTAAAAATCGCAGACGTGGAGATCGTAGGAAAGTTCGTCAATCCGTTCGAAGGAAAAGACGCTATTATTCAACGGGATGTCGATGTCGTCTTTCTCGATATCAACCTGCCGGAGATCAGCGGAATCGAACTGGCCGAGCTGCTGCTGGAGAGCAAGCCATACCTTAATATTGTCTTTGTTACCGCTTATGACGATTATGCCGTGCAAGCCTTTGAGCTCAATGCCCTGGACTACGTCCTGAAGCCGGTCGGTATAGAGCGCCTGTCCAAAACGATCCGGCGCATTCAGGAACGGACCGGGCCTGTCCCCAGCGGTTCGGCGAACGTGCGGCCGCTGAAGCTGAACATGTTCCAGCACTTTTCCATGGAAACCGACGACCTGCTGTGGACGCCCATGCGCTGGCGGACGAGCCGGGCCCAGGAGCTGTTTCTTTATTTTCTCCAGCACCGCGGCCAGCACGTCCGGAAGACGGCACTGATCGACTTGCTGTGGCCTGAATACGAGCCGAACAAATCGTTTTCCCAGCTGTACACGGCCGTGTATCATATTCGGAAAACGCTGGAGCCGTACGCCCCTCACTTCAAACTGATGAATATGACGGACGGGTACATGCTTGTGCTTAAGAACGTGACGCTCGACGTGGAGGTATGGGAAAGCTTTGTGCAATCCGGACTGCCGGTCACGGCAGAGACGATCCAAGAATACGAGAAAATCATGGCGATTTATACAGGGGAATACTTGCAGGAATTCGATTACTGGTGGGCCGAAAGCGAGCGCCACAGGCTCAAATTGCTGTGGCTCCGCATTTCTTTCCAGATGGCCGAATGGTACTTGGCAAGCAACGATCAGGAGAAGGCCATCGAGAAGTATTTGGACATCTGCTTCAGGCACCCGCAGGCGGAGGAAGCGCATTTTGCCTTGATGAAGCTGTACGCTTCCACGAACAATCATTTGTCGGTTCACCGCCAATACCGGCTTCTGACCACAATTCTGAATGAAGAATTGAACGAGCAGCCCAGTCCGTATATTACCGACTGGTACCGCAAGTGGAATCAGGATAACAAGGAGTGATCCGCCGCTTGCCTCAAGGGGATGCGGAAGGTAATGCTCGTTCCCTGGCCAGGCGCGCTTTGAATGTCCAGCCCCGTGCCGTAAAGCTGCTTGAGGCGGCGGTCGGTGTTATAGAGTCCGATGCCCCTGCCAGACGTAGTCGGTTTGCCGAGCGCCTGCTCCCGCTGCTCCCTGGTCATGCCTACCCCGTTGTCGCTGACTGTAATCGCGGCTTCCTCCGCCGCGATCTCGACCCGAATAACAACGGTTCCCCCGCTCGAACGGCGCAGCACGCCGTGCCTGACCGCATTCTCGACCAGCGTCTGTATCGCGAGCGGAGGCACCATCAGCTCGGCCTCCAGCTCTCCCTCCCACTGCACCTCAAGCCGTTCCCCGAAGCGTTCCTTTTCAATGAAGAGATACGTGTGGATCAGCTCCAGCTCGCGCCTTAGCGAAATGACGCGGTCTATATTGTGCAGATCGAAGCTCATCCGCAAATAATTGCCGAATTGCTCCAGCAGATCGAGCATCTTCGCCTGATCCATCGTGCCGAGCGCAGCGATCGTGTTCAGCGTGTTGTACATAAAATGCGGCTGTATCTGAGCCTGCAGCCACGCCGCTTCCATGCGAAGGCGCTCCTGGATCGATCGCTTGAGATCCGTTAACGCGCGCACCCGCGACCGCAGCTCCAGCGCGTCCACCGGCTTCGCAATATAATCGTTCGCTCCTGCCTGAAATCCGGTCACAATATCTTCCGAGCGATTTCTTGCCGTGAGCAGGAGGACCGGCAACTCGGATACGGTGAAGCGTTCCCGGATCGTCCGGGTCAATGCATAGCCCGATATATCAGGCATCATCACATCCGCGATAACCAGATCGAACGACGCCTTCCCCAGCTTGGCAAGCGCTTCGGGAGCGCTGGCGGCCACAGTGATATCGTACCGGTCCGGGCCAAGGATGCCGGTCAGCACCTTCAAGTTGACAGGGTCGTCGTCAACCGCCAAAATCCTGGGCCTGTTCGCCGCAGCCGAGGCGAGCGCTCCGCTCTCGTCGCAGTCTGCCCCCGGCTCCGAAAGCTCCGGCTGCGCCTGCGCGGCAGGGAATGCGGCAGCTTGTTCGTTCGCATCCGAGCTGGCCGGCTCTGTCGACAGCGGCAGCGTAAAGGTGAACACCGAACCCTCGCCCAAAGACGAGCTCACTTGCAAAGTGCCGCCATGCAGCTCGACCAGCTCCTTGCAGATGCTCAGGCCGAGCCCGAAGCCTCCGACGGCCCCGCCCTTTTCGGGATCGCCCTGCTCGTACGGCAGAAAAATTCTCCGCATCGTCTCCTCGTCCATCCCGATCCCCGTATCCTCCACCTGAATGACGGCCATTCCGCCGGCATGAGAGGCGCGGATCACGATCTCCCCCCGAGTCGTATATTTGATCGCATTATGCAGCAGATTGAACAAGATTTGAACGAGCCGGTTCTCGTCCGCCCGTACCGCCGGCAAGCGGCCGTCAATGTCGACCGACAGCTGGATCGACTTGCCGCTCAGCATGGACTTCAGCATTTCCAGCACGCCGGTCACCACCGGCTGCACGTGCACGCTGCTCAGCTGCAGCCGGATCGTGCGCTCCTTCAGCCGCGCCGCATCCAGCAGATCGTCCAGCAGCATCGACAGCCGCTTGCCGATGGAGGTCAGCAGCGTCAAGCTTCTTCGGTGCTCCTCGTGCAGCGGGCGCGCTTGGTCGTCCAGCATCGTCTGCGAAATGTTGATCATGGCGTGCAAAGGATTTCTCAGCTCGTGCGAAGTATTGACCAGAAAATCGTCCTTGCGCTTATCGGCCAGCCGAAGCTTCTCGGCAAGCCGCTTCATCTGCAGGTTTGCACGAAAAAAGCGCTTGAACCAAAATGCCGCGAACGCGAAAACCGCAATCATGAGATCGAACGGATAGAACGACATATTGACAAAAACTCTGAATCGAAGGCTCGTCCAAGCGATATTCACTGCGATGCACAGGCAGACGAGCAGCAAAAACAAGGCGTCCTCTTTCTCCATCTCCGCTTTTTTCAAAATTTGAATCGAGAGGAATATCGCCGCCATCAGCATCAGCCCCAGAATAATCGGACTGATGGGGTGAAGCGAATATTGGGACGGCAAGACGAGGGCGAGCAGGGCGCATGCGGCGCAGATGCCGCCGAACCACCGCAAGCCGCGGACATTTCCGATGTCGGCAAACAAATATTTCATCATCGGCGGCAGAAACGCCGCGGAGCCAAGATACGACAACACCGTAACTTTGGCGTAAACCTCGAACGAATAAGGGATCAAGGCGAATAGCAGCCGGTCGTCGGAGGTCAGCACGCTGGCAAGTGCGCAAACCATGAGCAAGGAAAAATAAAACAACCCCTTGCTCGCCGCCCCCAAGAAATAGAGCAATACAGCGTATAGGCCGTGTACCACCAGAATAACGCTGAGCAGCAGCTGCATGCCGATCAGCAGGTTCGTTCGCTTGTCGACAGCCTGGACCGTCCCGAAACGGATTGGCTCGGTGATGCCGCCCTGTCCGGCATGGTTGGAGACATGAATGAGCAGCTCGATCGAGCCATCGTGCGGTGATGGAGCAACAGTAACCGAATACGGAACATTCCGGGCCTCCTGCCGCTCCAGCGAGTCTGCAGGGCGTCCCGATTCCGCCACCAGACGTCCGTTCGCATAGATGATCGAAGCGTTCCTTATCGCTTGAATGCGCAGCTTGTAATCCGGATGCTTGTCGTCGCCAAGCAATATCCGCAGCCTGTAGGTTCCATAGTGCAGCACAGCTCCGTCGTCGTCCGTAAAGGCATCCTTCCAGTCTCCGGGAACCTGAATGAGCCGTCTTTCCGGCAGGCCGGCCTCGTCATCTGTCATGAACTCCTCCGGCATGACAAAGCGGGAAGGGATAAACTCCCATTGCCCATTCAGCGTAATCGTGCGCTCCGGCGGCAGCTCCCACCCTCGCAAATCGAGAACGCCGCGGGCTGCCTGCGGATGTTCTACCGTTCTCTGAAAGTATAGCCACGTCAAGCGTATACCGGTAATCGCTACCAGAAATACCGCAACGATCAGCGCGTATTTGGTCTTCGACGTCATTGCTGTTGCTCCACCTCATCTATCTGGCTGTCTTCTTCCTCTCTATCATACCATCTAGATGAGATAATTTCTCAGTTTATTGCGCATTTCGATCTGTTTGAGCATACAGTATCTGATGACCTCGGAGCGCTCCGCCTCTGTAATCTGCACGAATTGCACCGATATCCGGTACGATTGATCGGGCTGCTTCACGCAGCCTACCACAGCCCCGGTGAACGGAACCAGCCTTTGTCCGTTTTGCGTCTTCAGACAGGCCGTTCCCTCGAATGTGTGCGCGATCTTGAGCGGATAAGCCCATAGAAAAGAAAGCCCTCCTCCGCTGATGTCCAGCGTCGTCAATCGAGCAGGCTCGCCATCGTGAGAAACCGGCGAAGCATCCAGGCAAAGCTTCAATTCAATCGACACGGGTACTCGAAACAATCGTCTTCGCTGCACGTTATAGTCAACTCTGCGGTCGGCTCGCCCCCTGCTTTCCATATTGCTTGTATTCCCCTCTCCTTTCACCGTATCTCCCTATTACACCGTAGTCGGCTCAACAAATTCTTAACGCGTGCGGCCCATTGTCATCTTCTGATGGCGCCGCGCAAGGCGGCATGGGCGGCTAGGCACAGCACGCCCACGGAGGCTCGCCGTCAAGCTGCCGGGCTCCACGCGAAAAAAAGAGCTCCCGTCATAAGCGTCCATTTTGTAGAGAAATTGTCTAGTTCTTATCGTTAACTTGTTGGATATGGCAATCTTCCGAGGGGGAAATCATCGATGGCACAACCGGATGTCGACATCCGCCACACAATCGGAAAACGAATCAATCGCGATATTTTCAGCGACCGCGGCGTACTGCTCATCCCCGAATCGAGCATTATCAACCTGGAGCATCTGAGAATGCTGCGGCAGCATGACATTACTTTGACGAGCCGGGATCTGTCTCCCGACGATCCGCAAGCTACGACGAGCATTTCGCCGCACGAGATCATGATCGATGAGGCGGTGCTGCAAGCGGAGCAGCTCTTCGACGAAGTGCGCGAAACCCAAAAAATCCCGCTCGCCGACATCAGGAACAACGTCATCCCGATCCTGCAGGAGGCGGCCCAGAGCGCGCATTGGCTCGATTTGGTCTCTTCGCTGCAGGCCAAGGGCGACTACACTTACCGTCATCATATTGCAGTCGGCGCGATTGCCAACATTCTCGGGACGTGGCTGGAGCTCGACCGCCAGGAGCTTCTGCAGCTGACCACCGCAGCGCTGCTGCATGACGTAGGTAAAATGCTCATCCCGGAGCACATCTTGAACAAGCCCGGGAAGCTTACCGATGAAGAATACGCCCAGATGAAGCGGCATACCGTCCTGGGCTACGAGATACTGAGGATAACGGTCGGCATCAACCACCGCCAGGCGCTCGTCGCTTTGCACCACCATGAACGCATGGACGGCAGCGGCTATCCGTTCGGCCTGACCGGCGACAAGATCGACCTGTTCAGCCGCATCGTTGCGGTGGCCGACGTGTTCCATGCCATGACCTCCGCGCGGATATACCGCAACCCGTCTCCATTCTACGAAGTTCTCTATCAGATGGAGAGAGATACGTTCGGCCCGCTGGACCCTGTCATCACCCGATTGTTTATCGAAAAAATCATGACTGGCCTCATAGGCCATTCCGTTCTTCTGACAGATGGAAGCGAAGGAACGATTGTGATGATTCATCGGCATGATCCGATTCATCCCTTGGTGCAAAGGGAGAATCAGTTTCTCGATTTAAGCAAAGACTTGTCCATCCACATCAAGCAGATCCTATAATTCGTGTCAAGTCTCCCAAAGCCGCCCATGCGAACATAGTGCACAACGCCGAAAGCATCTTCCTCCCCTGGCCCGGTCTGCATTCCCTTGTCTAGCCAAATGCTATCCCATACAATACAGGAAGCAGATCCCTGCGATGAACGCAGTCATCGGACCAAACGACTATATGATTACAGCAATTGAGGTGTAAACGTGTATTTGGAAGGCAGTTACAATATTTATATTGTTGCTCTCTCTGTCTTGATTGCGATATTGGCTTCATATTCCGCATTAAATTTTGCGGCCAGAATATTGCATACGAGCGGGAAAAGCAAGTTTTTTTGGCTGTTGTCGGGATCTTTCGTCATGGGCAGCGGGATTTGGTCTATGCATTTCGTCGGCATGCTGGCCTTTCGTTTGCACGCTCCGGTGCAATACGATGTCTGGCTTACGCTGTTTTCCATGAGCGCCAGCATCATTGCTTCGTTCATCGCGTTCTACATAACAAGGTCCAAAAAAATCGACCGCATCCACATCGCCATCGGCGGCTTTTTCATGGGCAGCGGAATTGTGACAATGCATTATTTGGGTATGAAAGCGATGGTCATGCCCGCCACACTCACCTATAACAAAGCGTTGTGGGTCTTGTCCGCAATCATCGCATTTGCCGCGTCTTATGCGGCTTTGTTTTTGTTTATCCGCTTTCGGAACTACCAGGCGGCCAGCGGGCTCAAATGGCTGGCCTCTGTCATCATGGGCCTGGCCATCTGCGGCATGCATTATACCGGCATGAAAGCCGCCTTGTTCCAGGGGCACGGGCACGAGATGACGGAACAGGCCGCCTCGGTCGAAGTTTTCCTCCTATATAGCGTGACCGCGATGATCTTTATCATTTTATTGATATCGTGGGGAGCCATCTTCTTCGATCGGCACGTCCTGGAAAAAATGGCGTACCAAGACATCACGACAGGCTTGCCCAACCGGAATGAAATGAACCGCTTTTTCGATACCTATTCCGGAAACGACAGCATCGGCGTGCTGTTCCTCGATCTCGACCAGTTCAAAGCGATCAACGATACGCTGGGGCACCATGTCGGGGACCTGCTCGTTCAGGAAGTCGGCGCCCGTTTGCGCCTGTTTGTCCGCAGCGACCGGCAAGCGTACCGAATCGGGGGCGACGAGTTTCTGTTCATCGTGAACAAATGCACCCGGGAAGAGGCAGAACAGCTGGCCGAGCAAATTTTGCAAAAAACGAAAGAAGTGTACCATATTGACGGAAATGAGCTGTATATTACCGGAAGCATCGGCATCAGCATCGGCTCGATTCAGGATACCGACCGCTCCGTTTTGCTGAAAACGGCCGATACGGCCATGTACAAGGCGAAAGGGCGCGGCAAAAACCAATACTGCGTCTATGACGAGGAAATGGGCGAACAGGAAGTTAGGAAGATGGAGATTGAGAAGGATCTGCGGCACGCCCTGGAAAACAATCAGTTCTATATTGTGTATCAACCGAAATGGAACGTCAGAACGAACCGCTTGTTCGGCTTCGAAGCCTTGATTCGCTGGAAGCATCCGCGGCTGGGCATCGTGTATCCGGCGGAATTTATATCGATCGCGGAGGAGACGGGGCTGATCGTGCCGATGACGAGATGGACGCTGGAGGAAGCGTCCCGCCAGTGCAAGCAATGGCTGTCCGAAGGAGTAGCCCAGCCGGTATCGGTCAATTTGTCGGTCCGGCTGTTCCAGACGGACCGCCTGGTCGGCATGGTACTGGACGCGCTGCAGTCGACCGGGCTGGAGGCAAGCTGGCTGGAGCTCGAAATTACGGAATCGATGATCCTGCATGATGTGGACGATATTATTCGCCAGCTGGAGCAAATTCGCGCGATGGGGGTGCGCATCTCGATGGACGATTTCGGCACAGGGTATTCTTCCATCGGGCTTCTGAACAAGATCCCTCTCGACGCGCTCAAACTGGACCGGTTGTTTACGCACGATCTGGACAATCCCGATAAGCGCGCCATTCTCCATGCCATTATGCTGATGGCGAAAACGCTGCACCTCGACGTCATCGCCGAAGGCGTCGAACAGCAGGAGCATATAGACTATTTGTCCAAGCTCGGCTGCCATCTGATGCAGGGGTACTATTACGGCAAGCCCCTCCATATCGACGAGCTGGAATCGTGGATCAAGGCGCGTCAAGCCGCTCCGGTGGACTAGCCGGAGCGTTTTTTTGTTGCAAGTGGCGCTGGTGTATTCTCCCCTTCCCCTGGATCAGCGCGCGATCGACCGCTCCGGCGCATCCCCGCCGCTTCGCAGCCGCGCCGTCGCGAAGCGGACTTCCCTGATTTTGCGCTCTCTCCAGCATACGCTTCGTCCAACGCCATCCTCAGAATTCGGCTTCATCCTCCCGCTGCCAACGCCATCCTCCGCGATGAACGGAGAAGAGGGGATTTTTCCATGTTCCTCTTGACGTTAAGCGCGAAAGTCATTATCGTTATATTTAGCTGACTAACTAATAACAGGAGGGCGGCAATGAACATTCATCAGGCCGAATCTCTCGATTTGGTGTTCAAGCACGTCGCCAAGCTGCATAAGCAGACCGTTCATGCGCTGCTGTCGGGTAAAGGCATCTACCCCGGGCAGCCGCCGGTGCTGCGCGCGCTGGCGGAACGGGACGGGCAGAGCCAGAAGGAGCTTGCCGAGAAGCTGCAGATTACGCCGGCGACGCTGACCGTCATGCTCGGGCGGATGGAGAAGAACGGCCTCGTGGAGCGCAGGCCGGACGATGCCGACCAACGTGTGTCGAGAGTGTATTTGTCCGCGAAAGGACGCCTGAAGCATGACGAATTGAGCTCATTCATGTACGAAATGGAAGCGCTTTGCTTCGCAAACTTCACGATGGAGGAAAGAATCGTCTTTCGCCGGCTGCTGCTGCAAATGTACGACAATCTGGTGCGGGCCGATCTTAAGCCGCCGAAGCCCGATGAGGCGCAGCAATGATTAGCTGGCTAACGAGAGAGGGGGAATGATAGCGGTATGTGGACAATTATCGCGAAGTATATTAGGCCCTACTGGAAAGCGGCCCTGCTCGCGCCGCTATTGATGATGGTCGAGGTGTACACCGATCTGCTGCAGCCGCAGCTGATGGCCAGCATCGTCGACCACGGCGTCCTGACGGGAGATATCGCCCATATCCAGAAGACCGGGGCGCTCATGCTCGGCGTCGCGCTGATCGGCCTCGCAGGCGGCGTCGGCTGCACCGTCTTCTCCAGCATCGCGTCGCAACAGTTCGGAGCCGACGTCAGAAGCGACCTGTTCATGAAGGTGCAGGCTTCCTCGTTCCGCAACCTGGAGCGGTTTACGACCGGGTCGCTGATCACCCGCCTGACGAACGACGTAACCCAGGTACAGATGTTCGTGCAGATGTTGCTGCGCATTCTGGTGCGGGCCCCGCTGCTGACGGTCGGCAGCCTGATCATGGCCTTCACGATCAGCGTCAAGCTGGCGCTCATCCTCGTCATCGTGACACCCGTCCTATTCGGCGTGCTATTCGCCGTCATCCGCCGCGGCTTCCCGCTCTTCTCCCAGGTTCAGCAGAAGCTGGACCGGCTCAACAACGTGCTGCAGGAGAACTTGTCGGGCATTCGCGTCGTCAAGGCGTTCGTCCGCGCCGATTACGAGAACAAGCGGTTCCGCGCCGCCAACGACGATTTTATGCATATCGCCGTCAAGGCCAACCTGGTGATGGCTACGATGATGCCGGTCATGTTCCTGCTGCTGAACGCCAGCATCGTCGCGGCGCTCTGGTTCGGCGGCAAGCTGTATTGGGGCGGCTCCTTGCAGGTCGGCGAATTGGTGGCCTTCACCAACTATGTGACGCAGATGCTGTTCTCTATGATGATGGTCGGCATGATGATGATGAACGTCTCCCGCGCCAAGGCTTCCGTGGGCCGGATTCAGGAGGTGCTCGGCTCGCAATCGGAAATTCGCGATAAGGACGGAGCGAAGCCGCACACGATCCGCGCAGGCCGCATCGCGTTCGAGGACGTGTCCTTCGCCTACGATCCCGACGAGCCCGTGCTGCAGCACATAAGCTTCACGGCCGAGCCCGGCCAGACGGTAGCGATACTGGGAGCGACCGGCTCCGGCAAGTCCTCGCTCGTCAGCCTGATTCCGCGCCTGTATGACGTGGCCGCGGGGCGGGTGCTGATCGACGGCATCGATGTCCGGGACTTTCCGCAGCGCCATCTGCGCAGCCAGATCGGCATGGTGCTGCAGCAGGCGGTTCTGTTCAGCGGCACGATCCGCGACAATATCGCCTTCGGCCGGCCGGACGCTTCGCAGGAGGAGATCGAGGCGGCGGCCCGGGCGGCCCAGGCGCACGACTTCATCGCGGCGCTGGCGGACGGCTACGATACGGTGCTCGGCCAGCGCGGCGTGAACTTGTCCGGCGGGCAGAAGCAGCGCATCTCGATCGCCAGGGCGCTGCTAATTAAGCCGCGCATCCTGATTCTGGACGACAGCACGAGCGCCGTCGACCTCGGCACCGAATCGCGGATTCAGGCCGCGCTGAAGGAGCTGATGCAAGGCAGCACGTGCCTGATTATCGCCCAGCGCATTTCTTCCGTGCTGGAAGCCGACCAGATTATCGTGCTGGACGAAGGGCGCGTCGCGGCGGTCGGCACCCACCGGGAGCTGCTGGCAACCAGCGAGGTATATCAGGAGATTTACCGATCCCAGCTGAAAGAGGAGGATGCCGCCAGTGCGTGACCATCGGAATACTTCCGCGGCTTCCGCCGATCACCGGCCCCCTGTGATGGGCATGGGCGGGATGGGCGGCGGAGCGGCCCGCGGCATGGCTCCCAAAGCTCGTCCCAGGAATACGAAGGAGACGCTGATTCGGTTATGGGCTTATCTCAGCCGGCATCGCGGCAGTCTCTTTATCTTATTTTTGCTCACTGCGCTCAGTTCAGCGATCGCGCTGGCCGGCCCGTATCTGATCGGCGTCGCCATCGACCGCTACATCATCCCCGGAGATTACGCCGGCCTGCTGCGGCTGTGCGCCGGGCTGCTCGCCATATATGTGCTGGGCACGGCTGCATCCTGGATTCAAGTCTACATGATGACGAAGGTTTCCCAGCGCACCGTCTGGGAGATGCGCAAGGATCTGTTTGCCCGGCTGCAGCAGCTGCCGCTCCGTTTCTTTGACAGCCGGGCGCACGGCGACTTGATGAGCCGCACGACGAATGACATCGAGAACGTCTCGAACACGCTGAACCAGAGCGTGACCCAAGTGTTCTCCAGTCTGCTGAACGTCGCCGGGGCGCTTGTCATCATGCTCAGCCTGAACGTATGGCTGACGCTGCTCAGCCTAGTGACCGTGCCGCTGATCATGCTCATCACCCGCAAGATGGCCGGCTTTACGCGCAAGCACTTCGCCGAACAGCAGCGGCAGCTCGGCGAGCTGAACGGCTTTATCGAGGAGACGGTAACCGGCCAGAAGGTCGTCATGACCTTTTGCCGGGAGGAGCAGGCGGTCGCCGATTTCAACGCCATCAACGCCAGGCTCAGAAGCGTCGGCATTCGCGCGCAAATTTTTACCGGCTTGATGGGTCCCGTCATGAACGTCGTGAACAACTTGAGCTTTGCGATTATCGCCTGCGGCGGCGGCTGGCTGGCCTTCCTCGGCGTCACGAGCGTCGGCATCGTCGTCAGCTTCCTGAACTATTCCAGGCAGCTGGGCCGTCCGATCAACGAGCT
>Ga0207865_100850_pt1 | contig 27656 bp, 16 predicted proteins | sample HigsolmetaAR204D_FD_184836 | JGI IMG/M metagenome (GOLD analysis project Ga0207865, IMG submission 184836) | Ionic liquid and high solid enriched microbial communities from the Joint BioEnergy Institute, USA - AR20-4-D (SPAdes) (version 2) ...
ATCCTGAACAGTTTTATTTTTGGCTACACGAATGGCTTTTTGGAAGGGGTCAATAACCACACGAAAGTGATGAAGCGAAATGCGTATGGCGTCAGGAACATCGAGGGGGCAAGGGCAAGGATCCTGCTTACATACAAGTATAAAAGAATCGGGGTCCATGTGGGGTAAGGCCGCAGGCCCCCACCCCAACATTTGACAAAGGACCGGTTTTTCGTTCTGCAGCTGTGCGGATGGTTCTTCTTACGGAGACCCCCGTCCGCGGAACAGGAAGAATCGGTGTATTAACCGGTTTGCCGCCGGAAGCCTTCCCGTTTATGTGTTGGACGGGATAATACTTCGGCGGCAGAACCATTTTTGAATGTTGCCAAGTTGGCATAATCGGCTCCAGCCGGTACGGCGGGATTTTGATCTTTCTGGTATTCGGGTACGTCAGATTCTCTTGATACCAATCAACCGGAACGTCGTTCTTCCGGTGGCCGGGGCGTAGACGTCGGTGACGTAGTTTTGACCGGGATACAGGCCGTTGTTGTAGACCGTTTTCGGATAAACCGCTTCAATGGTGTAATTCTTGCTTATCGGGTCGGGGATGTAGAAATCGTTGATGGCCCTCGGTTTATGCCGTTCGCCTTTGGTATCGACATACCCGTTTTCCCACGATTCGCCGATGTAGTTGACGGTCTCGCCCGTATTGGTTACATAGGAACGCCACATGTTGCGTTTCTTCGAAACGTCTTTCGTCGTGCCGTCCTGCCAGGTCAGCGTGGCATAGAAATACCCTCTGAACCCGGATTTTCCGCTTTTTGCCGGCGCCTGAATCGTCAATTTGTTGGCATACACCCGTGTCAGGGTCGCTTGGTCCGAATAATTGTTGTTGACATATTTGAACGTGATTTTTCTCGGTTGGCCCATTTTGTTATTTTGACCGGTGTCTTTGGTGATGTACATCGTATCCAAGCAAGAACGGGTAAAGGCGTTGACGCCGTATTTGGGCGCGCCGGGATAATATTTCGTACAGGTCGTCGTGGGATAGGGTTCATCCTGATACGTGTAATCATCCGAGAATTTGATATCGATTTTGGTCGGGTATAAGAACAAAATGGTTTGATAAGCCATGGCGCCGTTGTCGAGATAAATGTATCGCGCTTCCCTTACCGGCTGCCCATAGCTGTAGGTGAATTGGGCGCCGACCATATTATCGTCGCTTCCGGGGTTCGTCCCCTTGTTTGCATCATCGCAAGGGGCAACGGTCATATCTTCCCAGTCGATGATACACAAGTCATTATGCGTCACCGAAGAAAACTCGTAAAACATCATATTCGAGCAATTCCTTTTGTAGATGTATGACGGATTGACTTTGCTGGGCGCGTAGGTGACTTCGCAGCTGGGCTTCACGAAATTTTCGTAGGTTTCCGCATAGGCGTGCCAATAAAAGTCTTCGGGCGTGCCGGTGGAATAGGTCTTCGGTGTCGCTTTTCCGTTTTTATGGGTTTCTTTTACGATGACGGTCTGCACGGGGTTCGTGGATTTGACCTGGGCTTCCGCGGGACCGTTACTCTTTTCCTTTATTTCGACGACCATGTTGTTGACTTTTGTCTTTTGAGCATAGATAATTAAACGGTAATCTTCGTCTTTTGCGTTGTATTGACCGTCGCTATAAGAAAAAGTATAGTAAATAAATTCATAATAGTTCCCGACGGAATGGTATCCACTATAAATATTGGCCATGCGGTACGTACCGCTGGAGTGAGCGTAATTTTTTCCGTCGATTTTAACAATCGAATTTTCTTTAATGGTTGGGACACAATCCCAGGCGTCGACCGGACCAAAATAATAGATTTTACAAGTAACGTTTCCGATTATTTGTTTTGTTCTGTCGTGGCTTTGCGACCAGACATGATGCTGGTCGTAGATTTCTTTTTTGTTGGGACTCCGCGTTTCATCTTCCACGTCCACAAAGGCGAGATGCCAGGCCCTAACATAATCGTAATCGCTTTTTCCGGTGTGTTTATCTTTGTAGGCGACCACGTACAAGTCGCCGAAGGGGTATCGGTAGACCACGCCGGTTCCGCCTCTCACATCGGAGAGCGTTGAAGATTCTAACGTTCCTTTTAACCTACTTTTGAAAAGAATTTCGTCAGTATAATAAATTCTTTCTTTTTTTCCATATGGACCTGGTCTATTTTTCTCATATTGGTTTTTTATCAGGACTTGGCTCTTGTCGACGGTTTGACTGGCCACGGACCTCATATTTTTTTCCAGCGAAGAGGTTCTTTTATTTTCAATCAACGCTTTTGCCCCGTTTACATCGTTGTTATCTTCGTCACAAGGGAATTTCTTTCCGTTGCCATAGGTGACGGTGCAAGTGAATAGGCCGAAGTAGCTGCCGGGCTCCATATGCCAATCCCGAAGACTGGTATTTAATTTGACATCCACGCTTTTTACCCAATAGGTATCCACTTCCTTCCGCGCCACTTCATTGCCGTTCACGGAATAGGCGGCCACATAGGTCATGGTGCCGCTTCCCTTGCTTCCCCGGGTGGAGAGCGACAGATTGGAACTGGAGAGCTGTTCTTTTTTCGTTTCCGTGCTTTTGGTAACGGTTTTAATGTAGATGCCGTCGCTCACTTCGTCGCAGGTGCCGCCGTTAATCGACTCATAATAATATTTTTGGTAAACACGGACTTTTTCGGCCACTTCGATATGCTTGTACAGCCGGAAATCGGATTTGGACAGGGTTTCTTGATACACCGGCTGGCTTCCGATAAATGTGATGCTGTAGCCGGTCGTGGTTTCTTCCTGGAAGGGCGAACCTTCATACGGGTCCCCGTAGGGCCGGGACGGGTCGATTTCCGTTCCGCAGTAATCGGTCTCGCCGCCGCTTCCACCTCCCCCTCCCCAGCCGGGGTCAATGGGTTCCGGCGTATAAAACGCAGCCGCATGGTCCCCTAGGAAGCCAAAATATAGGAAAGCCGATACGAAAAGGGCGGCCATCCCCATCTTTCCTTTCATCGGGCAAACACTCCTTTCTATTGGAAAACAGTGCCGATTTGCCCGATAATACCAGAGATTCGGGAGAAATCAAGAAAAAAAATCCCCGCGGTTTCGCTCCGCAGGGATTCCGATTACCAAGTGCCCCATTTTTTGATTTGCAGGGTTTTGGCGATTTCGTAAATCAGCGCTTCCTTTTCCTTCGTGAAATCCTCTTCCGGAATGGAAAAATGGAGTATCAGATGCATTTCTTTCGGTTCCATGGTCATCGCATGGAACACATAATGCCTTGCTACAGGCACTTTTCCATTATTATCTTTCGTTTCCACAAAGTACATAAGAGAAACGAATTTATCTTTGAGTCCAGGAATATTGCTGATATCTACCATTTGAAAATTTGGATTATATACATCAATACCAGGCAAATTACCTTGGGCATATGCTTGAATCATCAATTCTCCATATGTGGCACCACTTTCCTCGATGGTCAACGAAAAATCGCCGAGGCCGCTTCCGAAGGTTTTTCTAATACCTGCAATAGGATTATCTTTATATCCGGTATCATCCACCAAGTCATAGGGTCCTTTAAAAACAATTTCCGTCCCTAATTCAAACTCCCTGGAGATATCCATCGTTTTGATTTCTTTTTTAACGCCATCCACATTCAAGACAAATACGTCTTTCTCTTCGGATGCAGGAGTTTGGTTCTTATTGTTCGAATTTTCCGATGTTCCTTTCTTCTCGCCGGATTGGTTTCCTTTGTTTTCTTCATTTTGGGACACCTGTTTCGGTTGCGAATCCGACGGTTTTTCGGCTTCGTTGGTGCAACCTGCAAGCATTATGAAAAAAGCCAATATTGGCGTTATCATGATTAAAGGAATAGAAAACAAATCTCTTCTCATCAATGACCCCCTATCTAGCAAATAACCAACACGAGAAGAAACATAATAAGATGAAGCAAAACCCAACATGAAAGTCAAAACAAAAGTAAACAATGAAATGAAAATTACGTTTTCCATAAAAAAACACCTGCCTAATTGGAGATAGCTATTCTCTGTCTATTTCTTTGGATAATAGCACTAAATCAAAAATTTGCCTAAATTTTGAGTGTAAAAAATGAAATCGACCTAAACCAAAAAGTTTTGGATAATAACGCCGTTTTTGTGGAAAAATTCCGATAAAACATGGAATCGCCGGGTGCAGTTGAAAAATGTTTTGACATCCGTTTCCAAACCGTCGGCCGGCGCCTTAGGGCTGTTATTTTTTGCCGGGAAAGGAGACTGCGAAGAATGGAACGGTCCGCAAAAAAGGAATCGCCGATTTTTCGTTGGTGTTTTTCAGCTTCAACACCGGCGTCCAATACACGGTGGTTTTGGGCTTGCTTCCCGTTTTCGCCTCCGTTTTTTCCGCACACGGCCATATCGGCCGGTTTTCCGTTGTCTTTATGTCGGCAACGCTCGCCTTGGCCGGCCGCAGGATATTTCGCAAACAACGGTTCTTTGAAAAAGTGGTTCCGGTTCTCCGTATTTTTGGCGATGCGCGGATTCATCTGATGCGTGTTCGCGAACAGTTTTGCGATGCCATTGTTCGGGAGGGTTAATCCGGCATCGGCGGATTCGTGTTGGTTTCAGTCCCCGCCTTCCTCGGAAAGAATTTTGAACGAAAGGACCGAACGGCCATCGATTTTCGGCCAACACCGCAAGGGTACTCGCCGGACCGCTTATTGGAAACCTCTTCGTTTATTTATTCGGCTGGAAGGGCAATTTTGTTATTCCGCTTTTGATGTTTGCCGTTTTTTCTTCCTATCGAACCGGTTTGGATGATGAAAAAGTCGTTGAAAGATACGGTCCGCGGATTTCCGGTTCCTTCTCCAAAACCTGTTTTTGTGTCTTTCTCGCTATCGTTTTCCCCCGTCGTTGAATATTTCGGGACGTGGCTGCGTTTTGCGTTTTTTCGGTTGGCGCGTCCTTTCCTTGTTCGCGTTTTAGATGGCGTTACGCCAAATCGGAACAGAAACTTTTCCATCCCGATTTGTTACATAAGGACTGTTTTTGAATTTGGTATTCCTTTCGTTTTTTGTTCGGTGCCGCCAAATTCGGCTTCGCAACAACATCGTCGCTTTCGCCGCCGGCGTGTTCCGTTTTCCGGAATCTGTCGTTCATTCCGTCCCGGTGCTGTTTTGATAGGAAGTTCCGTCGGGAACATGCTCGCGGCGAAATCCATCGTCCGCGCCCGATACAAAACACTCTTCGCTGTCCGTATGCTCTCCAGCACTTTTGTTTCTTTTTTTCTTATTGCGACATCCTGTCTATACGGGCTTGCCGTTGTTGGCTTCAAGTTTTTCTACGGATTCACGAACGGAATCGTTGCATATCCGCTTCTTCTCGTCACGCAATCCGAATATGATATGGGTTCGGCGCTTTCATCCATATGCCCCGACACTTCGGCGGGATTTTTGGCGCCATTTTATTCCAACAAATCATCATCCCATCCAAAGGATTCACCATCGAAGGTTTCAAAATCGGGTTTCAAGGGATTTGGATTTTGTTCGATGTGTTTGGTCTTTTGATTTTTCTTTTGCCAATGGAAAGGTTGCTGAATCAAAAAATAAACAAAAGGAACACGATTAGCCAAACGGAGTAAAAACAAATGGCCGGCTTTCGGTGAAATTTGTTCCAAGTTGTTTGTTTTTTCGAAATTGTTTAGCCCTCCACAGCCATAATACGACATCGATTAAATAACTGTCAAATTTTTTTAAAATATGTTTTGATTGTAAATGTTTTGGATTTAAACCGAAAGACTCGATATTTGCGGGATAATGGTGATTCCCTGGAAAGGGATTGATGAAAAGAGCATCGCGAATCTTCCAAACCGTCGCCGGTTTGTCATTTCTTCAACAAAGGCGGCCGGCAGGAGGGGGCTATTCAGCGGAACATACGTACCTTTTCGGAGGAAATAAATTCCTTTAAGCAACCGGATGAAAAGCAAAGAAGCCTTTCGCACGGCCGGAAAGTCCCGGCCCGAAAGGCTTCCCATGGTTAATTGGCTTTTTTCAATTGTTTGCTCCGCAGCTGTCCGCAGGCGGCGTCGATGTCCGTCCCGTGTTCCTTGCGGATGACGCAGTTGATCCCGTTTTTCTTCAACGTATCGTAGAAGGCCAACATGGCTTCCTTCGTGCTCCGTTGATAGGGGGTCTCGAAAACCGGGTTGTAGGGGATGAGGTTGACATACACCAGTTTCCGCTTATCTTTGAGAAGTTCCGCCAGCTGCCGGGCTTCTTCCACATGATCGTTGACATCCTTCAGCATTATATACTCGATCGTCACCCGGCGGTTCGTTTTTTTCAAATAGTAATCCATCGCTTCCATGATCTTTTCGATCGGATAGGCCCGGTTGATTTTCATGATCGAACTGCGGAGCTCGTTGTTCGGCGCGTGCAGGGAAATGGCCAGATTCACCTGCAGATCCAGATCGGCGAATTCGTAAATTTTCGGGACGATGCCGCTCGTGGAGACGGTGATATGCCGCGCCCCGATGGCCAGCCCTTTCGGGTGGTTGATGACTTTGACAAACCGGATCATGTTGTCAAAATTGTCGAAGGGTTCGCCGATCCCCATGACGACCACGTGGCTGACCCGTTCGCCCTTTCCCGCCTCATCCAGGAAAAATTGGACTTGCATCAGCTGTTCCACGATTTCCGCGGCCTCCAAATTGCGGACCTTTCTCAACAGGCCGCTGGCGCAAAAGGAACAGCCGATATTGCAGCCGACCTGGGTCGTGACGCAGACGGAAAGGCCGTAAGCCTGGCGCATCAGCACCGTTTCGATCAAATTCCCGTCCCGCAGCCGGAAGAGAAATTTCACCGTACCGTCTTTGGCCACCTGCTTCAATTGCAAATCGATGGTTCCGAGCGCAAAATTTTCTTCGAGGAGGGCGAGGCACTCCTTGTTCACATTGCTCATTTCCGAAAAACTCCTGGCCCGTTTCCGGTACAGCCAGTCCCAAATCTGTTCGGCGCGGAATTTTTTCTGGCCCCTTTCCGTCAGCCATCCGGCCAATTCATCTATCGTCAATCCGTAGATGGACGGTTTCACTCCAAACGTTCCCATCGGTAAACCTCATTTCTAATCGGAATTCGATTTTTGCCGTCAATATATTTTACCCAATGGGCAGGGAGTTTTTCAACGGTTTTGTCCGTTCACGGGACATGGCAAGGATCAAAGGGGATGGCCGGAAAAGCATGCGGCGAAAACGACAAGATGGCCCGTTTCCGGTTGGTTTTTTGATCCGGCAATAAACAGTTTGAACGGATTCTTTCTAAATGAAGCCCATCTAAAGACGCTTTTTGCAATTCGGAAGCAATCGGAATGGGCCTATCGCTTTTTGAAGCCGGCTCTGTGAGCTTTTCGCGATCCGGAAGTAGACAGATGTAAAGTTCGCATTTGTGAAGACGGCTCTACGGCGCTTTCTTATCCGGAGTTTTTTCTGAATTTTCCGGAACGGGGCCATCCGCGAAGCGGCATACCGCCTCTTTTGAAATGGATGGGGCGCGGCACAGGAATAGGGATATTCACAGAGATTCCCGTGAAAAGTCAAATACGGAAGGATCGCGCAAAGTTTAGACCGAGCTGCTGGGAAATATTCAGATCCATCCGGGATTTCTGCTCATCAAAAAATTCCATTTATTATCAAAAAATTCCGTTGATTAAAAACAATCCGTTTATTATAATGGAATTAAATTCCTTATATTACCATAAATGTGAAAGAGAGGGATTATAGTGATGATCTGTAAAAAAATGAAATCATTCATCATCGTACTTGCCCTTCTATTCCTGCCTTTTTCCGCATTCCCGGCCAAGGCGGAAAGCGAACAGGGGATCAGATTTGAAGATCCCGATCTGGAAAAAGCCGTGCGGAAAAATCTTGGCAAAAAGGAAGGGCCCATTACACCTGCCGACGCGGAGAAAGTGGAATACTTGTACGTGGATGGTGATGTGCATATTTCGAGTTTAAAAGGGTTGGAATATTTCGTCAACTTGCGCACCTTGGACATCATGAATTCGGATATCGATGATCTGTCCCCGCTCGAAAAAATCTCAAATTTGTATGATGTGTCCATTCCCGATTCGAAAATCGCCGATATCCGACCGTTGGCAAATCATAAAGGTTTAGCCATTTTAGGTTTGTCAAATAATCAAATTACCGATATCTCCGCTTTGAAGGGTCTGCAGGATCTGAGGACCCTGGTTCTGCAATATAACAAAATCACGGATGTAAGCGCATTATTGGATATGCCGAGCCTAAGATTCGCCGATTTGATAGGAAATCCCCTGGATTTGCGGGACGGTTCGACAAACTGGAACGTCATCCGGACCTTGCAGGATAAAGGCGTCATAATCTTTCATGACCGGCTGCTTGAAGCCGATGTGGAGGTCGGCGGAGATACGATCAAATTGACGTGGAAATGGAATTTGCCGAAAAATTATCAGATCCTCGGCCAAGGCATCGAATACGGAAAAGATTTTTATGATATCGATATCGTGAAAACAAACACCGCAACGTTAAAAAGGATCCCCGGCATCGATACCATCCTGTTCCACTTTATCATTAAGACGCAAACCTATGAGATGGGAACCTATTTTCCCATTCTCATTCCTGCGACGGCAGGAGAACCGAATGTAACGGCAGAGCCGGTCGTTAAGGACGGGGTCGCCGCCGTCAAGGACGAAGATGTCCAACGGGTCGCACGTAACGGCAAGATTACCGTAGATATCGGGGGCACGGCTCTCTTAAAATTCAGCCGGGAGCAAGTCCGATCGTTAAAAGAAAAGAACGTTGCCGTCCATGTCAAGAGCGGCGCGGCGGCCATTGAATTGCCCGCGGCTTATTTCGAAGACGGCGGCGATGCGACCGTGGCGATCAAAAAAAGGAAGGATCTGGATGGGAAAGTCCAAGCGCTGAGCGGCATCTATTCCTTTGAAATCAAGCAGGGCGGAAAAGAAGTGGCGAAATTCGACAAAAACCGTCCGGCCAAACTGTATTTTACCGTGGATCAATCGAAGGTAAAAAATCCGAAGAATGTAAAAGTCCTTTATTATGACGAAGAAAAGAAAAAATGGACAGAAAGGGAAGACTTGAAGACCGTCTATGATCCGAAAACGGGCGTCGCCGTGGCAGAAACGCTCCGTTTAAGCACTTACGCGGTTTTCGAAGGAACCGGAGAAACGGACAAAAACGTCCCGGCGGTTCCGGGAGGCCAGGAAGGCGGAGACAAGAACGGAGACCGGCAAGGGGAGCCGGCCGATAAAGGAGGGAAACGCCTGCCCGATACGGCCGCCGGCGATTTCAACTGGCTCTTTGCCGGAATCTTGTTGACGCTCTCGGGCATAAGCGTGTACCGCATCCAGAAAAGGCGGATCCATCAACAGTAAAAACCGCGGACGGTTGAACATCCGGAATATTGAAACCGACGATGCGAATGAAAGAGTTTGAACCATACAAAATAATACCGCCCGGGATGTTTAAACCGAAGCCGGGCAGCCGCCGATCGGCACATGCGAAAATCGGCTTGGGTCCTGATAATCAGGACTCAAGCTTTTTCTTTTCCGCCTCCGCCTTCCGGTTTTCTCGACGAAAATTGTCTTTCGGTTGAACTGAAATAAATGGAATGCACATAGATGTAATGGGGCGTGCCTTGTCCCCGCTTACTTTAAACCGGTTGTCCATAATCCGGCCCACATCGTTTTCTGCGGGTATTCCTGCAGGATAGAGGGGGAGAACGCTTGGAACATGCCCAACCGGCCACGATGGAAGAAATATCCTTGACACGGCAGACAGCAGATCATTTCAGGAAGGCCGGGGAAACCGGCACCACAGTCCAATATATTTCTGTTCAACATATTTGAAAGAAACGGCCTGAAGCCGGCGGCGGAAACGGTCGTTTCAGACGGCAGGGGGGAGGCAAGACCGGCAAATTCCGCATCCGGAGGGACTTCCATTCGGTAAGGGAACGGTTTTTCGTATGGCAGATGTAAAAATTCCAACGCATCGATATAATTGTAAATGTGGAACGATTTCTGGAAATTTTTGTACCGGAAGGGTTTAACGGTCATACGCATCATTAAGGCGATGCTTTACCCTTTAGGAATCTTTTTTTCTTCTTTTTGATCCGCACGGCTGGCCAAACCGTGAAAGCGGCAAGAAAGGCGACAATGATCGGGAAAAAAAGTATTGTTCAAAAGAAAACCTCCTTAAAGCCTGAAAGAAGTCTAAGAAAAAAAGTGAAAAAGAATTACAAAGTTTTAACAAATAGTTTATAGTCCGATACTTCCATCGCACCACCGTATTCCCGAAAATTTTTAAGAAAGTTGGGATGAAATTGCTGCTCATTTTCTTTCTTCTTTCCGGCTGTGCGGCGGGATTGATGCTTTTCCGAAAAAATTCTTTGCCGATCGCCGAAGGCAAACCGGAAAAGCAACCGCTTGTATCCGTCATCATCCCGGCGAGAAACGAGGAGAAAAACCTTCCGCACCTGCTCGCGTCCTTGCAAAGGCAAACCTACAAACCGATGGAAATCATCGTCGCCGACGACGGCTCCACCGACCGGACGGCAGCAATCGCCGAAAAGTTCGGAGCCCGCGTCGTCCGCGTCACGGAGCCGCCCGAAAACTGGACGGGAAAGACGTGGGCCGTCTGGAACGGCTTTCTCCAATCCCGCGGCGAGTTGCTGGCCTTTCTGGACGCCGATATCCGTTTGGCTCCCGAAGCGCTGGCGCGTCTGGTGAAATGCAGGGAAAAAACGGGCGGGGCCTTGTCCGTCGTTCCCTTTCACCAAACGGAAAAATGGTACGAACGGCTCGCACTGCTATTAAATCTCCTTTCCATCTTCGTTTTTACGTCGCCTTTCGAAAGAAACAATCCGAAAAAAGGGCTGTACGGATCCTGTATCCTCGTCTCCCGGTCGGATTATGAGAAAATCGGCGGACACGCCAGCATCCGATCGGAAGTCGTCGAGGATTTGAATTTGGGGAGAAAATTTATGGAGGCGGGGATCCCGGTGCATAATTACATCGGGGAAGATACGGTCCGATTCCGCATGTATCCCGGGGGATTGAAGAGCGAGCTGGAAGGGTTCGCCAAGTCCGCCGCACCCGGCGTCTCGAACTTCCGCCCGGCGACGCTGGCATTCATCATTTGGTGGTTGGTGGGGCTCGTTCTTTCCGCCGCTTTTCCGTTCTTTATCCAAACGGAATGGTTTGTCCCGCTGCTGGCCGGCTATTTTCTTTATGTGCTGGAAATCATGTATCTGGCCAGGCATGCGGGAAATTACGGATTTTGGATGCCTGTTCTTTATTTCGTCCCGCTTTTGTTTTTCCTGACGGTTATGCTTTATTCGACATACCAGACCCATATCCGGAAAAAAGTTCTTTGGAAGGGAAGATACGTGGAAGTAGTGGGGAAGAGAAAGGTTTAAAAGGTAACCGGACGTTTGTTACGCTTCATCCCACCGGTTTTTCCGGGCAAGCATCGGGGTGCGCGAAGACGGAAGGATTCCTCTTCCGGCTGATGCCCGAAACCATGAAGCGGCGGGTGATTCAAATGAAATTGGAATCGCCGGAGGATTCTTTACCGGGTTCCGTTGATGGGGGAGGGTTATGGGAATCCATTTGCGTATTCAGTTTCCGCATGAAATGGATGGAGAGGGCATTCACCCTTATTTGGAAAATTACGGCGCTTTGCGAAAAATCATGGAACGTTTTATGGAAAACTGCGAATCTTTGGAAGTCCATTGTTGGGAAGACGAGACGGACGGCATCCGGGAACTGGCCGCCGTTTCGGATCAGGCAGATGTCGATGGGGGAAACCCGACGATCATCCGCACGAAGTGCACGCCGGAAGTGAAAGATTTATTATTGAACCGGGGTTTAAATGAAAAGAATCAATACAAGTGGTTCACCGTCTTTTTTAAAAGGGGAGGGGAAATCTATTTTTCAGCGGAACATTGGGGTTCGTCCGCTTTCATCCCGAATGTCGGCGAAGAAGATTTGAAATTTATTCGCGCTGCGGCGGGCAAGGATGCGGATATTTTTCAGTACCGTGATGAAGATGTGGATCGGGCCGGGGAAGTTTTGGATTGACCGTCCGGGGAAAACCGTGTGGGGGGATCCGGCATCATTGATAACCGGAAAGCAATTTAAACGCTTCCATAAATGAACGTGAAATCAGGGATCCGGCATCATTTTATGACCGGAGAGTGTTGGATTGACGGTCAAGCCGGCGGGAAAGTGATGCCGATTATTGGTGTAAGGACTCGGGTCGGATTTGGCGGTGGATCTTTTGCCGGATTGCCGATGCGCTGCCGTCGGTGTAAAGTTGATAATGGAAGAGCCCCCGTTTCCTCTTGTCGTCGACCCCCAATAGCGCACAAAACCCGGGGGATCGACGACAATCGGTTTTCCTGCGGAAAATCCCCCGAAATGCAGTTGCATCAACGTTTCCCCCGCTATTGATAAAAAAACACCCATGAATTATAATGCTGATTAAGAACACTAGGATTTTTTTCCAACCCTCGATTTTTCAACGTTTTTTGGGGTTTGTATCTTACCTTTAAGGGATTGAAACCTCATTTTTTCAACCTCCTATCCCATCAAAAATTTTTCCGTTTGTATCTTACCTTTAAGGGATTGAAACTTTGCTGGCTGTAAAAGTCGAGTACGTATTGCGAAGCGTTTGTATCTTACCTTTAAGGGATTGAAACCTGTTATAACGACATGGAAATAGATGTTCAATCCGCTAAGTTTGTATCTTACCTTTAAGGGATTGAAACAAGAAAACATTGATTGCAAATTTTTAGATTACACTTGTTTGTATCTTACCTTTAAGGGATTGAAACCACAGTTCGTTTTTCGGGTCATCAATGGGCAAAGAAGTTTGTATCTTACCTTTAAGGGATTGAAACATATTGATTTTTTCTAAAATAGTGGTATTGTTAATCATGTTTGTATCTTACCTTTAAGGGATTGAAACCCCCGTGAATCTTCATGATCGCGCGCTTTTTCGAGTTCAGTTTGTATCTTACCTTTAAGGGATTGAAACCAAAATAAACACCATCAAATAGCTTCTTGCCGGCCGGTTTGTATCTTACCTTTAAGGGATTGAAACCTATGTCTTGCGCCTGTTGAAGGTGTATAGAAGCCGATGTTTGTATCTTACCTTTAAGGGATTGAAACAGTAATATTCGGCAACCTCCGCCATTTGTCCCGGGTTTGTATCTTACCTTTAAGGGATTGAAACCAGTTTGATGAGATGAGCGTTGCAAACAAATATGCGTTTGTATCTTACCTTTAAGGGATTGAAACAGTCCCGCTTCGATATAGAGCTTGGCCGTAACCAGAGCGTTTGTATCTTACCTTTAAGGGATTGAAACCATAAGGAAAGGGTTCCGTGACCTGGACGCTTTCTGTGCCGTTGAGGTTTTGGTTTAAGTTTGTATCTTACTTTTGACAGATGGAAAACAAGATTTCATTGTCTATCTGTTCCTCTAATTTCAATCTTTTACCTATTAAAGATGTCGAAATCGTTTAACCGTTCGGCCGAAAATCTTTGATTGCGTTCGCCAGTCCTTTTCGGACATAAAACCGAAAATGAACGTTTAGTAAGTAGAAACCTTTTTTTGTTGGCAACAAATTGTTTTTTACTCCTTCATTTTTGTAAAATACACATGCTTTTTTTATTTCCAATGATGGGAATCAGCAGATATGTATCTGACACCGTTTCCGCTTTTTCCATCCGAAACAATGCGGAAGAAACCATTCCTTCATAACAAAGACTGGCAGGTGCGGAATTTGGCGCGGAAAAAGAAAGTGATCGTGGATGTGGATACGGGGATTGACGATGCGTTAAGCATCCTCTACTTGTTGAAACAGGATGTGGAGTTGCTGGGGATCACGGCGGTTTTCGGGAATGTTTCCGCGGAACGGGCGGCGGTAAACACGTTAAAAATCTTGGAGCTGGCCGGTGCGCCGGAGGATATTCCCGTTTTCCAAGGAGCGGAACAACCGCTGTTTCGCCCGTGGCAAGGCCCGTCCGTCCGATTCCATGGGGAAAACGGGCTGGGCAATGTGGAGCTTCCGGATTCCGCCCGATCCGTCCAGCCGGGTCACGCCGCGGATTTTATCGTCCAAAAAGCGGAGGAATATCCGGAGGAATTGACGCTCCTCTTCCTCGGCCCGCTGACCAATTTGGCGCTGGCGCTGGCCAAGGACGTCCGGCTTCCGGAAAAGGTAAAAGAAGTGGTCATCATGGGCGGCGCGATCCGCGTCCCCGGCAATGTGACCCCGGTTTCGGAAGGGAATATCGCCGGCGATCCGGAGGCCGCCCATATGGTTTTTTCCGCCGGATTTCCGCTGACGATGGTCGGGCTGGATGTGACGATGAAGGCCATTTTTACGGAAAGGCATCTGAAACTTCTCGAAGAAAAATACCGGAAAGATGCGGGCGGCCAAAAAATTGCCCGGGTCGTGAAAGAACTGCTCGAATTCCGTTTTGGCGCCTATGCAGGGTACTGGGAAGAACGGGGCTGCCCCCTCCACGATCCCTTGGCCGTTGCCGTCGCCTTGGATCCTTCCCTGGCGGAAAAAGTGCCGATGCAAGTCCAAATCGAAACGAAGGGAACCCTTTCCTTGGGAGCGACGGTCGCGGATTTGCGCATCGGAAGGGGTACCGAACCGAATGTCCTCGTTTGCGTAAAAGCGGACTACGAAAGGTTTTTCAACCGTTTCATCGATGCCTTGGCAAAATAGGGAGGAAACGGAACGATCCCTGCGCAGAAAGTGTCATGCGGACAGGGACGTCCCGCTTCAATGGGACCCCTTTAAACCGGAACAAAAACATTTGCGGGTGAACCGAATGAAAAAAGTCATCCTGGATGTGGATACCGGCATTGACGACGCCCTTGCGCTCGTCTATGCCCTCCGTTCGCCGGAGCTGGAAGTGCTCGGGATCACCACCTGCTTCGGCAATCATACCGTGGAACAGACGACGAAAAACACGTTGAAGGTGTTGGAGCTTTTGAACCGGACGGATATCCCCGTCGCCAAGGGGGCACGGGAGCCGGTTTTCCGGCGGAACGACAAAGGCCCGTCCTCTTTCCATGGATCGGACGGTCTTGCCTGCGCACCCCTTCCCGAACCGAAGGCCGAACCGGCGGACGAACATGCGGCCGATTTCATCGTCCGGATGGTCCGCACCTATCCCCATGAAGTGACCCTGATCCCCGTCGGCCCATTGACAAATCTCGCCCTGGCCGTCATGAAAGATCCCTCCATCGCCCGCCTCGTGAAAAATGTCACGCTGATGGGCGGCGCCGTTTTCCATCCGGGGAATTACACGCCGGTCGCGGAAGCGAACATTTACGCAGATCCGGAAGCCGCCGAGCTGGTCTTTCGCTCCGGGATGCCGGTCACCATGGTCGGCCTCGATGTGACGATGAAAACCCTTCTTCCGCGGAGCGTTTTGGAAGAATGGCGGAAAATCGGCACGCCGCTGGGCAGATTTTTGTCCCATATTACCGGATTTTATATGGACGCCTATTTGCGGTTTTATCCGTCCATCGGCGGCTGCGCCCTTCACGACCCTTTGGCCGTCGGCGCGGTCATCGATCCGTCCTTTGTCAAAACGGAACGGCTGTACGTGCAGGTGGACACGGAGGGGGAGATCTCGAAGGGAAGGACCGTCGCCGACTTGCGGCCGGGCCATCCGAAACCGAACGTGGATGTGTGCACGGAAGTGGACGCCGAACGCTTCCTACGGCATTTTCTCGACCGAATGAGCCGTCCCGGATTATGAAGGGACGGTTTTTTCTTCCCGTTTCCGAATAGGGGTTACGTCCAAATCTTAGAGAAATTTTTGCGTCCCGCTTCGCGGGCACGGGTCTTGGCAATAGGACCCTTTCCCGTCCGCTTCTTTTTACACGGTTTCTTGGACTTCATCCAAATAGGGCGGCGGAAACCAATACCGTCCGGGTTCGCCCGTTTCCTCCTTACAATCGGTTCAGGCAAAATCCCAGCGGGTTTCAGTCGCCGGCGTCATATAAGCCGTCCTAAATACCGGTCACATCCGCCCGTCCTTCCTTTGATTGCTCCGCATGGTTTCGCAGCCGGTCGCATGACGCCACCTTTTGAAATTCCTCCGAAATACCGTTGCGGGCGTCAATGAGCGAATCCGCCGCCGGTTTCTTCTCCATTAAATTCCGGATGAAATGCCGGAGCTTTTTCATGACGGATAGAAGGAAATGTTTTATCATATCCTGGGAGATGATTTTTTCCTTCTTGCCCGGATCTTTTCGCATCAGGAAGGCAGGTGGCTGGGATGAACGAGCGGCAGAAGGAAATGTTAAAAATATTGTTGACCGGAAAAAAGGAAATTTTTCGCGTCGAAGAATTGGCAAAGCAGCTCGGCTGTTCGGAAAAAACCGTGAGGAATGATCTGGACCAGATCGATAATTTCCTCCGGAGGACCAGCGGGGCAAAACTCATCCGCAAACCTGGGGTCGGCATATCTTTGGCGATCGGGGAAGGGGAAAAAGCCGAGCTTTTCCGGGAGCTTTTTTCCACACGCTCGCTGAGCGGCGAAGAACGGCTGTTTGAGATCGCTTTCCAGCTGCTGACCAGCCGGGATCCGATCCCGCTTTCCCGATTTGCGGACAAGTATTTTGTTTCGAAAAATATCATAATCAAAGATATGAAATCTCTCGCCTGCTGGTTGGAACGGTTCCGTTTGCGGCTCGTTTCCAAACCGAAACTGGGAAATAGGGTCGTAGGGTCGGAGCTGGACAAAAGGATGGCCCTGGCCCACTTGAATGAACTGTTCCCGGACGCCGCCTGCCATAAAAGCTATGTCCTTGATCTGTTTTTGCCCCATGAAGTCACGACGGTAAAAAACGCCTTGGATGATATGCAGCGGAGATTCTCCGTTTCTTTTACGGACGATGCCTTGGAAAGTTTGCAGATCCACGCCTTGATCATGGTCAAAAGAATCCGGCAACAGTCGCCTGTGGCCGTTCCCGAAAAGGAAAGGGAAACCGCCGTCCGGCAAAGGGAATATCATTGTTCGGAATGGTTTTGCCGGCGGCTTGCGAACGATCTCCGGTTGGCTTTTCCGGAAGAGGAAAAGATCTATTTTACTTGGCTTCTTGTCGGCAGCCGGAAAAAATGGGACGAGGGAACCCGGGACAAATTCCGATGGGACGAGGAAACGGCCGGCATCGTCCGGCGGCTGATCGAAAAAATGAGCCGGTTGACCTTCCTTCCTTTTGCCGATGACGAGGCTTTGTTTCATGGCCTCGCCGTCCATATGCACGCCGTCCGGTTCCGGATGAAATACGGGCTGCCGATTACCAATCCCCTCTTGAAAAATATCAAAAAGATGTATCCCTATATGTTCAGCATGGTCATTCTGGCCATGGAAGGCATCGACGAAATCGCGAATATGCCGGAGGATGAGACGGGGTACATCGTCCTGCATTTTCAGGCTTCCGCCGAGCGCCTGGAAAACAAAAGAGAGAAGGTAAAAGCATGCATCGTCTGCCACATGGGGATCGGGATGTCCCGGCTCTTGGAAACGAAAATCACCCGTCAGTTTCCGGATATCGAGATTTTGGGCTGCTTGGGAAAAGCGGAACTTCCGGATTTCTTAAAGAACCACGCCATCGATTTGATCCTTTCCACCGTTCCCGTTGAAAAAACCGAGATTCCCTGCATCGTCATTTCGCCCCTGTTTGAAACGAGGGACGGGGAAAAGCTGAAACGGCTTCTGGCCGGGTGGGACAAGGGAAAATCCTTTGTCGCCGGGAAGCCCGTGCTCGCCAATTTCATCCGTGAAGATACCGTCTTTATCGGATGGCAAAAAGAACACCGCTATGAAGTGGTGGAAGTGCTGTGCATGGAACTATACAGAAAAGGCTATGTCGAAAAAGGGTTCATCGCCAGCGCCATGCAAAGGGAGCGAAAATCGGCGACGGCCATAGGCGGAGGCCTCGCGATTCCCCACGGCGACCCTTCGATGGTTTTGCGTTCCGCGGTTGCTTTGGCGGTATTGCGGGAGCCAATGGAGTGGGGAAATGAGAAGGTTTCCCTCGTCTTCCTGCTCGCCATCGGCAGCCGGGAAAAAGACGAAGCCCGCGGCGTCATGAAGGAAATCGCGTTGATCAGCGAAACCCCGGATGCCGTCAAATCCTTCATGGAAGCGAGGAATTATCAAGATCTTCTGCGCGTGCTGAAGGACTTGGGGAAAGAAAAAGCCTTTGCAAGTCCTTTCGGTACGGTGCCGCAATAAGGGGACGCTTTTTCTTCTATTGAAAGGAAATTCTGACAATTCATCAGCCATCCGGTAGTGCATTGCCGCTATCCCTTCTGAAAGAAAAAGGCGTCAAAGCCATGGGATCCTGCGGCCGATTCCATGTTCCGGACGTTCCCGTACGGGCGGGAACGCCCTTATTTTTTTAAGGAAGATCGTTTCCCCCGCGCAAACCGGATCCAAGGATCCGCAAAGGGCCGCTTTTTCCTCCTCAGCCGGCGTGTAACGGCCTTTTTACGGAAATCCGTACCGGGCCCGCCGCCCTTGCCGCTATCGTATTTTTCGTGGGATGTCCGGACTGGCGGAGGCAACAGGACTTGTTTTTCCGCCAATAAACATTTCTTCCCGCAAATGTCCGAACGGGAGAAGGCAATACGGCTTGTTTTTTCCGCCGAACAACCTTTTTTCCCGCGGAACATCCGAACAGGGGGACGGCAATACGGACTTTTTTCCGTCAATAAATGTTTCTCCGGGGGCGGCAACACGGTCTGTCCTTTCCGTAAATAAACGTTTCTTACCGCAAGTTCCGGTAAAAATTAAAAATATTTTTCGGACAAACCGGCATTATGATAAAGAGGAAAGAAAATCATGCATCAGAGAAAACGCTTCAGGGAGGAACAAGAAAACGATGGGAAAGGCAAAAATACTTGCGGTTACGGCGTGTCCGGTCGGCATCGCGCACACGTATATGGCGGCAGAAAACCTGCAAAAGGCCGGTGAAGCGCTGGGCGTAGACATCAAAGTCGAAACCCAAGGTTCCATCGGTGTTGAAAACCCCTTGACGGAAAAGGATATCGCCGAAGCCGACGGAATCATCATCGCCGCGGACAAGGAAGTCCCGAAGGAACGTTTTGCCGGGAAACGGGTGCTGATCACGGGCGTCCAGGACGGGATCAAACGCCCGGAAGAATTGATCAAACAGGTACTGGAAGGGGATGTCCCCATCTATCGGCCCCAAACCGCCGCGGCGGATGCGGACCAAAAAAGCGTCCGGAAAGAAAATCCGGTGTATCGGCATTTGATGAGCGGCGTTTCCTACATGGTTCCCTTCATTGTCGTCGGCGGGCTGCTGATCGCCCTGTCCTTGTCCCTCGGCGGGGAACAAACGCCGAAGGGGATCGTCATTCCGGATGATTCCTTCTGGAAACACATCGAAAGATTGGGTGCCGCTTCCTTTATGTTCATGGTCCCGATCTTGGCGGGCTTTATCGCCGTAAGCATCGCGGACCGGCCGGGTCTCGTTCCCGGCATGATCGGCGGCTACATCGCGGCAAACGGCAGCTTCTACGGAAGCGAAGCGGGAGCCGGGTTCATCGGCGGGATCATCGCCGGATTTCTCGCCGGTTACGTGGCCCTTGCGATCAAGCGGATCAAAGTGCCGAAGGCCGTCCAGCCTGTCATGCCGATTATCTTCATCCCGATCATTTCTTCGCTGATCGTCGGGCTCTTGCTGATTTTTGTCATCGGCGCTCCGGTCGCGAAGCTGTTTGAATCCCTGACGGACTGGCTGGCAACGATGGAAGGCGGAAGCTCCATCGTCTTGGCCATGATCCTTGGCGCGATGATCGCCTTTGATATGGGCGGTCCCCTCAATAAAGTCGCCTTCCTGTTCGGCGCGGCCATGATCGGGGAAGGAAACTACAGCATCATGGGTCCGATTGCCGTCGCCATCTGCATTCCGCCCATCGGCATGGGATTGGCGACCTTCATCAACAAACGAAAATACAGCCAGGAAGAAAGGGAAGCCGGAAAAGCGGCCTTCACCATGGGATTGTTCGGCATTACGGAAGGCGCCATCCCCTTTGCAGCGCGGGATCCGCTGCGGGTCATTCCGAGCATCATCGTCGGCTCCATGGCCGGTTCGGTGATTGCCATGATCGGGAACGTGGGAGACCGGGTCGCCCACGGCGGTCCCATCGTGGCCGTCCTCGGCGCGGTGGACAATGTTTTCATGTTTTTTGTGGCGGCCATCATCGGTTCCTTCGTTACGGCGTTCATGGTTAATCTTTTGAAAAAGGACGTGGAGGACGGGAACGGAAAGGCTGCTAAAAGGGAAAAAAAGGAGAAATCCGCCGCCGATGAAGCCCAAAAACCTTCGGATTCCGCTGAAACCCCGGAAAACTTTAAACTGGCCGATCTGACGAATATGAATTTGATCGAACCGGATTTGAAGGGCTCAACCCGGGACGAGATCATCGACGAAATGGTCGAAATGCTGGACAAGGAAGGAATTCTATCTTCCAAGGAAGAGTTTAAAAAGGCGATCTTCAACCGGGAAAAGGAAGGCTCCACGGGCTTGGGCATGGCCATCGCCATCCCCCACGGCAAATCGGCCGGGGTAAAACGCCCCGCGGTCGCCTTCGGGCTGAAACGGGATGGCGTGAATTGGAACAGCATCGACGGAAACGACGCAAAATTGATTTTCATGTTGGCCGTTCCCGAACGGGCCGCCGGAAACGCCCACTTAAAAATTCTTCAAATGTTGTCGCGGAAATTAATGGATGAAACCTTCCGGTCCCGATTGTTGAATGTCCAATCGAAAGAGGAAGCCTACCGGCTTTTGGGAGAAATCCAATAAGCCGTACGGGGCCGGTTTCATCCCGGCAATAAGGCCATAGAAGTTGCGGAAAAAGCGGATGCAAATAGGTGCTTATTCCGAGTCCGCAGCGCAGGAGAACGGTTTTGCCGGAAACCTGCGGGCTTGAACCGGCTGCGGGGGAGGGGGCATGATGCCCCCTCTTTTTTATGGCCGGAAAAATTCCTCCATTTTCCCGCAAATTCCGTTGACATGAAAGCACTTACATTTTATAATGAAGGAAAAGATGGCGAATCTTTGAAACTTCTTTGTGGAAAAGAAGTTATATATTTTTTGAAATGTGTAACCGGTTACCTATAGGAAAAATCCCAAATCCTGATGAAACGGCTGGTAGGAAAGATGGCAACGATCCGTGATGTGGCAAAGCTGGCGGGCGTATCGGTCGCCACCGTATCCCGGGTGCTGAACAACCGGGGATACGTGCACCAGGACACTCGGAAAAAAGTCGAAGAGGCCATTCTGAGCCTCGACTACAAACCGAACGCGGTGGCGCGGAGCCTGTTCAAAAAAACTTCCAAATCGGTCGGTTTTATCATTCCGGACATTACGAACCCCTTTTTTCCCCAACTGGTCCGCTCCGTGGAAATGGTCATGAAAAGGGCCGGGTATACGATCCTATTGTTCAACAGCGATGAAATCCTTGAAAACGAGCTGAAGAGCATCGACTTGATGGTCTCCAAATACGTGGACGGGTTTTTGGTCGTATCGAACACTTTGAAAAAGGAGCACATCAGCGAGCTCTCGCTTCCGGTCGTTTGCCTGGACCGGGTGATCGGCGAGGAATTACCGTCCGTCTCCGTCGACAACTACGCCGGCGCACGCAAGGCCGTCCGGCATTTGCTCGAACGGGGGTGCAGAAACATCGCCCATATCCGGGGCCCGGCGAAGGTCCGCACCGCGGAAGAGAGGTTGCGGGGATACAGGGACGAAATCCGGGCAAACGGTTTGAAACCGTATATCGTTCCCGGAAACTACGATCTGAACACGGCGATGGAGAATGCGCTGGAATTGTTCGAAAAACACCCGGAAATCGACGGGGTCTTCGCCGGAAACGACGTGATGGCGGTCGGCGCCATGAAGGCCGCTTCCAAATTGGGCATTCCGATCCCGGGCCGGCTGAAAATCATCGGGTTTGACGGCATCGAATGGGGAACGGCCGTGACCCCCGAATTGACGACCATGGAGCAGCCGATCAGCGAACTGGGGAAAAAGGCGGGGGAACTGCTTCTCGAGCTGATCAACGGCGGAAAATTGCGGGCCAGCCATTACGTTTTTGAAGCGAAGCTGATCGTCAGGGAATCGACGTAAGCAAAAATTTCAAATTCGCGAGGAGAGCGGAGGTAGACCATGATCACCGTTGTCGGAAGTTTGAATATCGATCTGATTTCCACCGTCGACCGTTTTCCGAAACCCGGAGAAACGCTCATCGGCAGCGAATTCCGAACCAGCTTCGGGGGAAAAGGGGCCAACCAGGCCGTCGCCGCCGCCAGGCTGGGCGGAACCGTGCAGATGATCGGCTGCGTCGGGGACGATCCTTTCGGGCATGAATATTTGACCTATTTGAAAAAGGAAGGCATTCTTGTTGACCGTGTGAAACCGGTTACACACGTTTCCACCGGCACCGCCCTCATCGTTCTCGCCCAAGGGGAAAATTCCATCATCGTCGTTCCGGGGGCCAATTTCCAATTGGCTCCGGAAGATATCGACCGGATGAAAGACGCACTGGAAAAAAGCGACATCATCCTCATGCAGCTGGAGACCCGGCTTGACACCGTCGAACGGGTCCTCTTCTGGGCGGAACGGTTCGGGATCCGGACGATTTTAAATCCCGCTCCGTTCCAGCCGATCCCGGACGGCTGGTGGGAGATGATCACCTACCTTACCCCGAATGAACATGAGGCGGAAGCGCTGATGAAAAGCGCAACCTTCAAAGAAGAATTCCTGGAAAAGCTCATTATCACCCTCGGAAAAAAGGGAGCCGTCTATCATGAAAAGGGGAGGAAGATCGAAATCCCGGCTCCGCAAGTGGATGCGGCGGATACGACCGGCGCCGGGGATACGTTCAACGGGGCGCTGGCCCATTTCCTGAGCGAAGGCCTTTCCTTGGGAGAAGCCTGCCGGTATGCGGTCCATGCCGCCAGCCTTTCCGTAACCAAGCCAGGCGCTCAAGGGGGAATGCCGACAAGGGCGCAGCTGGAAAGTTTTATGAACGGACGGTGATGTCCGCAAACCGGAAAATGAGGGCCGGCCAACCGGAACCACAAAAGATGCGGGGAGGATAAGAGCATTGAAAAAATATCGAATTGGTGGGACCAGTTGGCGAGATCCGCATCCTTCCCCGACTCCGATGAACCGACCCGGCCGTCGATTCCCGCGATCCTGGCCGCCTCGTCGGTGATGCTTCGCAGGACGGCGGTTTCATCCAATCCGCGCTTTACGGTCATGCCATGAAAGGTTCCGCCAGTCCCGAAAAAAGGGTAATCGCGGAATTGCCAGACCGGCTTGTCTTTTCCCTTTATCCCTTTCCTGGGTCATCGCCGGCGGCCCGGTCAAAAAGTTCTTCACAATTTGTTCATCTTTTTTTCACATCCTGTTCCTTTATCTGAACCCCGCATTCCGTCAAAATGGAATGGGAGATTTCGTTCTGTCGAACGTCAAAAATTCGACATGTTTTTTACCGTTCGGCGAATGGCGGGGAGCCGGAAACGCCCCGCCATTCCGATTCATTTTCAATCCTGCATCCATCGGGGACGGGTTGTAAAACAACGGGAAAGCGAAGGGAGGAACGACCGATTCGTTAACAGCCTTTCACATGGACAGCACGGATGGAATGCTGGGAGGACAGAAGATGGAAAACAAAAAATGGGGACTTTCCGTTTTGACGGCCATCGTGGTCGGGAACATGATCGGCGGCGGCATTTTTATGCTGCCCGCTTCCTTATCCCATGTCGCCAGCCCGATGGGGACCACCTTCGCTTGGATGCTGACGGGATTCGGGGTGTTCATGATCGCCCTCGTTTTCGGGAACCTGGCATTAAGGAAGCCGGAACTGAAAGCGGGGCCGCAAAGCTACGCCCAGGCCCTTTTTTCTTCCCCGAAGGCGGGAACCGTCGCCGGCTACAGCATGACCTGGGGATATTGGGCGGCGAACTGGAGCGCGAACGCATCCATTATCATTTCCTTCGCCGGATACCTTTCCACATTTTTTCCCGTCTTGCAAAGCCGCGAGGTGCTGTTTGCGGTCGGGAATTTTCAGCTGGAGACCGGGCGGGCGCTGACCTTTGCCATCTGCACGGCGGTTTTATGGGCCATCCATTGGATCTTGTGCCGGGACTTCAGCAGCGGCGGAAAAATCAGCGTCCTGGCGACAACGGCAAAGGTGGCCGGCTTTCTATTATTTATTTTGCTGCTCGGGGGAAGTTTCGAACTGGCCTTCGCCAAGGATGATTTTTCTTTCGTCCGGCCCGGCGGAGAGACGGTGCCCCTGTTGAAACAGATGAACGCCGCGGCCGTATTGATGCTCTGGGGATTTATCGGTATCGAATCGGCGGTGATGCTTTCCAATCGGGCCAGATCGCAGAAGGATGTGAAACGGGCGACCCTTCTCGGGCTGATGATAACCGTCTTCATCTATATTTTTATTACATTGCTGACGATGAAAGCCGTTCCCCTCGCCCAGCTGCAGGAATCGCAAAAACCTTTGGTCGACGCTTTGAACCGGGCGATCGGCGGCGGGGGTGGGATGATCTTGGCCCTCTTGGCCTTGATTTCGTTAACCGGCTCCATCATCGGCTGGATTGTCGTGAGCGCCGAAGTGCCTTATCAGGCGGCAAAAAACGGCTTGTTCCCGTCCTTTTTCGCAAGGGCGAACGCCAAGGGAAGCCCGGGCCGTTCGATGTTTTGGACCAATTTGTTGACGCAGGTCTTTCTGTTTTCCACGGTGTCGGGAACCGTCGGCCAAGCCTATAATTTCGCCGCAATCGTCGCCACTCTTTCCTATTTGGTGCCATATTTCGTCACCGTCTTATACCAGCTGAAGCTGGTCGTGACCGGCGAAACCTATCAAAGCCGCTGGATAAGCCGGACGAAAGACGGGATCATCACCTTTTTCGCCCTCCTGTATTCGCTTTGGGTGATCAAGTCGGGAACGGACGACTGGCTGACGTTCGTTCTGGGGATCGGCCTGATCGCTTCCGGGCTCATCCTGTATCCCATCCTGATGAAAAATCGGGGAGAAGAAGCGGATAAACCGGAAGGGGAAGGGATGCTGCCGGCCAAAAAGGCGTTGCCTTTTCAGCAAATCAAATAGAAATCAAGAATCCGGGAAAGCGGAAATTCCCGGATTTTTTTTGCGCGAATGCGCGCCGGCATCCGGGATGACGGAAGGGAAAGGCCGGAAAAAGGAGTCCTTTTTCCCATTTTTTTGAAGAATTTTTTCCCTTGACAAAAATATAAAAAGTAGTATAGTAAAGTATCTGATCAGTTCTTTTCTTTTTCGGTCCATCGTTTCTTTGGAACGAAGGGTGTCCTTTGTTCCCGAAACCTTCGGCCGAAAAGCGCTGACCCTTTCTAGATTGAAAGCGAGTGATCGTTGATGATAGGAAAAGCAAAACGGAATCTTTCCACAGCGACAGGTTTTTTCCTTTTGGCCGTCGTTCTCCTTTGGTTAAAAACCTACGTGATCCAGCTGACCCAGTTTGAGCTGGGGACGGAAAAAGCCATCCAGAAATTTTTGCTGTTTTTGAATCCGCTGGGATCGTCCCTATTGTTTTTGTCATTCGCTTTATTTTTGAGCGGACGGAAAAAGTACGCCGGGATCCTTTTCATCGACCTGGTCCTTTCCGTTCTTTTGTACGCCAACGTGGTTTACTACCGCTTCTTCAGCGATTTCATTACCTTTCCGACGATGTTCCAAACCCAGAATTTCGGGGACTTGGGCACCAGCGTTCTATCCTTGATGTATCCGTCGGACATTTTGTTCTTCAGCGACTTCATCGTGCTTGCTGCCGTTTTTGCTTCCCGCTATAAAAAACTGGACGCTTCCAGGATCGCCCGCAGGAAAGTCGCCGCATTGCTCATCTTTGCCCTGGGCGTCATCAGTTTCAATATCGGTCTCGCGGAAGCCGACCGGCCGCAGCTTTTGACGAGGGGCTTTGACCGGCACTACATCGTCAAATATTTGGGGATGTACAATTACGTTCTCTATGACGCGGTGCAAAGCACCCGTTCCACGGCGGAAAAGGCCTTGGCCGATTCCAGCGACGTGACGGAAGTGCTCAACTTTACGCGATCCCATTACGCGAAGCCGAATCCGGAATATTTCGGCGTCGCCAAAGGGATGAACGTGATTTACTTCCATTTGGAATCGATCCAGCAATTTTTGATCAATTACCGATTGAACGGGGAAGATGTGACACCGTTCCTGAACTCCCTGATCCGGGATAAAAATACGATCTACTTCGATAATTTCTACCATCAAACCGCGCAAGGGAAAACCGCGGATGCGGAATTCATGATCGAAAATTCCCTGTTTGGCCTGCCGCAAGGGGCCGCCTTTACGACGAAAGGGTTGAATACCTACCATGCCGCCCCGGCGATATTGAGCCAGCTGGGAGGATATACGACGGCCGTGTTCCACGGCAATAACGGGACTTTCTGGAACCGCGACGAAATTTATAAATCCTTCGGCTACGAAAAGTTTTTCGACGCGGATTATTACCAAATGGATCCCGAAAACACCGCGGAATACGGGTTGATGGATAAACCGTTTTTCGCCCAGTCGATCCCGTATCTCGAGTCGCTGCCGGAACCGTTTTATGTGAAGTTCATTACCGTTTCCAACCATTATCCTTACCTGATCGATGAAAAAGACGCGACGATCCCGCCGCACCATACGGGGGATAAATCCGTCGACCGTTATTTCCAAACGGCAAGATACGCGGACGAGGCCTTGAAGGAATTCTTCGACTATCTGAAGGAATCCGGCCTCTATGACCGTTCGGTGATCATCATGTACGGCGATCACTACGGCATTTCCGAAAACCATAAAGAGGCGATGGAAAAGGTTCTCGGGAAGGAGATCGACGCCCTCGAAAACGCCAAATTGCAAAGGGTGCCGCTGATCATCCGCATCCCCGGGGTCAAGGGAGGCGTCAACCATACGTACGGCGGACAGATCGACTTGCTGCCGACCCTCCTGCACCTTCTCGGCATCGATTCGAAGGATTACATCCATTTTGGAACGGACCTGCTGTCGAAAGACCATGATCAAGTCGTTCCGTTCCGGAACGGGGATTTTGTCAGCCCGATGATCAGCTACATCCGCGGAAAATTTTACGATACCCAAACGGGACTGGAACTGCCCGAAGATCGGATGGACGAAGCGAAGGAATACCTGAAACTGGTCGAAAAGAAACTTTCCCTTTCCGACAAGGTGGTCAATGGCGACCTGCTCCGCTTCTACACGCCGAAAAACTTCAAGCCCGTGGACCGGTCGAAATACGATTACAATCGCCATGAAGAAACCGTGAATCATTGAGGACCTGAAAACCTGCCTTTCCGGCAGGTTTTTTATTTGTACGCCCGGCATGGGTGCGACGCTATAGGATGAAAGTCCCGAACGGGGGCTGGCGAGCGCCTACCGTTAGCTGAAGGCAAGGGTGTCCGCCGTGAGGCGGAATCTGAAGGAAGCTGGAGGCAAACACTCGACCTGAGGGAC
>Ga0207865_100852_pt1 | contig 27625 bp, 29 predicted proteins | sample HigsolmetaAR204D_FD_184836 | JGI IMG/M metagenome (GOLD analysis project Ga0207865, IMG submission 184836) | Ionic liquid and high solid enriched microbial communities from the Joint BioEnergy Institute, USA - AR20-4-D (SPAdes) (version 2) ...
AGGTGGTCCCGGAACCGGAAAATCATTGCTCACCTATGACATTGCGAAAGAGTATATAAGACAATCAAAAAATGTCATTATTTTCAACTGCGGCCGATTGAATGGCGGGCATATCAAGTTGATCCATGAATATCGGTGGCCGATCGTCCCCATCAGCAAGTTCCATGATGTCATCCATGATGAAAGCAATTTATCCAAATATGACTTGATCATTTTTGATGAGGCACAGCGGCTGTATCTTAAGAAGTTGCAGGAATTTATCCGACTCCTTGAAAAGTCGAAAACAAAATGCATTTTTTCTTATGATCCGAGCCAAGTGTTGACGGCTTTTGAAATGAAAAATAAAATACCGAAACTCATTGAAACGACATTGAAACCGGTGAAATACGAATTGACGGAAGTGGTCCGATACAATAAAGAAATCCATTCATTCATCAAAAAATTGTTTGATTTGTCATCACAGGTGCCGATGCAGCAATATTCCAATGTGAGCATCCAATATTTTTCCTCCGTCCAGGCTACGAAAAGCTACTTGAATTTTTTGCAGGAAGCCGGATGGAAAGTGATCGATTTCACTCCTTCCAGATACATAGATCCATCCAGAAACCATCCAATGGCGGTGACCACCGCGGATGTGATTGGGCAAGAGTTCGATCAAGTCGCGGCAGTGATTGATGAAACTTTTTACTATAAGCCGAATAACAGACTGGCGGCGAAAGTGGAGTGCAGGAAACCGTATTATCATCCGGCGAAAATGCTTTACCAAAACATCAGCAGAACAAGAAAGAAATTGCAGGTGGTCGTTGTCAATAACCTGGTTGTGATGGATCACATATTAAAAATCTTGAAGCATTAAATATACCATCCGATTTGGCATATACATAGAAGACAAAGAAAATGGCCGCCTCTTGGCTCGGCCATTTTCTCATTTGATGCGATTATCCTTTGCGCATCTTTTCATAAATCCTTTTCGCCTTTTCGGTATTGGAAAAATGCCATTTTGCGATGGAACGGAGGGTGTTTTCACCATGCTCCAACAAAATTTTTGCGGCCATTTCGTCCACCAGGTGGCCGGCTCCTTTTTGAAGGGGTAGTCCCACCATGGAAGACAACCGATCCATTTCCAGCAAAAATCCGTATCTTGCGATGATGGAAGCGGCGGCCACCGCTACATGAAGCTGTTCCGCTTTGGTTGAAAAAAGGACATTTTCCCGGACAATTTCTTTTTCGTTTTGGATATAGCCGTAATATGTTTCCCGTTCCGCAAATTGATCGATTAAGATATATTCGGGCTTTTCCGGGGAAATTTTTTGAAGCACATGCTTGATTGCTTGATTGTGCAACAGGGCTTTCATTTTTCCCTGGCTGAACCCGCGGCTTTGCAGCTCGTTATACTTGTCGTTGCGCAAAATCAACAGGCTATGGACACAGCTTTCGATAAGGTCCGGTGCAATTTCCCGTATTTTATCATCATTGAGTTGTTTTGAATCTTTGACGCCCAATTCTTTCACCAGTTCAATTTTTTCTTTGGGCACATAGACGCTGGCAACTGTCATCGGGCCGAAATAATCGCCCGTTCCGGTTTCATCGGAACCGATCACAGACATCCGGGAAAAGTTTTCCGGGAGCTGATCGCCTTTGATGCGGTTTGAATCTTGGACACCATTGCTTTCCGTCATGTCCCCAAACCGGCTTGCTTCCCGTTCTGCACCGGCCCCTTGAAACATCACTTTTCCGGAGTTGTAAACAGTGATCGCCGCATCGGGAAGTTTTGCGGCAAAGGCAACACCGGGGGCATTCCGCTCAATTTGGTATTTGAGATAATAAGCTTTTACTTCTTTACATTGTTCCGTTGTCAATTGCAAAACGATATTGGCCATAAAAGTATCCTTTCTCTGGAAAAATTTATATAGATTTTATCAAAATTTCTTCAATCTGATAAACCCTTACAACTCCATGTTGTATGTGACGGAATAAAGATGTTATGATTTATTTATTGAATCCGAAAAAATTTATATTTATATATAAAAGTGCTCCAATGCAAAGAATGATTCATCGAAATGCAAATCTGGGGGTGTCGAATTGGCTGAGCAAGAAAAAAATATACCGGAAAAAAATAAAATTGAAGTCAAAATCTATGGCTCTACATATAAATTGGTTGGCCCTGAATCAATCGGTCATCTGCGGTTGGTCGCTTCCATTGTGGACGATAAAATGCAAGAAATAAAATTACATAATCCATCCCTGAATACGACTCAATTGGCCGTATTAACCGCTGTCAATACGGTTCATGAATTATTAAAGTTAAAAGAAGAAGTTGAAAGATTAGAAGAAGAATTGAAAAAATTGAAGGGTTGAACTGCATGTTGGACATCATATTGCTCATTATTTTTGCGATTAGTTTGTTGATCGGAATAAAGCGCGGTTTTATCATGCAAGCCATTAACCTGGTCGGCTTTTTTGTCGCTTTAATTGTCGCTTATATTTACTATAAACCGCTGGCGGAAAAATTTGTATTATGGATTCCATATCCGGGAATCGAACCCGGTTCATCCTTGACATTGGTGCTCGATGCATTGGATGTGGATAAAACCTTTTATCGCATTATCGCTTTTGCCGTGATTTTCTTTGTTGTAAGACTTGCCATGCAAATTGTCGCTTCAATATTTGATTTTTTGGCCTTTTTGCCGGTATTAAAGTCGTTTAACCGGATCCTGGGCGCGTTGCTTTGCTTTGTGGAGTTTTATTTCATTCTGTTCATTTTATTGTATGTATTTGCTTTATTGCCGATTGATTCAGTACAAAAATACATGGGGAGCTCCATCATCGCCAATATCATGCTCGAGCATACACCAATCGTCACCCAATTGTTCCAGAAACTATGGTATAGTTATTTAGAAAATCAATAATCATCCATATGATTGTCAAAAGTATCTTCCATCTTCCACAATGGAGATACTTTTTTGCGGTTTACTAAAGAAAAAGGTGGGACACCGTTGAATAAAAAAACGATTATCCGAACGTTGGAAAAAATCGCATTGTATCTTGAATTGCAAGGGGAAAACCCTTTTAAAGTTTCCGCTTTCCGCAAAGCGGCGAATGCTTTGGAACTGGATGAAAGAAGCCTCGATGAAATTGACGACTTTACAAAAATCAAAGGGATTGGAAAAGGCACGGGGACAGTCATCGATGAACTGATCCAAACGGGGGAATCCCAAACATTAAAAGAGCTGGAACAACAAGTGCCAAAAGGGTTGATCCCGCTTTTGAAGATTCCTGGACTTGGCGGAAAGAAACTGGCCAAATTGTACCAGGAACTTGGCGTGGATAGCGCGGAATCATTAAAAGAAGCGTGTGAATTAAATAAAGTGCGCAATTTGCCGGGGTTTGGCCCGAAAACGGAAGAGAAAATCCTGAAAGAGCTTGAACAATTCGGGGAAAGGAAAGAAAGGCTTCCGATTTGGTATCTTGAAACCGTCGTGAAAGAAATCGAACAGCTTCTTTCCGCAATCGAAGAAGTTGAACGGTTCTCTGTTGCGGGAAGTTTCCGTCGTGTAAATGAAACGAGCAAAGATTTGGACTTTGTCATTGCGACGGAACAACCGGAAAAGGTGAGGGAACAGCTGTTAAACCGATTGGCCGTCAAAGAAATCGTTGGCAGCGGGGATACAAAAGTATCCGTCGTGATTGATTTGGACGAGCTTGTGAGTGTAGATTTCCGTTTAGTGGCAAAGGATGAATATATAACGACCCTTCATCATTTTACCGGTTCGAAAGATCATAATGTACGCATGCGGCAACTTGCAAAAGAACAGGGAAAGAAAATCAGCGAATATGGAGTGGAACAGCCCGATGGACAAGTGGTCACTTTCCGGTCGGAAGAAGAATTTTTTGCCCATTTTGGTCTTCCTTATATACCGCCAACTGTCCGCGAAACAGGACATGAATTGGATCGGTTAAAGGAACTGGAGGAATTGGTGACAATAGAAGATATTAAAGGGGATTTGCACATGCATACCACTTTCTCCGATGGAGCCAATTCCGTTTTTGAAATGGGTGAGGCGCTGATCCAAAAAGGGTATCAGTTTGGCGTCATTACTGACCATTCCCAATATTTGAAAGTGGCAAACGGGCTCACGCCGGAAAGACTGAAGAAACAGCGGGCTGAAATTGATGCGTTTAATGAAGCGCATCCGGGGTTTACATTGTTTGCCGGTACAGAAATGGATATTTTGCCGGATGGCACCCTGGATTATGATGACGATGTATTAAAAGAATTGGATTTTGTCATCGCCTCCATCCATACAAGTTTTTCCCAGCCGCAAGAAAAAATTATGGAACGTTTATTCAATGCCATAAAACATCCATATGTCCACATGATTGCGCATCCAACGGGAAGAATCATTGGCGAGCGGGAAGGTTATCGTCCCGATGTGCAACAATTGATTTATTGGGCGAAGGAATACGGGAAAATCCTGGAATTGAATGCCAGCCCGTACCGTCTCGATCTTTGCGTGGAGCATTTGAAACTCGCAATGGAACTTGGAGTGCCGATTGCGATCAATACCGATGCCCATGCCATTGAGCAATTGGAGTATATGGAGATCGGCACGAAATATGCCCAAAAGGCCTGGTTGAAAAAAGAGCTTGTTGTCAATACATGGAGCATCCAGGAGTTTAAAGCGTTTATTCGGAGAAATAAGTAATCAGTATGTTGACAGACAGGAGTGTTCAGAATGATTGCTGAACGAGCATTAAAAACCCTTGAATTTGATAAAGTGCGTGCCCAAGTGGCTGAATTTTGCACCTCTTCCCTTGGCAGAAGGCAAATTGAGCAATTGGTGCCGCAAACGGACTATGAAAAAGTGGCGGAGCTTTTGGAAGAAATGGATGAAGGGCTTGCTGTTTTGCGGGTGAAAGGGCATGTGCCGATGGGGGGCATTTTTGATATCCGTCCCCATTTAAAACGCGCTCAAATCGGCGCAATGCTCAGCGCGATGGAATTGATGGAAATCTCAAGCACCATACGGGCAAGCCGCATTTTGAGGAATTTTATTGAAGATATCGAAAATGATGGGGATATCCAGATCCCCCATTTCATCGAACGGAAAAATCAAATGCCGGTTTTGACCGCATTGCAGCATGAAATTGACGATTGCATCGATGAAAACGGGGCGGTGCTGGATTCTGCCAGCGCGGAGTTGAGATCCATCCGCCAGCAACTGCGCTCCGAAGAAGCCAAAGTGCGCCAAAAACTGGATAGCCTGGTGAGGGGACCGGGTGCCGCGAAAATGCTTTCCGATACCATTGTAACGATCCGAAATGACCGTTATGTCATCCCGGTGAAACAGGAATATCGAAGCCACTATGGCGGCATTGTCCATGATCAGTCTTCTTCCGGCCAGACATTGTTTATCGAGCCGGAATCCGTCGTGCAAATCAATAATGAAATACAGCGATTAAAGGTTCGGGAAAAAGCGGAAATCGAAAAAATCCTGCTCGCGCTCACGGCAAAAGTCCAAGAAGTGGTGAATGAACTGTTTGAACTTGTCAAAATATTGGGGGACATCGATGCCATTTTGGCAAAGGCAAAATACGGCACAAAAAACAAATGCGCGAAACCGGTTGTGAATAATGAAGGATATATACGTTTGATACAAGCGAGACATCCTTTGATCCCGATTGAAAAGGCAGTGCCAAATACAATTGAATTTGGACGGGATGTCACGGCCATTGTGATTACCGGACCAAACACCGGCGGGAAAACTGTCACTCTGAAAACGGTTGGACTGTGCACGCTGATGGCGCAGGCGGGATTACCGATACCGGCCGTCGATGGTTCTGAACTTTCCGTATTCCGTCAAGTGTTTGCGGATATTGGGGATGAACAATCCATTGAACAATCCCTTTCCACGTTTTCATCCCATATGGTGAACATTGTGGAAATTTTAAATCACTTTGATGAACATTCGTTAATCTTATTTGATGAATTGGGTGCAGGAACCGATCCGCAAGAAGGGGCAGCCCTTGCCATCTCCATCCTGGATGAAGTGGTGGGGCGTGGCGCCCGTGTCATGGCAACAACCCACTATCCGGAATTGAAAGCTTATGCCTACAACCGAAAAGGAGTTATGAATGCAAGTGTCGAATTTGATGTAGAGACGCTCAGCCCTACGTATCGGTTATTGATTGGCGTCCCTGGACGTTCCAACGCTTTTGAAATTTCGAAACGGCTCGGCTTAAAGGATTCCATCATTAATCAGGCCAAGTCTTTTACAGGCACCGACCGCCGCGAAGTGGAGTCGATGATCGCTTCATTGGAAGAAAGCAGACGTCGCGCGGAACAGGAAGCAGAGGAAGCGCATGAAATATTGGAAGAAGCGGAAGTATTGCATAAAGAGTTGGAAGAAAAGCTGAATGAATGGAATGAAAAGAAAGAAAGCCTGGAAGAAAAAGCGAAAGCGGAAGCGCGGAAAATCATAGAGGATGCCAAAAAAGAAGCGGAGAAAGTCATCAAAGAATTGCGGGAAATGCAGCAAAATGCGAGCCATGCCATCAAAGAGCATGAGCTCATCGAAGCGAAAAAACGGTTGGAAGAGGCTCTGCCGGAAGAGAATCCAATATTGAAAAAACAGGCAAGAATCCGTGAACGGGCTCAGAACTTGCAGCCCGGCGATGAAGTGAAAGTGTTGAGTTTCGGCCAAAAAGGGACGCTGCTCGAAAAGGCATCCGATCATGAGTGGGTGGTGCAGATCGGCATGTTAAAAATGAAAATCGACGAATCGGATTTGGAATATGTGAAGCCGGAGAAAGAAAAACAAATGGTGACGCTGACGACAGTGAAAAATCGGAGCAATCATGTTAAATTGGAATTGGACTTGCGCGGAGAGCGGTTGGAAGATGCCATCTTGAAAACGGAAAAATATCTCGATGATGCCCTTCTCTCCAACTACAGCCGTGTCACAATCATTCATGGAAAAGGGACAGGGGCTCTGCGCCAAGGGATACACGAATATTTGAAAAAACATAAACGGGTGCGTTCATTCCGATATGGAGAAGCTGGCGAAGGTGGCTTGGGAGTCACAATCGTTGAATTAAAATAAGGGGGATGGTGAATGTGGGTTCAAATTTTTGGCGGCATCCTTTAATTGAAACGGCCGGTTATTTCAGTGTTGTCGTATTATGTTTGGTGGTCGCTATGGTGTTGTTTGAAGTAGTGACGAAATATAAAAACTGGGAAGAAATCAAGAAGGGAAATATTGCAGTCGCCCTTGCAACCGGAGGAAAAATTCTGGGGGTATGCAATATTTTCCGATATTCGATTGAGAGACATAACACATTTTTTGAAATGATCGGTTGGGGGTTATATGGGTTTGTTCTGTTGATCATCGCCTATTTTCTATTTGAATTTTTGACCCCCCAATTCAATGTGGACAAGGAAATTGAAGAAGATAACCGGTCTGTCGGATTGATTTCGTTCACCATTTCGCTTGGTCTTTCCTTTGTCATCGGCGCCAGCATCATTTAGGGAGGTTCCAATGGAAAAACTAGCAAAAATACTCATTGCCGTAGCCGTCATTTTTGTCATCATAGGAATTTATTATTTAATTTCTTTATAATGATTGTTATTAAATTTCTAATTCTGGTAGAAACGCTGTTCTGCGTTTCTACTATTTTTTTGCTGTTTTTATGCATGTATTTATTATATAAGAATAATAAAACGGTTTATTTTTCGACAATATTCAACATAGAAAATGTTATTAAAATTATTGAATGAAAAAGAAAATAGTAGAATAAATGAGAAAAAGTTTATAATTTCAAAAAAATAGTTTGAAAGAAGAATCTTTTTCCATTATAATAAGTATAACAATTGTAAGAAAATTTTCACTTTTCCATGAAGGGGGATGTGTCGATGTCTGACAAAGTGTGGCTTAAACATTATCCTGCTGATATACCACATACATTGGAGTATGAAGAAATTCCCGTTCAAACATTTCTGACGCGGGCCTACGAAAAAAATCCAAAAAAAGTTGCAATCCATTTTATGGGAAGGGAATTGGATTATCAGGAACTGTATGAATCGGCACTAAAATTCGCCAACTACCTGCGTTCGATAGGGGTTGAAAAGGGAGACCGGGTGGCAATTATGTTGCCGAACTGTCCGCAAGCGGTGATTGGCTATTATGGCGTCTTATATGCAGGGGGAATTGTTGTTCAAACGAATCCGCTTTATACGGAAAGGGAATTGGAATATCAGATGCAGGATTCGGAAGCGAAAGTGATTTTGGCATTGGATATTTTATATCCGAGAATCATGAAAGTGAAAAATCAGACCAAAATTGAAAACGTTATCATTACCGGTATCAAGGATTACCTACCTTTTCCGAAAAATCTTGTCTATCCGTTCATTCAAAAGAAACAATATGGGTTCAGCGTCAAAGTGGAGCATCAAGGACATACGCACTTATTTACTGAAATCATGCGAATTGAAGAACCGGCTCCAATCGATGTGCCTTTCGATTTTGAGGAGGATTTGGCGCTTCTTCAATATACCGGTGGAACGACCGGCGTGCCAAAAGGGGTTATGTTGACCCATAAAAACTTGATTGCCAATGCAATGATGTGTGACGCATGGCTATACAAATGTGAAGAAGGGAAAGAAACGGTACTGGGATTGCTTCCGTTTTTCCATGTTTATGGTATGACGACGGTGCTGATTTTGACCATCATGAAAGGAAACAAGATGGTCCTGCTTCCGAAATTTGATGTCGAGCAAGTATTAAAAACCATTGATAAGCAAAAACCTACCCTATTCCCGGGAGCTCCGACGATGTATATCGGGCTGTTAAACCATCCGGATCTGAAAAAATACGACTTATCTTCCATTAACGCATGTATCAGCGGTTCTGCTCCTCTACCTGTGGAAGTGCAGGAAAAGTTTGAAGAAGTGACGGGCGGAAAACTTGTCGAAGGATACGGTTTGACAGAAACATCACCGGTGACCCATGCAAACTTTATTTGGGATAAACGGGTGGTTGGATCCATCGGCGTACCTTGGCCGGACACGGATGCGGTGATCATGAACCCGGAAGAAAACAAAATTTTGCCGCCGGGGGAAATAGGGGAAATCGCAATTCGGGGTCCGCAAGTCATGAAAGGCTATTGGAAACGTCCGGAAGAAACCGCAAAGTCTTTCGCAGACGGTTGGTTCTTGACGGGGGATTTGGGCTATATGGATGAAGAAGGTTTCTTCTATGTAGTGGACCGCAAAAAAGACATCATTATTGCGGGCGGATATAACATTTATCCACGGGAAGTGGAAGAAGTATTATATGAACATGAAGCTGTTCAGGAATGTGTTGTTGTAGGGGTGCCGGATCCGTACAGGGGAGAAACGGTGAAAGCATATATTGTATTAAAAGAAGGAAAAACGGTGTCGAAAGATGAATTAAATAAACATTGCCGTCAAAACTTAGCCGCCTATAAAGTGCCGCGCATTTATGAATTCAGGGATTCCCTGCCGAAAACTGCGGTGGGCAAGATTTTAAGACGGACATTGGTTGAAGAGGAGAAGAAAAAACAACAGGCAAAAGAGCTTCAGGCAAATTAATTTTTATTGACAGAAAGTTCATGAAATTATAATATGAAAATATGAATGAATAATCATTCATATTTTCATATTTTTTTGGTGGTGAACTTCATGAACCGAGATAAACCGAAATATATGCAAATCATTGATGCTGCGGTTATTGCAATTGCCGAAAATGGTTACCATCAAACGCAAATTTCGAAAATTGCGAAACAAGCTGGTGTCGCAGACGGGACTATTTACCTGTATTTCAAAAATAAAGAGGATATTTTGATTTCTCTGTTTAAAGAGAAAATGAGCGTTTTTATTGATAATTTGAAAGACATCATAAAAACGGAATCCAGCGCTACTGAAAAACTGTCAAAAATGATAGATAACCATTTCAACGTCCTAGCCAATGATCATCATCTTGCCACAGTCACCCAATTGGAATTGCGCCAGTCGAATAAGGAACTAAGATTAAAAATTAATGCCATTTTAAAAGAATATTTGAACCTTCTCGATAATATATTGATAGAAGGCATGATGAATGGCGAGTTCAATTCGGCGATGGATGTGAGAGTGGCAAGGCAAATGGTATTCGGTACCATTGATGAAACCATCACATCCTGGGTGATGAATGAATTTAGATACAACCTCTTGGATAATGCATCAAAAGTTAAGCATTTGTTGTTGAATGGAATAAAAAATAAATAAAGGAGTGTCACCATGGAATTTCTAAGCTGGAAAGCAGAAGACGGAGTAGCGATTGTAACGATTAATCGCCCACCCGCAAATGCGCTTGCACAACAATTGATTCGTGAATTGGACGAATTGTTGAATGAAATTGAGCAAAATGACGATGTACGCGCCGTTTTGCTTCATGGCGAAGGGCGTTTCTTCTCGGCGGGAGCTGATATTAAAGAATTTACAGAGTTATCTTCCCCTGACCAGGCAGTAAAACTTGCCGAAAATGGACAAGGGGTGTTCAATCGCCTAGAATCTTTCCCGAAACCGGTGATTGCGGCAATTCATGGGGCTGCTTTAGGCGGCGGACTGGAACTTGCGATGAGCTGCCATATCCGCTATGTTGCCGAAGATGCGAAGTTGGGTCTTCCTGAACTGAACCTTGGCATTATTCCTGGATTTGGCGGAACTCAAAGACTGCCGCGTTATGTTGGAGCTGCAAAAGCGGCGGAAATGATTTTTACCGGAGAGCCGATTTCAGGAGTGGAAGCTGTACAATGGGGACTTGCCAACAAAGCGGTACCGCAGGAAGAGCTGTTGCCGAAAGCTTTGGAATTGGCGAAAAAGATTGCCAAAAAGAGCCCGGTATCATTGAAATCCGCCATTCATGCATTGCAGTTCAATAGAGCCTCTTTTGATGACGGCCTCAAAGCGGAGGCGGAACAATTCGGGGTTGTCTTCCAATCAGAAGACGCAAAAGAAGGCATTCAAGCATTCATTGAAAAACGCCAACCAACATTCAGTGGAAAATAATCGACTTATTAGGAGGTTTTATACATGAATATTTTCGTATTAATGAAACGCACTTTCGATACAGAAGAAAAAATCGTAATTCAGGATGGAAAAATCCAGGAAGATGGTGCTGAATTCATTATCAACCCATATGATGAATATGCCATTGAAGAAGCGATTCAAGTGAGAGATCAGCACGGCGGAAAAGTGACTGTGATTTCCATCGGCAATGAGGAAGCGGAAAAACAACTGCGTACAGCCCTTGCGATGGGAGCGGATGAAGCGGTTTTAATCAACACGGAGGATGATGTGGAAGAGCTGGACCATAGCGGTGCGGCTTATATTCTCGCAGAATATTTAAAAGATAAAGAGCCTGACTTGATTTTGGCCGGAAATGTGGCAATTGATGGCGGTTCCGGTCAAACAGGTCCGAGAGTTGCGGATTTGCTTGGCATCAATTACGTGACAACGATTACAAAATTGGAAATTGACGGAGAAAACGTGAAAATCGTCCGTGACGTTGAAGGGGATTCCGAAATCATTGAAACGAGCCTTCCTCTATTAGTGACGGCACAACAAGGGTTGAATGAACCAAGATATCCTTCTTTGCCTGGTATCATGAAAGCGAAGAAAAAACCGCTTGAAGAGTTGGAATTGGACGATTTGGACATTGATGAAGATGATGTGGAAACAAAAATCGAGACAGTGGAAGTATTCTTGCCTCCGCAAAAATCCGCCGGCCGCATTTTGCAGGGCGAACTAAAAGACCAAGTGAAAGAATTAGTAAACTTACTTCATTCAGAAGCAAAAGTGATTTAACAACTATTAAATGATCCGAAGAAATGAAGCGTCATAGAATAAATCGATTCGTACAGTAATGGAGGGAGTACAATGTCAAAGAAAATATTAGTATTAGGTGAAGTTCGTGACGGGGCACTGCGCAACGTTTCTTTTGAAGCAATCGCAGCAGCGAAACAAATTGCGGATGGCGGCGAAGTGGTTGGCGCCCTATTAGGCCACCAGGTGACAGATCTTGCAAATGAATTGATCGCATACGGTGCTGACCGGGTAATCGTTGTAGAGCATCCTCATTTGAAAACATACACTTCAGACGGTTTCAGCCAAGGATTGCTTGCCATTATTGAACAAGAAAAACCGGAAGGAATCGTCATCGGACACACGGCTTTAGGAAAAGACTTGGCGCCAAAAGTGGCTTCCCGCCTTCAATCAGCATTAATTTCCGATGTGACTGTAATTGAAGGGGCCGGCGATGATGCGTTGTTCGTCCGTCCGATTTACTCCGGAAAAGCCTTTGAAAAAGTAAAAATCAAAGAAGGACTTGTATTCGTCACAGTTCGTCCTAACAATATCGCGCCACTCGAAAAAGATGCGGGCCGCACAGGAAATGTTGAGTCCCTTTCTGTTGATATCAAAAACTTGCGCACAATCGTAAAAGAAGTTGTCCGCAATGCAACAACAGGAGTGGATTTGACTGAGGCGAAAGTCATCGTTTCAGGCGGCCGCGGTGTAAAATCTGCGGAAGGATTCAAACCATTGAAAGAACTTGCGGACTTGTTGGGCGGTGCTGTCGGAGCTTCCCGCGGTGCTTGTGACGCAGGATATTGCGATTACGCGATGCAAATTGGACAAACAGGTAAAGTGGTGACACCGGATTTATATATTGCTTGCGGTATTTCCGGCGCAATCCAGCACTTGGCTGGTATGTCCAACTCCAAAGTCATTGTTGCCATCAACAAAGATCCGGAAGCTAATATCTTCAAAGTGGCAGATTACGGAATTGTCGGAGACTTGTTTGAAGTGGTTCCTTTATTAATTGAAGAAGTGAAAGCATTGAAAGTGAATTCATAATCCCGGGAAACGGTAAGTTCCTGTATCGCCACATCTCAATTGTTTGAGATGTGGTTGTTTTTTGTTGTATGATAAAAATCATCAATGGACAACTTTGTTATGAAATTAAGAAAATTTGCATTTGCAACTAAGAGTTTCAAGTTCTTGAAACTCTTTACTACACTTTGAATTTTTGACATGCTATACTACATAAAGATGTTACATTAAGGAGGCATTTTAAATGGCAATTGTACATGCTACTGATCAAAACTTCGCACAAGAAATTTCTTCCGGCTTGGTATTGGTGGATTTCTGGGCAACTTGGTGCGGACCTTGCAAAATGATTGCTCCAGTTTTGGAAGAACTTGATGCTGAAATGGGCTCTGAAGTGAAAATCGTAAAAGTCGATGTGGACAATAATCCGGCAACAGCTGCAGAATACCAAATCATGTCCATTCCATCATTATTATTATTCAAAGATGGCCAATTGGTTGCTAAAACAGTTGGATTCCAGCCAAAAGAAGCTTTGGTTGAGTTCATCAATAACAATAAATAATGTTCTTAAAGAGCACATGGATATGTGCTCTTTTTTTATACTCACAGTTTCCGCAGAGAAAACTTCTCGCTTTTTGCATACATATATCCATATAATATAGTTAGTAAGCAGGTTGATAAAATGCAGGGTGATACTTCATGAATGAAACAATTCAAAATAAACTGGCGCTTTTGCCGGAGCTGCCCGGATGCTATTTGATGAAAGACAGGCAGGGAACGGTGATATATGTAGGAAAAGCAAAAATTTTAAAAAACAGGGTCCGTTCCTATTTTACCGGCTCCCACGACGGAAAAACGCAGCTTTTGGTAAGTGAAATAGAGGATTTTGAATATATCGTGACCTCCAGTGATTTGGAGGCTTTGATATTGGAACTCAACTTGATCAAACAATATGACCCGAAATATAACGTGATGCTGAAGGATGATAAAAGTTATCCTTACATAAAAATTACGAATGAAAAATATCCGCGAATCATTACGACGAGAAAAGTCAAAAAAGACAAAGCAAAATATTTTGGGCCATATCCAAATGTATCTGCGGCAAATGAAACAAAGAAACTGCTCAACCGCATCTATCCATTGAGAAAATGCAACCGCATGCCGGACCGGGTTTGCTTGTATTATCATATGGGACAATGTTTGGCTCCATGTGTAAAAGAGATTGATCCGAAAATTTATGAAGAGATGACCAATGAAATTGTGCGATTTTTGAATGGCGGCCATGAAGAAGTGAAAAAAGAATTGGAGAAAAAGATGGTGGAGGCTGCGGAAAAGCTTGAATTTGAACGGGCGAAAGAATATCGGGACCAAATCCAAAATATCGAAGCGGTCATGGAAAAACAGAAAATTGTGTCAGGCGATCAAACCAACCGCGACGTATTTGGTTATGCCGTCGATAAAGGCTGGATGTGCGTGCAAGTCTTTTTCGTCCGCCAAGGCAAGCTGATTGAGCGGGATGTATCGCTATTCCCGATATACCGGGATCCGGAAGAGGAATTTTTAACCTATGTCGGCCGTTTTTATGATACGGAACACATCAAGCCGAAGGAAATTTTAATACCGGATCATATTGATAAAGCTATTTTGGAAGAATTATTACATGTGAAAGTCATAGTGCCAAAACGGGGCCAAAAAAAAGAGTTGGTGGAGCTGGCAAACAAGAACGCGACACTTGCCATCCAGGAAAAATTCCAATTGATCGAGCGGCAGGAAGAACGTACCATCGGCGCCTGCCAACAATTGGGCGAAGCGCTCAATATTGCAACCCCATATCGCATCGAAGCTTTTGACAACAGTCATCTGCATGGTGCGGATCCGGTCAGCGCAATGGTCGTATTTATTGATGGAAAGCCGGCAAAGAAAGAATACCGCAAATATAAATTGAGGGAAGCTGCAAAACATGACGACTATGGCGCAATGCAGGAAGTCATCCGCAGGCGTTACACCCGTGTATTGAGGGATCATTTGCCGCTTCCGGATTTGATCATCATCGACGGTGGAAAAGGGCAGATGGAGGTTGCCCGGGAAGTGTTGGAAGATGAACTGGGATTGTCCATTCCCATCGCCGGTCTTGCAAAGGATGATAAGCATCGCACTTCAGAGCTCTTATTCGGGGATCCGCCCGTTTCCATTCCTTTGAAAAAAACGAGCGACGCCTTTTACTTGCTTCAGCGCATACAGGATGAAGTCCACCGCTTCGCCATCACGTTTTTAAGACAGCAGCATCAAACGAACGCTTTCCGCTCGGTTCTCGACGAAATCGAAGGCGTGGGTCCAAAGCGGAAAAAGCAATTATTGCATCATTTCGGCTCCGTGAAAAAAATCAAAGAAGCATCTGTTGAAGAATTGATGGAAGCAAAGATGCCCAAAGCGGTTGCGGAATCCATCTATCAACATTTCCATGGAGACACATTGTCAAAGCAATAACTGTATGATATTGTAAGTTTGAAAAGTTGAAATGTTCAGATAGTAATGGGAGCTTCATGGGCAACCGGCAGGAGAAGCGGGATTTCCGAGGTGCTATGGAATTGCACGTTCCGGTTGAATCTGTTTTTATCAAAGCAATATTTGACAGTCAGAATCCTGATGGTTCTGAGGAGCTATCTCAAAAAGGGGAATTGAGGCAGCTTTTCACCACCCTTGTGAAGAGTTGCTTTTTTCTTTCGTCATAGAAACATTGGAACTTCGCTTGGCTAGTGAAATTAAGGGGAGTGTAGCGATGATTAACATTGTATTGAAATTGAATGAAAAGAATTTGTCTACGCCTGAACAAATTGGAGAAACAGCAAAAAGGCTGATTGAAGAAAAAAAATTTGGCCGCAATGTGGTGGCGGTGGTCCCTTCAACGGAATTGATCAACGGCAGTTTGGAAAAAATCGCCTTTTCATTATCCGATTCCCCAACGGAAAGGGAATTGGATGCCATCCATTCCACAAATGCCCAAATCGCCGCCAGCTTGTTGTCCATCGCCATTCAAAAAAGGGGGTTTAGAGCCCATTCGCTCAATGGTTGGCAACTTGGGGTGCGAACAACGAAAAAAACGTCAGGACATGCCCGAATCGAAGAACTTAACGGGGATGTCATCATCGAACGGTTCAAAAAAGGTGAAATTGTGGTTGTAGCAGGTGGACAAGGGGTCGATGAGGAAAATGACATCACCTTGCTTGGCGATGGAGGATCAGATACAACTGCGGTAGCGGTGGCAAAAAGCATCGGTGCAGATCGGGTTGAAATTTATACGGAACTTGACGGAGTGTATACAGGAGATCCAAGCACCATTCAGCGGGCACGCAAACTGAAAGACATCACATATGATGAGATGTTGGAACTGTCTTATTTGGGTTCCAAAGTCGTTCACCCGAGAGCAGTGGAGTTGGCAAAAAAATTTGAGATACCAATCGTTGTCCGCTCGAGTACAAAAAATGTCCGAGGTACATTGATTAAGGGAGAGATCGAAATGGAGAAAAATTTAATCGTTCGTGGCGTTGCATATGAGACTGACATCATCCGTTTTACAGTCGGCTATGAATCTTTGGAAAAATCTTCCCTTTCGAATTTGTTCAATACACTGGCGAAACATCATGTGAATGTGGACATAATCGTTCAGTCCGTTATGAGCGAAGTGAAGCCGACAATCTCTTTTTCAATTGCAAAAGAAGATTTGGCGAATGCGGTGAAAGTTCTTGAAGATCATAAAGAAGAACTCGGCTTCCAATTTGCGGATTTCGAAGTCGGTTTGGCAAAAGTGTCCATCGTCGGTTCGGGCATGGTTTCCAATCCGGGGGTGGCTGCAAGAATGTTTGCCCGTTTATGCAAAGAAAATATACCTGTGAAAATGGTTTCCACTTCCGAGATCAAAGTTTCCGTTGTTGTGCCTCAGGATGATATGATCCGCGCCGCCAACGCATTGCATGAAGAGTTCGGCCTTGCCGAGGAATTGGTGTGAAATAAAAAAGGGGGGCGAAATTGCCCCTCACTCTTTCGTTTTTTCTTTCAAATCCATTTTTACAGTAAAGAAAACTTGATGCTGGTTTTCCTTTTTTTCTTCAAAGCATTCCGTCAAAAAGCCTTTGAAATTTTGGATCTGTTCAGCGATAAAGCCGGCTTCCAAGCGGAAATTCCGCTCTTTGATCTTTAACTGCTCCGGATCATTCGTTAAGCGGAAAACGAATCCGTCTTTCGTTTCTTTTTCAAGGGTGAGGTCGCCCCATCCCGCATCTTTAAAGAAGGAAATGATCAAAGGGATATCGGTGCACGGGAATTTGCGGGCCAAATCTTTGCCTGCCCAATAAAGAATATCTTTTTCATGTTTTCCCAGGATGGATGGCAATAAATAATCCCTGATCAGTTCGTAACCGAAATAAGGGAATGTGTCTCTAGTTGCTGTCATATACCAAGAACCTCTTTCTACACATTTTTTTCTTTTTTTGTGAGATTATTGAAATATCGAAAAATAGAGAAAAATGTCACTTTAGAGAAAAACAGTCAATTTTATAGAAAATTTTGAAAAATTTTTACTTAGATAAATATTCGCAACGAACCTTGACGGTAATAGTTCATGGGGGTACAATGAACTTGTCATAATATTGTACCATTATGAGTAATACAGTCAATGCATAAAGCGTTTACAATTTGTGACGACTTATTGACTACTTATTTTTATCATTTAAGGGGGTATCAGTCTTGGCAAAAAATGAATTTTACTGGCGCCGACTACATTCATTACTTGGTGTTATACCTGTAGGGCTCTTCTTAATTTTCCACTTATTAGCAAACTTTACAGCAACAAGAGGAGAAGAAGCTTACAACAATTTTGTAGCAGGAATGGACAAAATTCCTTTGCTAATCGTAATTGAATGGATTGTGATCTACATTCCAATCTTATTCCATGGTTTATATGGAATCTACATTGCCTTTACAGCAACACCAAACAACAAGCGCTTCAGTACATTCCGTAACTGGATGTTCTTATTGCAACGAATTACTGGCGTGTTCCTAGTAATCTTCATTGCTTGGCACATTTTCCAAACACGCATCCAAAAAGCTTTAGGTGCAGAAGTAAACTTCAATATGATGGAAGAAATCGTTGCAAATCCTTGGATGTTAGGATTCTACATTGTGGGTATCCTTGCAGCTACATTGCACTTATCTAATGGTTTATGGGCATTCTGTGTAAGCTGGGGTATTACACAATCACCACATTCCCAAAAAGTATTCTCATGGCTATCTATGATATTCTTTGTAATCATCAGCATTATCGGTGTATCTGCAATTCTAGCATTCGCTTAATCACTAAATAGAACATCCAAACAGAAAAGAGGAGTGAGAAAAGATCATGGCTAAAAAGAAATTAATCGTTGTTGGAGGCGGCTTGGCTGGTCTAATGGCAACGATGAAAGCAGCCGAATTGGGTACTGAAGTAGAATTATTCTCATTAGTTCCTGTTAAACGTTCACACTCAGTATGTGCGCAAGGCGGAATTAATGGTGCAGTAAATACAAAAGGTGAAGGGGATTCTCCATGGATCCACTTTGACGATACAATTTACGGTGGGGACTTCTTAGCAAACCAACCACCAGTTAAAGCGATGTGTGAAGCAGCACCTGGTATCATTCACATGTTCGACCGTATGGGAGTTATGTTCAACCGTACTCCTGAAGGTTTACTTGACTTCCGTCGTTTCGGTGGTACATTGCATCACCGTACTGCATTCGCAGGTGCAACAACAGGTCAACAATTGCTTTACGCTCTTGATGAACAAGTTCGCCGCTACGAAGTGGAAGGTTTAGTAACAAAATATGAACACTGGGAATTCCTTGGTATCGTTCTTGACGATGAAGGAGTTTGCCGTGGTATCGTAGCGCAAGATTTGAAAACTTCCGAAATCAAATCATTCCGCTCTGATGCAGTAGTTATGGCAACAGGTGGTCCTGGTATCATCTTCGGTAAATCAACAAACTCTGTCATCAACACTGGTTCAGCAGCGTCTATCGTATATCAACAAGGTGCATCATATGCGAACGGTGAGTTCATCCAAATTCACCCAACTGCGATTCCTGGTGACGACAAAAACCGTCTAATGAGTGAATCTGCCCGCGGTGAAGGTGGACGTATCTGGACATATAAAGATGGTAAACCTTGGTACTTCTTAGAGGAAAAATATCCTAAATATGGTAACTTAGTACCTCGTGACATCGCAACTCGTGAAATTTTCGATGTTTGTGTAAACCAAAAATTAGGTATCAATGGTGAAAACATCGTATACCTTGACTTGTCTCACAAAGATCCGCATGAACTTGACGTTAAACTCGGCGGTATCATTGAAATTTACGAAAAATTCGTTGGTGACGACCCACGTAAAGTACCAATGAAAATCTTCCCTGCAGTTCACTACTCAATGGGTGGATTATGGGTTGACTACGATCAAATGACTGAAATTCCTGGTCTATTTGCTGCCGGAGAATGTGACTACAGTCAACACGGTGCAAACCGTTTAGGCGCGAACTCCTTGCTTTCTGCGATTTACGGCGGTATGGTTGCCGGACCTAACGCAGTTAAATACATGGAAGGCTTGAGAAGACATGCGGACGATCTGCCACAATCTCTATATGATCAATATGAAAAACAAGAGCAGCAAAAATGGGATAACATCCTAAATATGGATAAAGGAAATGAAAACGCATACTTGCTTCATAAAGAACTAGGCGAATTGATGACAGACAACGTAACAGTTGTACGTTATAATGACCGCCTACAAAAAACATATGACACACTTGGTGATATGTTGGAACGTTGGGAAAATATCAACATCCACGACACTCAAAAGTGGAGCAACCAAGGCGCACACTTCACTCGTCAATTGAAAAACATGTTGTATCTTGCACGAGTAATCACAAAAGGTGCTTTATTGCGTAACGAATCACGCGGTGCGCACTATAAACCGGAATTCCCAGAACGTGACGATGAAAACTTCTTGAAAACAACAATGGCGAAATTCGATCCATCTACTGGAGAGCCAATCATTACTTATCAAGATGTGGACGTATCATTAATTCCACCTCGTAAACGTGACTACTCTTCGAAAGGGGATAATTAATCATGAGTACACAACAAGTGGAAAGTGGAAAAAAAGTAAGATTTAAAATTTTACGTCAAGATAATCCAAATGGTGCGAGCCGCTGGGAAGAATTTGATGTACCATATCGCCCAGGCATGAACGTGATTTCGGCATTAATGTATATTCGTCAAAATCCAGTAACTGCTGATGGAAAACAAACAACACCAGTTACTTGGGATATGAACTGCCTCGAAGAAGTTTGTGGTGCATGTTCGATGGTGATTAATGGTCGTCCACGTCAATCCTGCTCTGCGTTGGTCGATCAACTTGAACAACCAATTCGCCTTGAACCAATGAAAACTTTCCCAGTTGTGCGTGACTTGCAAGTTGACCGTAGCCGTATGTTCAATGCGTTGAAAAAAGTTAAAGCGTGGATTCCAATTGACGGATCTTACGACTTGGGTGAAGGTCCACGTATGCCTGAACGTAAACGTCAATGGGCATATGAATTATCAAAATGCATGACTTGCGGTGTTTGTTTCGAAGCTTGTCCAAATGTTTCCGAGAAATCCAGCTTCATTGGTCCGGCTCCGCTTTCTCAAGTGCGTCTGTTCAACACACATCCAACAGGTGCGATGAACAAAGACGAACGTTTGGATGCAATCATGGGTGAAGGTGGACTAGCAAACTGCGGTAACTCTCAAAACTGTGTTGCTGCATGTCCTAAAGGTATTCCTTTAACAACATCCATTGCTTCTCTAAACAGAGCGACAACTGTTCACATGTTCCGCAAATTCTTCGGTTCCGACCACATGGTAGACTAATACAAAAAAACGCAGCCAATTCGATTTCGGATTGGCTGTTTTTTTTTGAAAAATGGATGACCAATTTTAAAGAGTTTGCATACTATAGTAAGCGATTTGATTGCAGAGGGGCTGCAATATCGAATTCCCCCCTACTTTTCCCCACCCCTTTCAACACGGTTCGACATTTTCATTCATTTCGATGTTCAAACAACTATTGTATAATCATAATTGTTATATGAATAAAATAAGGGGATGGGAATATGAAAGAAGCTTATATTGACGATTTACAACAATGGGAGAAAGAATTTAAATTTTACACTGAAGAAATAGTCCGGTTTGGTGATGTAGACATGTATGGCCATTTGAACAATGTGGTGCCTTTTTCTTATTTTGAACATGCCCGCATTGAGTATTTCAAATGGCTGAACATCAAAAGCAATTGGGGTTCGCAAGATGAACAATTGATCCCCGTTGCAGCGGATTTGCAATGCGATTATTTGAAGCAGGTCTATTACGAAGAGAAATTGAGGGTTTATGTGAAAACAGCCCGTGTGGGGAATTCATCCATAGATCTTCATTATATGGTAAAAAATGAAAAAGATGAAATTGTATTAACGGGAAGAGGGGCTTTGGTGCAAATCAATAAGGAAACAGGAAGACCTGCCCCATGGACTGAGGAACAAAAGGCAATATTAATTGGGAAATAGTGAAAATGCCCTCACAGCATTACCCCTCCTGACATACTTTACATAGAGAGGAGATAGGAGGGTGTTGCCTTATGAGTAGCCCGCAGCATCGTTCGCTACTAACGAAAAGAGAGCGGGAAATATTCCAATTATTAATTTTGGATTATTCCACAAAAGAAATATCCCAGAAATTGGGTATCAGTGAAAAAACAGTGAGAAATCATATTTCGAACACAATCCAAAAGCTGGGAGTTTCCAGCAGGTCACAGGCACTGATCGAGTTGTTAAGGCTAGACGAATTATCATTGCACTAAAAAAATTTTGCGATTCAGTTCATCATATCTGTATTCCTTTTCAAAATAACAGCCGTTTTTGCATCCACATTCTTTTTTATGTTTAAGCTGTGCATGTTTCGGGCAAATTAGCATTGATGATCATGGCATTCAGTTGAAAAGATTGTCTCCTCCTATTTCTTTGTATATAATAAAGAATCGTTGAACGAAGTAAAGAATTAATCCAAAATAGAATAGATATGAATTGACATACAAATGAAATAGGATAGAGGCGGTAACAAGTGAATGCCCCGATAGGCGTTATTGATTCAGGAGTTGGCGGCTTAACGGTTGCAAAACAGATCATCAAAGCTTTACCTAATGAAACAATCTATTATATTGGAGATACTGCAAGGTGCCCTTATGGCCCACGAAGAAAGGAAGAGGTTCTCAAATTTACGCTGCAATTGGCAAGAGCATTGGAAAAGAAACATATTAAAATGCTCGTCGTCGCATGTAATACGGCAACAGCGGTTGCATTGGACGCGTTAAGGGAACAGCTTTCGATTCCGGTAGTGGGCGTCATCAATGCAGGAGCCCGGGCAGCGGTGAAAAAAACACGGCGCAATGAAATTGTCGTACTTGCAACGGAAGGAACCATAAAAAGCGGTGCATATGAACGTGCACTTCTTTCATTAAACACAAAGGCGAAAATCATTCCTCTTGCGTGTCCGACATTTGTGCCGCTTGTGGAAAGCGGAGAATATGAAGGACAGTTTGCATTCGACCTTGTAGCCAATGGATTAAAGCCGCTTGAAAATAAAAGTTTTGATACAGTCATTTTAGGTTGTACCCACTATCCGATGATCCAACATCATATCGAAAAGGTAGTGGGACCCAATGTGACCGTTTTATCTTCAGCGGAAGAAACGGCAAAAGAAGTAAAGGAACTTTTGAACTATCAACATTTGTTTCGAACAGAAAAAAGCAAACCGCATCATATTTTCTATGTGACCGGCTCTGTGCCCATTTTCCGTTCCATCGCTGAAAATTGGCTGGAAATGGAACATCTGGATATCCGAAAAATACATTTAAAATAAAAGCGATATTTTATCCAATCACTTTGAGTCTCATGCGATTCGGTACAGATGCGGCAATAGTATCGGTTGTACCGAATTGCATGAGACATGAAGAAAGCTCGAAAGGTACATTTCGAGCTTTTTTACTTGTAGGGCAGTGCTACAAGCTATAATGAGTGTATGCCTGAAAAGTTTTAAAAATGTGCAATGACTTTTTTCTAAAGGAAAAGTATGTTAATATATGGGCGATTATTTTTAGGAGGAAAGTGCATGAGAGTAGATGGAAGAGAAGTAAACGAATTAAGACCAGTCTCTATAGAAACGGATTATTTGATGCATCCTGAAGGTTCAGTATTGATTCAAGTTGGAAATACAAAAGTGATTTGCACAGCCACATTGGAAGACAAGGTGCCAAGTTTTCTTCGTGGACAAGGGAAAGGCTGGATCACTGCAGAATATTCCATGCTGCCAAGAGCCACACAAGAGCGGACAGTCCGTGAAGCATCCCGGGGGAAAATCGGCGGCCGTACGATGGAAATCCAGCGTTTAATTGGACGGGCACTGCGGGCAGTGGTCGATTTGGAAGCATTGGGGGAAAAAACGATTTGGATAGACTGCGATGTCATTCAAGCGGATGGAGGAACGCGTACGGCTTCCATTACAGGTGCATTTGTTGCCTTGACACAGGCCATTGCAAAACTTCATAAAGAAACCCCATTTGAAAAGTTCCCTGTGACAGATTTCTTGGCTGCGACAAGTGTAGGTTTCATCGAATCCATCGGTCCTGTGTTGGATTTGAATTATGCGGAAGATTTTGAAGCAATGGTGGATATGAATCTTGTCATGACAGGAAGCGGCCGGTTTGTTGAAATTCAGGGTACCGGGGAGGAAGCGACTTTTTCCCGCGATGAATTGAATGCATTGCTTGATTTGGGGGATAAAGGGATTCGCGAATTGATTGAAATACAAAAATCGGTTCTTGGCGAAGATGCGAAGCTCATTCAAACAGAGGAGTCGGAAGAATGAAACAAGTAGTGATTGCAACAAAAAACAAAGGAAAAGCCAAAGATTTTGAAGCCATTTTCAAACCGCTGAATTACGAGGTCATCACCATGTTGGATATCGCAAACGACATGGAAATAGAAGAGACGGGAACAACCTTTGAGGAAAACGCGGTATTGAAGGCGGAAACGCTCTCAAAAGCCCTTGGAAAACTTGTGATAGCGGATGATAGCGGATTGGAGGTAGACGCCCTGGGAGGCGAACCAGGGGTGTATTCCGCCCGTTACGCGGGGGATCATGACGATGAAGCGAATATTCAAAAAGTGCTCGTGAACTTGGAGGGAGTGCCCGATGAAAAACGCACCGCCCGCTTCGTCTGTGTCATCGCCATCAGCGGACCGGATATCGAAACCAAAACTTTCCGTGGCACTTGTGAAGGGACAATCTTGCACGAAAAACGTGGTTCAAACGGTTTTGGCTATGATCCGATCTTTTACGTACCGGAACTCGGCAAAACCATGGCGGAACTGACTCCGGAACAAAAAGGGGCCATTTCCCACCGCGGAAATGCCATTCGAAAGCTGACAGAGGAATTGCCGAATGTATTGAAATAAGAAGCAGACAGTTTGGTAATTTTTATAAACAATTGAATTCTCCATAAGGATTTATTATATTATTGGTAATGCTGTGAAAATGGAGGAAAAGGAAATGATACCAAACTGTCCAAAATGCAATTCGGAATATACCTATGAAGATGGAAATTTGTTTATTTGTCCTGAATGCGCCCATGAATGGAGCGGGGATGAACAAACAGAAGAAGATGGACTGATCGTAAAAGATGCTTACGGCAATATCTTGCAGGATGGCGATACGGTGACCATCATTAAAGATTTGAAGGTAAAGGGGAGTTCATCCACATTAAAAATCGGGACAAAGGTGAAAAACATCCGATTGGTGGAAGGCGACCATAACATCGACTGCAAAATTGACGGCTTTGGCGCCATGAAACTGAAATCCGAATTTGTGAAAAAAGCGTAAGAAAAGGGGCACAAGCGGCCTCTTTTTTGTTTGGGACAAGACGATGTATATTTCTTCAGGCATTTGCATAAATTTCAATCAGAACGGCTAAGAAATTTTGAATGAACCTTTTACATTTATAGAAAAATTTATTAATATTTTATGTAGTTAGAGGATTTTTTCGTGAAAAGCAACCAATAAGGGTGAATCCGATGAAAATATTAGTAATGAGCGATACCCACGGAGATGCAGAAATTATTCAAACGGTAAAAAGCCGCCATCCTGAGGCGGATGTGGTCATTCATTGCGGAGACAGCGAACTGGATTACGATCATCCGTATTTGGAGGGGATCAAACGGGTTCGCGGAAATTGCGACCGGGACAAACGCTTCCCGGATGAAGAGCTGTTTGAAGTGGAAGGGAAAAAGATTTTTGTGACTCACGGCCATTTATTCAATGTGAAGTCCACCGTGATGAATTTGTTTTATCGCGCAAAAGAAGTGGAAGCCGATGCGGTTTTTTTTGGCCATTCACACGTGCTGGGGGCAGAGCTGATAGACAATGCCTTGTTTGTAAACCCGGGCAGTTTGTTGAAGCCGCGGGGAATGGATAAAAAGAGTTACGCGGTGATTGATTGCAAGGAGAATGTTTGGAGAGTCACCGCTTATACAGATCAAGGCGAAGAAATTTTTCAACAGAAATTTCAGTTGGAATAATTGGAGAAAAATGTAGTGTGAAAATCAGGGAAAAAATAAAAAAATCCGTTGACATTTTCACACTACACTAATATAATAAATATTGTCCTTTGGAAAACGAAATATGTCTCAGTAGCTCAGCTGGATAGAGCAACGGCCTTCTAAGCCGTCGGTCGGGGGTTCGAATCCCTCCTGGGACGCTAGAAAAAAGCTTGCAGATGTTGATTTATCAATGTTTGCAAGCTTTTTCTTTTTCAAAATGTCCTGTTGAAAAAATTTATTACACATATATTACACAAATAATAGCTTCTAACTACTTAATAAAAGCAGAAGGAGATCCTATTTCAACTTACCCGGTTTTAAACTGATTGTATAGCTCACTTGAATCAGCATTAATAATGCACCAATACCAATGATGCTGACTAGCTGTGAGTTACCTGTAAACACAGAATAAAACATGAGACCAAATGCTAAAAACACAAGACCCCAAATGACTAATTGATATAGATGAAATAAACCTTTTAACATGACATATTTTTCACCATCATCAAATTGTTCAAAATATTCTTCATGATAATTTTTTGATTGAGGATCGGGAAACTTAAAATTGGGATTTGTAATTTTCACAATCTTTTCACTTGGAATAAAGCTCGCAATTGAAACAACCATCAGTATAGCGCTTGCGAACACAATTACTGGTTGAGAATCTCTTAATAGTAAAAATCCTATCAGAAGAGCCGTAAAGGAAATGGACATTGCTATTTGAATATAAGTTGCAGCAGTATAAGCTTTCCTTTCCAATGACACTTGATGACTATCTTCCTCTTCCATGCTGACTTCCATCAAGCTCCCTTGTTCCGCTTTCCATATATTCAAACGTGCCAATATTAAACAGAAGATCACAGCCAAGTTGGAAACGATTAATATATTTCCCTCAAATGATTGCATCTTTAATCCGGACAACAACTCATATATTCCATATAAAAAAATCGCAATATACAGAATCAATAATTTCATGACAGTTCCTCCTCACTAAAAATAAATACATTTTCAATCGGTTCATTAAATACCTTTGCAATTCTGACAGCAATCAATAATGAAGGCATATATTCATTTCTTTCGATTAAACTTACTGTTTGTCTGGAGATTCTGGCCCTTTTCGCTAACTCCGTTTGAGTGAGGCCATCTCTTGCCCGTAATTCTTTGAGACGGGTTTTCATTTTATCACCTCGAATCAATTGTAAATGATATTTGTCGTTTTGACAAATATATTAGTCAAAATGAAAAATATCCATTGCAAAAAACATTAGAATTTCATTTGGATTTTTCTGTTTTTTTATTTGTCCTCCATTTAATAAATGTGGCCTGCTCCATTGAAGTAACCGAGGGGAATGTGTGTTTTATTTTACTAACCGGGTCGTCAAAATCATTATATGATTAGTGCGGTATGATCAAGTGCCAAAGCTCAGTTTTCTCCCGGAACGCTAGAAAAAGCCCTACAACCACAACGGTTGTAAGGCTTTTTGCTGTACCCATAGTGAAACTTCAACATTTTTCCCCGAAATCATTCCTTGATTATTTCTGACGCTTAAAGACAAAAGTGTAGTAATCTACATAAATGCTGTCCACTTGATTTTGGTCATTTGTCGTGTTGGTATATTCTGGGACGATGTTGACCAATTCCCAACCTTCACCTCCATATTCATTTAGCATGGTTTCAACATTGCTTTCTCCCTCCAAGCTCATAGGACGGGTTTCCACTTTGTATTCCCAATTTGCCATATCCAACACCTCCAATTTTTTATATTCGACAAACGCCGACAATCCCCTACGAAAAAAATATGACAAAAAAATAAACATAATGGGCATACTTCACGATCAGGAATCTTCGACTGAGTCCCCTCAAGCTCCGGTCGGGGGAATTGAATTCACAAAAAAGAGGCTGGGATAAAAGATAAAAAACACCATTTTCTCCCGGGAGAAAATGGTGTTTTTTTGATAATTGAAGAAAATTGATTTCCGTTCCGGGGACGCTTTCCGCGGGCCCGGCTCGAGCCCAATG
>Ga0207865_100854_pt1 | contig 27599 bp, 24 predicted proteins | sample HigsolmetaAR204D_FD_184836 | JGI IMG/M metagenome (GOLD analysis project Ga0207865, IMG submission 184836) | Ionic liquid and high solid enriched microbial communities from the Joint BioEnergy Institute, USA - AR20-4-D (SPAdes) (version 2) ...
CCTGGTGATGAACCTCGAGCGTAGGCTGCGGGATTTTTTTGTCTCCTGGTTAAACCGTCTTCTTTCCTATAGAATTCCTGCTTTTGGAAACATTTTTGAAGTTTGAAAACCGTTCAGCAGCCCCTAAATACCAAACAATTCACTGAAGCTCTCAATCGCTTGATCGGCTGAGGAGGGCATACTGATCCGACAAGAATCAACATCATACGATCACAAGCCTGTAGACAAAGTTCTGCAAGGAACAAAATCTGCAGGCTTTTTATGGTTGACGGAACGCCGAACCGTATTGCGCCGCTGTTGCGATCACGAAAGCATCACAGCGGCTCTTCTTTGATCAACTCGTATGACAGTCTTCGCACCGCTTTGCGCAAATAGCGGTAATAGGTCGGGATGGACATGTGCAAGTATTCGGCCACTTTTTCATGCGTGCCCATTTTTTTCATATAGGCACAATGCAAAATCTGCGAAAAGCTTTGTTCTTCCGCGTCGAGCATGGGGAGATAGGTGATCCAATTCGGGAAGGAAATCAGATCCACGCCATTGACCCGTCAACGCATATCGGCCGGCCAAGATCACTTTCACGCGTGAATGCAGTTGGCAGAGAAAATGATTCCGCAACCAGCCCTCGATCGCGCCAAATTGCTCAAAGGTATCCAACATGAGAACAATCCCTTGTGGGTGATTCATCGCATAACGATTCAGCCCGTCGATGACGGTTGGCTGGAGAGGGGGGAACGCAGCCGCCGGTTGGCCTTCCTCGCCGGTTTCGGACGGTTTTGAGACAAACGCTGACAGTTTCGTCCAAATGTTTTCCATGAAATCTTCAGGGTTGCGAAAACCGCTGTAACCATCCAAATAAACCAGCCGAGCCGGATCCATCCTTTGCGCAAACATGCGCAGCAGCGTGGTTTTTCCAATACCGCCCGGACCATGGATGTTCAGGATTCGCCATTCGGGAGAGGAGACGGTCTTGGCAATCAGATCCGATGATTATTTCAATGAAGACGGAAGTTACCGCAACGAACCGTACATTGCGTTTTATGATGAATCCGGTTCTGCTGTAAAAGTGATCAAGGACGTCCAATGGAGAAATCTGTATGAAATTGAACTGGACATTAAAGACGTGCAGAGATTGCAGGTTACCGCAAGCGGCGGTTTGAGCATCATCGGCGAGCCGTTGTTGGGGAAATAACAAGGTTGCGCAAGAGAGATTCGGGTCCAGGCAATCTGGAGCAAGCTCTTGACCGTTCCGGTCGGATCGGTCGAGGGCTTTGTTCATTAAAAGTTCTTCATTCGGCGATGCATTCTTCTCATAGATCGATTGATTAAGTTTACACAAAATGGTTGACAGACCCTAATCATTTCCTCAAATAATTAATTAGACATAAAAAAATTAGGAGATTGATGTATGCGGTACTTACCTTATTATAAGGAGTTTTTCGGGCAGCGTCTCATTATCTTTCTGCTTTTGCTTTGCTTGAGCAGTTTTGGCGGTTTTGCCGCGACCTTTAACGGTTATCGGTCGGTGGTTGCGGTACTATGCGGCGTGGTTCTCTTCATAGTCCTGGAATACATTGCGCACAGATACCTTCTTCATCAGTTTCCCCGCCTTTTGCCTGCTGCTTATCAAGGTCATGTAGCCCATCACCAATACCCGCAAGACATCAAGTACTTGTTTGGCCCTGTTCGATACGATGTGATTGCTTATATCGTTATCTTCGGAATCACTTATCTTATCACCGGTAACAATTTGAATTTGGCGTTTTCTGTCGTTTTCGGTTCTACTCTGTATCAAATCTACTATCAATGGAAGCATTACGTTTCGCATCGCCCGATCAAGCCTTGGACGCCGTGGGGCAGACACGTCAAAAAGTGGCATCTGTTGCACCACCATATGGATGAAAATGCCTTTTTCGGTGTATCCAATTCTTTTGTTGACATCTTGATGGGAACCAATAAACCACAAAACGCAAAATATTCATCTCAGGAAAAAAAGCAGATGTAACTTTGCGAAGCTTTTTCCAACTCATAAAGGACTGTAATCATCATGGAGAACAAGAAACGCAACCGCATTTTTTTGTCCCCGCGATGGATCAAGGTTTTCCGAGACCTCTGGTTCTACAAAGGGCGTTCCTTGCTGGTCGTTTTTACGATCGCGGTCGGCGTGACGGGGGTTGGCATGACGGGGCATGCTCCCGAGGTTTTGGAAATTGCCATGTCCAATAGCTTGTTGTCGGTAAAACCCGCGCAGATTACCATCCAGACGGAACCTTTTCTCGACGACGGAATATTGGACGATCTTCTCGAGCATCCTGACATCGCCCATGCAGAAGCTTTTCAATATTACCGCATGCGCATCAATGCTGAAATTGACGAACAGGGACAACCAACTGCGGGCTCGTGGAAAACCTTTGAATTGTTTGCAAGACCGGATTATGTAAACATGCAAATGGATGTGATGACGCCGGAAGAGATTGCGGGGGAATGGCCTCCGGCAGATGGAGAACTGCTCCTGGAGCATCTGACAGCCGAATACCTGGGCGTACAAATCCATGACGCGGTATGGATTGAAACACCGGACAGCGAACTCCATCTTTTTTACGTGGATGGAACGGTGCGCAACCCGGCCAGGGAGTCTGCCACTCTTTCCAAAGTTGGGGCCGGCTTTGTTGCTGAAGATACGCTGGAATCCCTCGGACTGCCGACAGGATACAACATGATTTCCATTCGCCTTACGGACGATGTGCCGGAAATGAAGCAGTTGGAGTCCGTTGCCGCAGATGCACGCGAGTTGCTGGAAGAACACTCCATACACGTTGAATCCACTTTGATTCCGGAGCCTGGAAAACACTGGGCTTCGGATATTGTGTTGTCCATGAGTTCCATTCTGCAAACATTGGGTGCGTTGGTCCTGTTGGCTTCCGCCTTTTTGATCGTAAATGTGATGCTGTCGATCCTGAGCAGCCAACTTCGGCTTATCGGCGTGATGCAGGTACTGGGGGCCAATGCAGACAGCTTGGTCCGCCTGTATCTGGTGCAGGCGGCCATTTTCGGTCTGTTGGCACTGATCATCGGCATGCCGGCGGGTTATTTCGGGGCGAAAGCGGTAACAGGGCAGTCCAATTATTATCTTAATATTTCTTCCGACTCATACACGTTTTCTTCCAAAAACTTTGGCTTGCAGGTTGCCGTCGGGTTGGGACTGCCTTTACTCGCTGCCTATTTTCCCGTTTGGAAAAGTATGCGCATCAGCATTCGGGAAGCGATGAGCGGGTTTTCTGCAGGAGCGGTGCGCCGAAACTTCCTGGACAAAATCCTGGAGAACATTCGCAAACTGCCGCGTCCCTTGTTGCTTTCCTTGCGCAATACGTTTCGACAAAAGGGCCGCCTGTTTCTCACCCTGTTTACATTGGGACTGGGAGGCGGAGTGGTCATCTCAGTATTTAGCGTACAGGCATCCTTGAAGAATACGCTGGATCAGTCGCTGCTTTACGCCAAATACGATGTGCGCGTTACCACGGTTGAACCACAGGAAGAAGCTGTGTTATCCGAGATTGCGCTGCAAGTTCCGGACGCCATCCAGGCTGAGTCATGGGGACTCATCCATGCCTATCGCGTATACGAAGACGGAAGTGAAAGTGCAGAACTCACGATACACGCCCTTCCGTTCGATTCCGATTTTATTCAGCCGCAGATGATCGAAGGTGAATGGCTGGGCCCTGACGAAGATGATACGATTGTCATCGATTCTTATCTGTTGCGCTATTTTCCCGACCTGCAAGTTGGAGACCAGATCGTGTTGAAAACAGACGAGAACGAACAAACATGGCGGATTAAAGGCTTTTCGCGAAAGACAATTGGCGAACCGGTCAGCTATATCACGAAAGAGGGCATGCTGAGAGCCATTGATGACGATTCACTGGCATCGCTTGTCCACTTGCGAATCAACGAACACGACGCCGTTTCCCAATTGGCTGCGGAAAGCGAATTGAAAAAGCGGCTCAAGGATGAAGGGATCGAGGTCGCTTCATCGGACAATACGACCGAGATGCGCAGCATACAGGAAGCTCGCATCAATATTGTCTTGGCGTTTCTTTCCATTATGGCGGTTCTGCTGTCGATCGTATCCGTTCTCAGTCTCATCGGCACGATGAGTTTAAATGTGATGGAGCGGACCCGTGAATACGGAATCTTGCGCTGCATCGGAGCCAGCGATGGCGCCGTGGCCGGAATCGTGATTGCAGAGGGAGCCATACTCGGCGCATTCGGCTGGGGGATCGGGTGTCTGTTGGCGCTGCCAGTCTCGTATTGGCTGGCGCAATCCGTCGGCCTGTCCCTGTACCAGGCACCGCTGGACTTGGTATACTCGTGGACAGGTGTCGCTTTTTGGTTTGTCACCGCGATTGTATCGGCTGCGCTGGCCAGCGTGGTTCCGGCTTGGAACGCGATCCATTTGCCCACCCAAGAAGTACTGAGCTACGAATAAAAAAAACGGTCGGCCAGGGAGTGAATATCGTGAGCATTGTGCTTAAACAAGTGTTTAAGTCATATGAAAATGAAAGCGGTGTGTACCCGGTCTTGAAAGGAATCGATCTCTCGATTCGCCAGGGTGAATTCGTCGCCATTCTAGGAAAATCCGGCAGCGGAAAATCGACATTGTTGAATGTCATGACGGGGATCGACAAACCGACTTCCGGTACGGTTCAGATCCTCGGTACGGATTTGCTCTCGTTGCCGCACCGAAAGATTCCTTCCTGGCGCGGGAAAAACATCGGCGTGATTTTTCAATTTTTTCAACTGTTGCCCACTTTGTCATTGCTGGAAAATGTGATGCTTCCCATGGATTTTTGCGGGATGTATTCCCCCAAAGAGCGTGAGCAGCGTGCGTGGGAACTCCTGGAACAAGTGGAAATGGCCGAACATGCCCATAAGATGCCTTTATCCGTTTCCGGAGGACAGCAACAACGTGTGGCCATCGCGCGTGCCTTGGCAAACGATCCGTATATCATCGTGGCGGACGAACCTACGGGAAGCCTTGATTCCAAATCGGCGGAATCCATCTTCGCCTTGTTTCACGATCTGGTTGCGCGCGGAAAAACGGTGGTAATGGTCACGCACGACACCGGTCTGGCCAGCCAAGTTCCACGCACGTTCGTTCTGACCGATGGGATCCTCGTCGAGAAACAGGTTGCAGAAAATTACGCTCTGATGTGAAATTCTCCCTGGGGTGCGAATCATGGGATGAAGCAAAACGGAAAACAGAAATTGTGAGGGTTGCGAAATAACGGATGATTCTTGCAGACCAGACGAAGGGATGTAGAAAAGCGAATGGGAAGGCTGCGATGGAGTGTCTTGTTGATCAGTATTTTGCTTGGAGGTGGCGGTGGATGGTACTACCTGTCCCAGGCTGTGGAGGTACAGGTTGTCTCTGTCATTCAGGATGACCTTGTGCAAACGATTCAAGCAACCGGAAAAGTGGAACCAAAAGAGGAACAGACTTTGTTTGCACAAGCCTCGGGCAGATTGCTTCATTTATATGTGAAGTCTGGAGACGTTGTGGAAAAAAACCAAGTGATTGCCGAACTGGACCCTGCCGATGCGGAATATCAGTTGCAGCAGCTTCAGCTGCAAGCAGCACAGATCCAGGCGGATTGGGAAAAAATGAAAGAAGGACCGAAGACGGAAGAAGTGAAAAGACTGGAGGAGTTGGTCCGTCAACAGGAGATCAATCTTGACGCAAAAACCAAAGAATGGGAACGTTTGCAAAAAGAGTATGAAATAGGGGCAATCCCCAAAATTCTCTGGCAGGAAAAAGAAAATGAAGTGAAGCTGGCCCAGTCGCAATTGGAGGCAGCCCGCCATGAACTGGAACTCGCATACCAGGAACCTACCGCGGCAGATGCAGACAAATACCGGGCAAAATTGGAAGAAATCCTCCTTCAACAAGACCAGTTGCGGAAAGATTTAAGGCACATGCAAATCATTTCCCGCAAACACGGAACGGTCATTGATCTGCCCGTTCAAGAAGGACAATGGGTAACAAAAGGAACAGAGCTGTTGACGATCGCTGATTTGTCTGAACTGAAAATCGTCTGCCTGGTCAAGGAAGCACATATGGGCAACATCCATATGGATCAGGAAGCGATCGTGGAAGGTTCCTCGCTTGGAAAAGAACAACTGCCAGCACGAGTCATTGAAATTGCGCCTGTTGCCAAGCCCTCGGCCTCCAATCCCGAGAAAAAAGCCGTTGTCGAAGTCACGCTTGCCTTGCAGGATGAAAATCCCAAGCTGCTTGCCGGCCTCAACGTGGATGTGCACTTTGTCGTCAACCATGTCAAAGCAGTTTTGCAGCTTCCGATTGCAGCAATTCACAAAAAAGCAGACGGCACGCATTATGTATGGGTCGTACGCGAGAACAAAGCCACACAGGTTCCCGTCGAAGTCGGGATGAAAAACGATAAATACATAGAAGTGACAAAAGGAGTCAACGCGAGCGATTTGGTCATCGTGAATGCACCTAATTCTTTGAAAGAGTCACAGCGTGTTAAGGTTGTTTCAAATTAAGGATTTTGTGAAGAGAGCGATCCTGCGGAAGTCCCTCTTACTTCGCAAGCCCGTCCTCGTTACTTTTTTAGACACACTTTTTTAAATACTTTTTAAATGAAAGTGAAATTTGACATTGATGGAGGTGGTTTCCGTCGGTAAGTTTCACCTGAAGCGAACAAGGAGGATGTAATAAAATACGGAATTGTGCTCTTACCTACCGGGGAAAGGAAATATTAGGAAAGGGATGAGCATATGGCGCAAATTGGAAGGTGCACGCTGAACAAATGGCTTTTGCTGCTTGGTTTACTCTTTGTCGTCGTGTTTTCATTCCTGCCGCAACAAGTGAACGCTGCGGAAAATGACCCTGATGTCGAAATTGAAATTGATACGCCTAAAGCCGGTCAGAGATTTACCACCGATGGGCGCAATCAAACCCTTGTCATTTCCGGCTCGACAAGAGCGGAATCCGGCGTCGAGGTGACGGTCAAGTACAGTATTATAAGTGAACTATGTGGAAAAATTTTAAATCTGCCATGTGAAAAAGTAAAAATTGACTCCAAAGAAATCCACACTTACGTTTCCGACGGCACTGCCCACCCTTTTAACGAGACATTGATTTTATCGAATGTAACTCTACCAGATGGTTGGATTCCGGTGGGGGACTACTCCCTGCATGTGTGGTGTGAAGTGGAAGGCACCAAGGTGGCCGAAGCAACGAGAGAAATCCGCATTGTCGAACCCAATAGCGCAGCGTACCTGGATCGGGTGGATATTCAACCTTCCTCATCATTAGTGATGATGGACCCAAAGTTTTATGCAGATGACCTCGACTATACTGTCAAGATTTCCGGCGCGAACAGCATAACTTTTACACCGTATTTGATGTATCTGACGGCGACCATGAAAGTAAACGGGGTTAGTGTGGAGAACGGGGAAGGAGTTCCCATTCCCCTGCAACCGAATGTTCCCGTGACCATCGCCGTTGAAGTGACGGCAGAAAATGAGCGTAACCAATTAACCTACACGTTTACGTTTGAGCGGGTTACAAGCAACAACGCGTATTTGCAAAATTTAGTCCTGTCGGATGGCAGCTTGACGTTTGACAAGAACACGTTCAGTTATACGGTCAATGTGCCGTAATTCAGTCGACTGATTGACCGTAACGCCGACGGCGGAACACGAGACGTCCATGGTAAAAGTAAATAATGACATTGTCGAAAGCGGCGAAGACAGTGATTGGATCAACCTGAACCCGGGAGACAACACGATCACGATCCAGGTAACAGCCGAAGATGGGACGACGACCAAAACCTACACGATCACGGTGCGAAGACAGTCCAACAACGCGTATTTGAGCGGCTTGGCCGTGTCGGAAGGAACGCTGTCACCCTCGTTTGACAAGAACGAGACCCGTTACACGGTAAATGTGCCAAACGAGATAACCAGCCTGAGGGTAACGCCAACGGTGGAGGACTCGTTGGCCAGCGTGGAGGTGAACGGCCAGAGCGTCACGAGCAGTAACCCCGATGTGGAGATCAACCTGAACGCGGGGAATAACACGATTTCGGTAACGGTCACGGCAGAGGATGGCACGACGAAGGTTTACACGATCACGGTACGGAGATCCTTCAACGTGCGTAGTGCCGAAGAACAACAACGCCAATCTGAGCGGATTGGAGTTGTCCGGCGTTGCGCTGGAGCCGGCGTTTCAACCTGACATCACCCAATACACGGTACGGGTGGCAAGCGGTGTGGCTAGCGTGACGGTGACGGCTACGGCCGCAGACCCAACCGCGACGGTGAAGGTGAACGGCCAAGCGGTGGCAAGCGGCCAGGCGAGCGAACCCATTTCGCTGACCGTGGGCGACAACACCATCACGGTGGAAGTGACGGCGGGCAATCCGGCGGTGACCAAGGTCTACACGATTACGGTGCGGAAACAATCCGACAATGCCGATTTGAGTGCATTATCGGTGAACGGCACGCCGCTAGCGGGATTTGACCCCGCGCAGTTGGCGTATACGGTAAGCGTGTCGTATTCGGTCACCAGCGTGACGGTAACGCCGACAACGGCAGACGCGGCGGCCAGCGTAACGGTAAACGGCCAGAACGTCGCAAGCGGTACAGCTAGTGAGCCAATCAGCCTGAACGTGGGCAACAACACGATAACGGTTGCGGTAACGGCGGAGGATGGCACGACAAAGACCTACACGATCACCGTGAAGCGCGCGGCGAACAAAGCTTCCGGTTCGGGAGGCGGCGGAGGCGGTGGAGGCGGTGGAGGAAGCTCCAGCCGGTCTGTGAACCAATGGAGCTTCCATATAAAGGATGGGACCATCCATTGCTGTAACAATGAACTCGTCCTCTCCATTCCTGCGGGAGCAGCCGAGCAAACGCTGCGCATCACCATCACCCAAGTAGCCAATACCGGTTCCTTGTCCGCCGCGCTGGAAGAGGGCCAATCCATCGTCAGCCACGTATTCGAGATCGTCAAGAACAAGCCGGGATTGTTCCAAAAACCGGTGACGCTCTCCATTCGCTTCGATCCGGTCAAAGCAGGAGAAGAGCGGGTCGTATCCGTCTTCTACTTCGACGAAGAGGAGCAAAAGTGGAAAAACCTCGGCGGAACGGTTGAGGGAGAGTGGATCACGACAAAAAAGGACCACTTTACGAAGTTTGCCGCAATCGCGCTTGACGCGGACAAAGCAGGAGAGACAGCCGAGACGCCGCAAGCGTCCGAACCGGCATTTGGCGACATAGCGGGCCACTGGGGCGAGACTTATATCCTTAAAGCGGCGGAAGAGCATCTGGTAAACGGCTATCCGGACGGCACGTTCCGGCCGAATCAGGCGGTGACCCGCGCCGAATTTCTCGTCATGCTGGTGAACGCTCTCGGGTTGGAAAACACGGGCGGGACGCTGAACTTTACCGATGAGGACCGGATTGGAGCATGGGCCAAAGAGGCGGCTGCCGTTGCGGCACAGCTGGGAATCGTCAATGGATACCCGGACGGCAGCTTCCGCCCGGATGCGCCGATTACCCGCGCGGAAATGGCCGTGACGGTTGCAAAAGCGCTAGGAATTGGCAAAGATAAAGCGCAGACCGCTTCCTTTACCGATGACGCTGACATTCCGGCGTGGGCAAAAGCTGATGTTTACGCCTTAAAAGAGCAAGGCCTCGTCCAAGGCGACGAAGGCAACAGCTTCGCACCGCAGAAAACCGCTACAAGGGCCGAAGCCGCAGTGCTGTTGTTAAAGGTAAAAGAAAATCGAAGATAAGACTCAATAATCGAACAACGGCTGCTGGCAAAGCCAACACCCTGACTTTGCCAGCAGCCCTTTTTTGTGCGCTTTAAAAGCAAACTTTCATATGGACGCAAATCGACGCAAAATCTTCCCGGCGTATCCACTAATTTGGCAAGCTCTGTTTTTTCACCTTAAAAAGTTTACATAATATATATTATCGGACTCAAGGGAATAAAGAGCCGCAAATGGACGAACCAGCCCCTTTCGCACGCTGGGTTGCCTGAATATGCCGATAAAACGCGCAGATCAAAGCATGGATCCCAAACCAACAGGCAAACGCCGGATGAGCCGGATGATCTGCATGTTTCGTGCAACATTCAATTCCTTGCGCACAGGATATTTGCGCCGTAAGGAATCATGCAAGCAATCGGATGAACGGTCAAAGGCTGATTTTAATTCAAGCATGCCAATTCTCTTAAAGCCTTACAGAACCCAACCTCAAACAGTCCAACATTGGCCGCTTTGCCCAATAAAACGGTGCATTTTCAACATATATAAACTTTTTAAAAAATAGTTTACATCGCCCCTATTTTTATATATACTAAAATTGAGGGAATTTTAACTAAAATGATCGGAGGTCCACTCGGATGATGAAACAAACCAATACGAAAAGTACCAAAATGACGGTCAAAAAAAGAAGAACCTATCAGGATACGCTGAACAACCTCGCGCAATACCTGGAACAAGCCAAGAAAAAGTAAGACGGCGGGAGTGCCAACGGACGGCACTCTGCTTCGTCGTGTCCAGGACTTTTCCCGCGCTCTCTCTTCCCCCTTTGCCGTATGGCACTTCCCCTATTTTTCAGTCTGAAATTCTCCCGCGCACGCGAATGACTTTCCCAGTATTCTCCTGACCTTCTTCCAAGAGTCTCTTTTGTTTTACAGCGCCGCTTCCAGGGCAATTTCAACCATATCGCGAAAACTCGTCTGCCTTTCCTCCGCTGTCGTCTCTTCTCCGCTAAAAATGTGATCGCTGACGGTCAGCACCGACAGGGCGTTTCGTTTAAACTTGGCTGCCAGCGTGTACAGTGCCGAAGATTCCATTTCCACGGCGAGCACCTGGTAGCTGGCGAGCTTCTTGTACAAATCAAGGCTATCCTGGTAAAAGGTGTCCGTGGTAAATATGCCGCCGACTTTTACCGGTACGTTTCGGGCCGTTGCCGCCTGGTAGGCTTTCCACAGCAAATCGAAGCTGGCCGTCGGGGCAAAATCAATGTGCTGAAACACCAGACGGTTTGCGTTTGAATCGGATGAGGCGCTCATGGCCAGGATGATGTCCCGCACCTTGAGGTCTTCCTGGATTGCTCCGCAAGTGCCGACACGGATCAGGTTTTGCACGTCGTAAAACCGGATCAGTTCATTCACGTAAATGGACAGCGAGGGAACGCCCATTCCCGTCCCTTGCACCGATATGCGTTTTTCCTTGTACGTGCCGGTGTAGCCGAGCATGCCTCGCACCTGGTTGTAACAGATCGCCCCTTCCAGAAACGTTTCCGCTATGTATTTGGCGCGCAGCGGATCGCCGGGCAGCAGGATGGTATCCGCGATTTCTCCCGGTTTGGCTCCAATGTGCACACTCATCTGTCTTTCACTCCTTTTTCTTCGTCTCTTTCTTATGGTACTGGAAAAAAACGGGCAATCAAATCCCTGCCTGAAAAAATTCCCGTTAAACAAAAAAACGCCGCCGCTGCACGGACGGCAGTTCAACAATTCCCATCGGCATGGGTTGCCACGTAATGCAAAGCCTCCAGATAATCGCCAAGACGCACCTCTGCTTCCCGCCATGCCCTTGCTGCCCTGGCTCTGCCCGTTTTTTTGGCACCGGGGCGTAATTTGCGGGATGGGCTTTCCTTGCCGATCTGCTCGACTTTGAGTCCGCTTTTGACAGCCATGGCATACGCCAGCGGCGGGACCATCAGATGCTCTGCGCCGATCCTGCCCAGCGACTCACGCCGGATGGCAAGGGGAAGATCCGTCAGAGCGCTGCCCCGGAACTTCGCCAGCATCCCGTTCAGGCAGGCTTCCGCCAACCGCAGCGCATCGCTTCGGCCGATGCCCGCTTGACGGAGCGTTCTTTCGGCCCTGCCCGCGGCGATGTCCGCTCCGCGGTAACAGGCTTGCACCAGGGAAAACAGCTTCGCGGCGGGAACCACCTCTTGCGTGCCGAGAAGCAAAAGCACATCGCCGGTCGCTTCTCTCGCCCCGATCGCCCGCCACACGTCCATTCCCAGCGGAAACGGATAGACGAAGATCGTCATGCTTTGCGAGGCGTGGGAAAACACCGTTTCCAAGGTACGCTCGTCACTGCCGTGGGCAACCAGCAGCAGCTCCTTGGGACGAAGCTTTTCCACGTGACGCAACACGCGCTTCACCCTCTCCGCTCCTTGCCCGATTTCCAGGATGACGCTTAGCCGGTTTTCGTTTTCCCTGCGGAGCAAGCGCACATTCCACGCCATTCTGCGCGCTTTGGCGGGAGTGCGTCCGTTTCGCTTGTCACTTCTCACCCCAACCTCCCCCTCGCCTGAGCTTTCAGACGTCTTTGAACGTGTGATAGACAGCTCGAAAATGATCCCGTCCCGGAACCAGCAGCAGGGACCTGCAGCGATCTCCGTCTCCAAAGCCGCCCCGCACTCCTTTCTCCTGAAGCAGCAACACAATGGCTTTTGCCTGGTCCCGCCAGACAAGATCTGCCGTGAAACGCCCGGCAGTTTCCTTTTTCTCACTCAAACCGGCCAGGCGGATCCTCTGCCGCTGAAGGGGCGCGGTTTTGCGCACCCTTACTGTTCCGAACGAACAGTCCTGAATTAACGCGCGCACATGCACCTCAGGCGGGGAAAAGGCGGCAAAATCCAAAGCTTCAAACACCGGGCGGTTGATCGCAAAGGGGAACTCGCACAAGGATCCGCTTCCCAACTGCTTTTTTCCTGCCAGATGATTGAGCAGTTGAACAACCGAACCATGAAGGGAGGTTCTGCGCTTGACATGTTTGGACAGGACGATTTCGCGTCCCTTGACAAGCGGGAAAATGTACCGCTGCAGCCGTTTGGCCGGAATACAGGCGCGGTCGTCCAGAAACAGCAGGATATTTTCCGCGGCCTGCGCAGCTCCGAGTGTCATCTTTTCCCCAATGCTGCAATGCGGGTCGGCAAGCACCACGGTTCCGCCCTGCCGGCGTGCCGCAGCATGGATGCGCGAATCGTCAGGAGAGCAAACGACAATGACGTCTTTGCGGCATGCCATCCGCTGCGCTTCCTTCAGCTGGCCTTCCAGACGGCGGGAAGCACGGCGGGCCACCATGATGACGGATACACCTGTACGCCGCAAAGACGGCTGCTTCATCGCTCATTCCCCCTTCCGGCCGATTGTCACCCTTTTCCTTACACTACGCGAAACAGGGACAAATGGACACGGCGGCTGTAGCGGAAAAAGCGCCTTTCTCTTCGCGGGATTTACATTTCCCGCCGGCGAACCCTTTTTTGACGCCGCAAACGGAAAACGAGGCAGGCGATCAAAAACAGATTGAACGTCAGCCAGACAAGCAGCAACGCGTAACGAACCGTCACGGTATCGTATGCCCGTTCGGCTTGTCCGTCCGGCGTCGCGGCGGAATCCGCGGCTGCCTTTACCTCTGCGGGCGGATTCAGACGTTCCAACGGATACGAAATCGTCAGCGGCCCCGCAACCACGGTAAGCTGTCCATTTGCTGTCACGGTGATGTACGGGTTGGTCCCGATCGGCACCGTGGCGTACAAGTCTTCCTTGACGGCAAAACGGGAGGCTGTCTCCCCTTCTCGGGTTGCGGGCCGGGTAAACGTCTCGCCGGCGCTGGCGACCTGTTTTGTCTCAAAATGGGCAAAGCCGTAATCCAGCATGGCCGTTACATCTTTGTAGGCCATGGCGCTGGATGGGGCTTTCATCGTGACGGCGATCAGTTCCGTCTCCCCTCGCTTGGCAGAGCCAACCAGGGTGTGCATCGCCTGGTCGGTAAAGCCGTTCTTGATTCCCGTCGCCCCTTCGTAATTGCGGATCAGCTTGTTGTGGTTGACCAGCTCCGATTTCCATTCTAATCCGTCCCACGGCAAGCGGTTGGTGCCGACGATTTCCCGAAAGGTGGGGTTTTTCATCGCATATTGGGAAATTTTGGCCATGTCGTATGCCGTCGTGTAATGGTTGGGATCATGCAGCCCGTGCGCGTTGGTAAAATTCGTATCCTGCACGCCGATTTTTTCCCTGACAAACCGCGTCAGTTCCGCGGCGAACTGTTCCGTCGTGCCGCTCAAATGTTCCGCGATGGCCGTGGCGGCATCGTTGCCGGAGTGCATCAGCAAGCCATACTCCAGCTTTCGGAGCGTCACCTGTTCCCCTTCGGCCAGATAGACGCGGGTGCCTTCTTCATAACGTGCCTTTTTGGAGACCGTTACGATATCATCGGGATTGCCGTTCTCGATGGCGTAAATACCCGTGGCAATTTTGGTAATGCTTGCCGGATACAGGCGGGCGTGCGGATTTTTTTCAAACAGGACTTGTCCTGTTGCAGCGTCAATTAAAATGGCCGACTCCCCGTGAATGGACAGGGATTGGCCGGTCGAAGTCCCTTTGGCCAGAGCCGCAGGTGCTCCCAGGCTCCAGCAAAGGGCCATCAGAAAAAAAAGGCGTATGAGCAGCGATCTCATGGTGTTCGGTATCCTTTCTATCATATACAAGATATACAAGTCGATTTGGGTTGGCTCTCGCTACCCTAAACGTTTGCCAAGCAGATCATGGATCATTCTCAGTTTCGGGTTGTCGTGAAACGCCTCTTCAAAGTCACTTACATATTTTTGATACAGGGCAGCAGCTGCATCCAGGTCTTGTTTCACATACAGGGAGAAAATTTCTTCCAAGCGGTCTTCCAGACTGGCGTTTACCTCCACCGGCGCCAGGATTTCCTGGCGGAGGTTGTTCATCAGCACGTCCAGCTGATGGGTAATCGCCGCCGCTTCACTCAATTGCTTCAGCACGTCCTGGGGGATGTTGCCTGCGTACTTGTACCGCAGCTCATGCTCGTTGGTTGCCCAAAAATTCATGCCAAGCGTGCGAATCTGAATCTCGCAAAAAAGCACTTTTTTCTCACTGCCGTAGTAGACGGTGTAGGAGACGATCATGTGAATGCTGCGGTACCCGGATTCCTTGGGCTCCGCGATGTAGTCCTTGATGTCATGCACAACGATATCCTCTCGCTCCTGCAGCAGTTGCTGCACCTCGCGCACGTCGTCGATAAAACGGCAGACGACGCGAAGGCCGGCGATATCGTTGATTTCCCTGGCGACAGCCTGTTGCCAGGAATCGTCGCGGAAATCAATCCCCTTTTCCTTTGCCTTCTTCAGCAGGCTGTCCACTTTTTTCACCCTGCCCACCACAAACTCAATGGGAGAGTAGCGTCCGCTTTTCAGAAAGCCGTACTTGATTCCCTTCAATTTCAACTTCAGCTCGTCGACCGCCTGCTCATAAGGGGCCAAGAACTGAACCATCTCATTCAGTACCTTTTTCGGCACATGTGCGGTTTGCATTTGCAAAACACCTCCTGTTACTTCCAGAGGAAGGGCGAGGCTTCAAAAAAAGGCTGAGGATTGACATACGTGTTGCCGACCAGCATGCCGAAATGCAAATGGGGACCTGTTGAAAAACCGGTGCTTCCCATCAGCCCGATCGTCTGTCCCCGTTTTACCTCTTCGCCGGTCTGTACGAGAATTTCGGACAAGTGGGCGTAAATTGAGAAAAGGTTCAAACCATGGTCGATGATAATGGTGTTTCCCGTCAAATAGAGGGAATCGGCCAGAACCACCTTGCCGTTGTTGGCTGCCAACACCTTGGTTCCGGTTTTGTTGGCGATGTCAATCGCCCTGTGCCGGTTGGCAGGCACGCCGTTAATGACGCGCTGATAGCCGTACGGCGTCGTCAACCTGCCCGCCGCCGGCTGCAGAAAAGCTTCGCGAAAATACGGCGTTGGTGATGAGACCGAGCGTGCCTTGTCAATCTTTCTCTGGTCTGCGTCAATTCTCGCCTGGTCTTGCCTCATGCTGTTCAACTGGTCACTCACCGTAAGCACATCAACGGCAAATTTCTTTTCCTGTATCGTCAACGAAGCGCGCAATCGCGAATCGCTGGACTCAATCGAGTAATTCCCCGGTTTGGCCTCAAACGGAATCGGGATAAACCGGACATACTCGCCCTGGTAAGGCAAAAGCCGGTATGTCTGTTGAAACAGGGTGACTGCATTCGCCCGATTGCTGCGCACCAGGATGGCATCGCCCGGGTATGTGACGGACGGAACGACGTCCAGCCGGCTTTGCCGCGCCTCCAACTGATGTTGTACGGCTGTCAGCACGGTTCGGTTCCAATCTTCGTTTCCCCCGCCGAGGGCGATCATGGCGAACAGCATGAAATTGACCACGGAATGCAGCATAAAAAGACTCCCTCCCATTTTCCAGTATACCAAAAGGAGCGGTCTAGGGAAAAACAAAAAGAAGGCTGCCATGAGCCTTCCCAGTCAAATAAGCCATTTTTCCTCTTTCAAACGAATCTGCTGCCTTTGACGGCTTCACAGTTTTTTGATATTGTCCGCAAACATGTCCATGATCGACTGCACCCCGGACAGCATTTCGCTCGCACGCTTCGTCTTCTGCGAGAGCGACTTGAAGTCAATCAGCTGCCGTTTTCTCGCGCTCCAATGCCTGTACAATTCTTCCACTGCCCCCGGATTGCTGCGCACGGTGCTGACGCGTTCGCTGTCTTCCTGCAGCCAGGCTTCAAATTCGGGATGCTCGCGCAAGAAACGTTTGGCTTCCTTGCGATTCACAGGCGGACACCTCCCTTTGCCGATGCGGCGGTATGGTGATGGATTCCCTACACCATATGACTAGTCCGCCAATGTGCTTGTGTGTTTATACCTTTTCGCAGCAAAAGGGCGCACATACCTGTTCTTTCCGTTGCAGACCTGGGCGCATCAGACGGGTCCGCAAGCCAGCCGAACGCGCGCATTCCGCGTTATCCTCTCTTCTTGAACCAGCCGCTTGGCTCCACGTTCAGATTGATGTTGATCTGCTTGATTTCCAGGTATTCTTCAAAGCCGTAGGTACCCAACTCGCGGCCGATGCCGCTTTGTTTGTACCCGCCCCAGGGCGCTTCGTTGTAGGTGGGATGGTAGGTGTTGATCCAGGTGATCCCCGCGCGCAACTTGCGAATCACCCGATGCGCCTTTGCCACGTCGGAGGTGAATACCGCACCGGCCAGCCCGTAGCGGGTGCCGTTGGCCAATTCAATCGCCTCTTCCTCCGTGCGAAACGTCTGGATCACCAGGACCGGACCGAACACTTCCTCCTGCACGATCCTCATCTCGGGTGTCACCTTGGCAAAAATGGTCGGTTCGACGAAAAAGCCCTTGTCCAGGCCGTTTTCCGTCAAGCGGCGGCCGCCGCACAAGAGTTCCGCCCCTTCCTTCTTCGCTTCTTCGATGTAGGAAAGCACGCGGTTCATATGCTCTTCCGTAATCAGCGGACCCATTTCCGTCTCCTCGTCCGTGCCCGGGCCGACCTGGATCTGCTGCGCCCGCTTGACCAGTTCGGGGACAAAGCGGTCGTAGAGGATTTCCTCCAACAGCAGGCGGGAACCCGCCGAACAGACCTCGCCCTGGTTGGCGAAGATCGCGTACAAGGCATAGTCGACGGCTGTTTCAAAATCTGCGTCGGCAAACACGATGTTGGGAGACTTTCCGCCCAATTCCAGCCCGACCTTCTTGACCGTCTCGGCAGCCGCCTTCATGATGCGGATGCCGGTATCCGTTCCGCCGGTAAAGGCGACCATGTCCACCAGCGGGTTTTCCGCCAGCTCAGCGCCAACCGTCTCCCCTTCTCCCAGCACCAGGTTGACCACACCCGGCGGAAATCCGACTTCGTCGATGATTTCAAACAGGCGGATCAGCGAAAGGGGCGTTTGTTCCGCCGGCTTGATGACCAGCGTGCAGCCGGCTGCTATGGCCGGCGCAATTTTTTGCGTGGCCATCACCAACGGATAGTTCCACGGGATGATCTGACTGACGACGCCGATCGGTTCCCGCACCACCATCGCCTGCATGTTGTCGGGCACGTCGTAGGTTACCCCGTGCGGCTTGGTGCAAAGCCCGGCGTAGTAGCGGAACTGGTTGACCGCATCGGACACGTCGTACCGCGATTCACGCAGCGGCTTTCCGTTGTTCAGCGTGTCGAGGCAGGCGAATTCCTCCTGCCGCGATTCCAGAATATCGGCAATCTTCAGGAGAAGCTCGGCCCGGTCCCGCGCCTTGCTCTCCTGCCAGCCGTCCTTGTCGAAAGCCCTCCGCGCCGCCTGGATGGCCCGTTTCGCATCTTCGCGGGTTCCCTCGGTGACGATTCCGATCACCTGTCCGTTGGCCGGGTTAATCACCTTGCGCGTCTGGTTTCCCGAACCGAGCACCCATTTTCCGTCAATGTACATTGGCTGAACCTTGTCCAAACTCGTCAGATAGGATTCTGCATGCACACCTTTTCACCCCGCTATGAATGGATATCTGAAAATTCTCTATTCTTTTATTTTACTTTATTTTACTTCAAGAGAGGCCAGCTTCCCATTTTACAAAGTGACAAATGTGCAACTTTCATTTTCATACATCTTGTAAAAAGGAAAACAACCCCGCAAGAAGCGCTTTGTCCGGCTCCTTCCGGGGCTGTTTCCAAACGGTTGTTTGTGAGAGCATCCTTCCCCGCCAGTGGATAGCAGGCAGTCAGTTGGACAACAGCGGTTTTACCTGATCAATCACATGCTGCAGGTTTTCTGCATCTGCGCCGTAGACGAGCTTCATCTGTTCGCTTTTTGTCTGCAGGGCGTACAACTCCAGATCCGCCTGGCACTTTTTCAGGGTTGCCAGCGTCAATTTCATCACCTGCGGTTGAGGCAGCTGGATCTGGTCGTCATACAGGTCGAGGTAGAGCTGCCCGTTCTTGTCCACCTGGCCGAGAAACACGTCTTCCAGCGTAACCCCTGCCTTTTCCAATTCGGCCTGAAGCCAGTTCCGGTTCAACCCCAATGCAGACAGGGGCTCGTCCATGATTTCTCCGTCCATGATGACCGCCTGCGGTTCCTTTTCGGGAGAGACGTTCAGGCCCAAATGCTGGGGCGTGACCGGTTGGTGCTCGGCCTTCAACAGCACATTGATGTCCCCGTTCGTCTCCATCAACGCAAACTCGACATCCGCCACCCGGAATACGTTTTTCCTGCGGAGCTGCTCCATCAAATCTTCAACCGTCAACCGTTCCTTCTTCAGGTTGTCTTCAAGAATCTTTCCTTCCTTGATGAGAACGGTGGAGTTGCCTTCCACCAGATTGCGAAATCGTTTGCTCTTGAGCGAAATCCACTCCATCGCAACCGGAAACGCGGCAAAGATCGTCAAGGCGATCACGCTGTGGTAAATGGGACCGTCCACCTCGGTTGCCATGAAGGCGGCAATGGAACCAATGGAGATTCCGACGATGTACTCGATGTAGGTCAGTTGCCGGATCTGCCTTTTTCCAATGATTTTTGTCAGTATAAACAAATACAAAATGGCGCCAAAAGAACGAAGCGTGATATTGACCCAATCAGGCATCTCGTCAACCCTCCCGTCTCGAAAGAGGCCAGGAAGAGAGCATCCTCTCTCTCCCTGTTCCCCACTCTGCAAGCTTAAAACCCTTTGTATTGCGGCTCTTCTTTTTCCAATTCGGTTACACGCTGCTGCAAATTGTCGACGATTGCCTGCGTTTGTTGTGCCGCCTGGGTAAACATTTGCTTGGCTTGCTGGTTTTGTGTGTTTAACGCAAATGTCTCCAGGTTTGCCTGTGCGCTTTTCAGGCTTGCCAGCGTCTGTTTGACTTGAGATGCCACCGTCATGCCTCTTCACCTCCTGCATGGTTTAGAATTTGATAAAGGCTGACATTTTATCCGCCAAAAACAAAAAGAAGGGGCCTGTTCCGGCCCCTCCTTGCACATCCAGTTATGAAGTTTTTCGCTGCACACAGGATGCGAAGCGTCAAATGGTGACGTTGTGTTAACGGCCCAGTTGTTGCTCGGCAAAACTTACCAGACGCTTGGTAATTTCGCCGCCGACAGAGCCGTTTTGACGGGAAGTGCTGTCCGGACCGAGGGTTACGCCAAATTCGGCCGCAATCTCATACTTCAGTTGGTCGAGAGCTTGGTTCGCCTGAGGAACGAGCAGGTTGTTGCTGCTGCCACCGTTGTTTGCCATCTTGGATTCCTCCCAACGAGTAAATTTTTCCGCCTCCGCCGCTGCTGCCCACTGGCGTTGGCGGTGCCCAAGAGATGAGACGCCCAGTTCATCTCTTGTGGTACTAGCTTGGCTTGCCGAAACGTTCTCCATGCAAGTTGCCGCAATGCAATATCTGACAGAAGCCGACTGCCCGATGTGCTATAATGAAGCGTATGCTTGTATTATGCGAAACATGGAGAGGAGTAAGATTGGTGAGTCAAACCGGCAGGATTCTGCTCATCGACGGGATGAGCTTTTTGTTTCGCGCCTTTTACGCTTCGGCCTGGGCAGGCGGTTACCGGCAGACTTCCAGCGGCGTCTACACCAATGCCGTCTACGGCTTTACGAAAATGATGCTGGACTACGCCGACCTGGTTCGGCCCACGCACCTGGCCGTAGGCTGGGATGTCACCTCCCGGGAATCGCTGGTGCGCTGCCAATGGTATGAGGGCTACAAGGCCAACCGCCAGCCGCCGCCCGACGAGCTGATCCCGCAATTTGACCTGGTGAAGGAAGTGACAGAAGCGTTTTCCGTTCCCAATCTGGGCTGCCCCGGATACGAGGGCGACGATATTCTGGGGACGGTCAGCACGCAATTGGCCGAACAGGGGCATGAGGTCGTGATCGCTACAGGAGACTACGACAGTCTGCAACTGGTTTCAGAGCAAATCAGCGTGAAAATTTTAAAAAACGGCGGCAAGCATGAGCACTACACCCCGCAAAGCCTGCTTGCCTCGCGGGGAATCTCGCCGGAACAAGTCGTGGACGTAAAGGCGCTGATGGGCGATCCGTCCGACTGCATCCCCGGCTGTCCCGGGATTGGGGAAAAGACGGCCACGCGGCTGATTGCCGAACACAGCGACCTGGACAATCTGTACCGCAATCTCGGCGCCTGCACGCCCAAAGTGCGAAGCAGGCTGGAAGAGCATCGCGATCAGGTTTATTTGAGCCGAAAGCTGGCGACGATCATCCGCGACGTCCCGATCGGTTTGGATCTGGAAAGCGCGAAATGGGAATACGATGTGAATCTGGTCAAACAGAAAATGGAGCAACTGGAATTTGGCCGAAGCCTGCTCAAACGGATCGGCTAAGGCAAACACTAAAAAAAACACGGCCCACTGTTTGCCGACAACCGTGCAGACGGGAGGACCGTGTTTTTTTTACAGATCCGAACCGCGAAAACGCGGCCGCCTTTTTGGACAACTTCAGGAAAGATTGTGTCACTGAAACACGTCAAGCAGCAAGCCGGCGGTTCCCTCTTCATCCGCTTCCCATGTCGTCGCGAAACGGACCCGGTGGGAGACCCCCAGCAGATTGTACCGTTGCACCAGGTGCTGTCTCGCGGAACCGATAATCAGGCTGTGCAGGCGGACCTGCTTCCTTTGGCCCGCTTCTTCCAACTGTTTTTGCACGTAGGGCGAGATCATGCCGATACCGTCGGTCACCATGACAAAATCGGCGGCTTGAAATGTTTTGTCGGAGTCAAGCAACTCCAGTCCCCGCTTGATGGGGGCGTCAAAATGCGTGCCGCCGCCAAAGGCGAGTTGCGCCAGGCTGTAGAACGCCGGCCAATCCGGCTTGCGATGCCAAAGAATTCTCTCGCGAAGCTCTCCCTTCGCCCCGAACAACAGCAGGACGAAGTCTCGCCGCATCAACATGGAGAGGGCCGCAAAGGTCATCACGAAAACTTGTGCCAGACGCAGCTTTCCGCCGCGCATGGAATGAGAAGTATCCAGCATGCAGATGACCGGGCCTTTTGGCGGTTCTTCCTTCCAGCCGGAAGTGTCGTAGGTCATCAGCTTCTGATCCATCCATTTGAGGTAGAAATAGTTTTCGTAATCAGGGTCGGCCAACAGCGCCGCTTCGCTTGGGAGCATCCGGGCGATGTCGTTTGACTGGCGCAGGTCGTAGTATTCTTCCGGCAGCCGCCGGTTGCGCACTTCTTTTCGCTTCATCCGAAACGTGCGGACGTTGCGCCCCACTTCCTGAAGAAACTGGATCAATTCCGGATGGCGCGCCAGTTTCTCCACCCATTTCAGGTATTCTTCAAAACTTTGCCGGCGCAGTCTGCCCAAATCATGTCCCCATTGACGGTTGGCAAATTGCTGGCTGGCCGCAAACAACTCATGGACGAGAAAACTGTCCATCTCCTCCTGCGAAAGCGTGGCCTTGAGCGAGCGGGCCAGCCATTGGCCCAGCTCCTGCTCGAAGGCGTTGATGGCTTCACGCTCCTGCCGGTTCAGCCGCTCCCACTGCTTTTCCCGCTGTGCCAGTTCCTCTTCCAGCTTTTTTACCTTCTGCAAAAGTTTTCCCCGCTTGGTAAACTGGGTGCGCATCTCTTCCCTGGTTTGTTCGATCCGTGCGCGCAAGGACTCGATTTCCGCCTTCACCAAAGGCTTGTTGTCGCGCGCCTCCTGCTTCTCTTCCACCGTGCGTTTGCCCTGCTGCAGGGTGTAGCCGACCAGTTGCAGACGGGCGAGCTGCTTTTCCGTAAGCAGCTCCGACACCCGCGCCTGCTCGCTTCCTTCCTGTCCCTGTTTTTCCGTAAGACCTGCCACGAGCGGCGTGATTTGCTGATCTTTTTCTCGCTGCCTTACCTCTTCCGCGAAGCTTTCCGTCAACCACAGAATGGATTTGATGGCCGTCTTGAAGGCAGCGCTCTCCCGTCCCTGCGTTCGCGGGCGAATCATTTGCGCAAACGGCTGCTTCATCAGGGAGCGGACGAGCCACTTGTGAAAGGGCGGCGTATCCCGGGTCATGTCCATCTCGGGCTTTTCCAGATAAAAGACCAGGAAAAAATCCTCCAGCAGCTCTTCCGTAAACCACGAAGCATGGGACCGGGCCTGCAACACCCACTCCTGCGCGGTCCGCGACGAGGCGAGATAAGCGGCGAACAGGTAACGGTCCACCTGGCTGGCGCGGATTCCCATCCCTTCTCCCCCTATCTCGTGTAGTCGTATTCCGTGCCGGAAATCTCCTGGTCAAACAGCGTCCGGTAGGTCTGCTGCAACTGCTTTAGAATGCGCTCCCCTTCCACCCGCAGGTAAGCGTATTTGACCGCGTATTTCTCCACGTTGCAGATCAACATGTTTTTTTCGCGCAGGAAACTGTGCAAATCCTCTTCCCGCTTGTGCCATTCCAGCAGGCGGTTGCGCAGGTCGCGCGCCGTATGGGCAATCTCTTCCCGGGCTTCCTCCAGCAAACGAAGGCTTCGCTCCATCGCTTCCCTGCCGATCTTCGCCCCCACATCCTTTTTAAACTGGAAGGCGTGCAATTCGCTTTCCTTTTCCTTCCACTTCTCCGCGATCTGGGAAAACTGGCGGATCGGCAGCTCATCCTCCATCTCCGCCTTGAGCATCTCGGTAAACTGCTGTTCGTACAACTCGCGCATGAGCGGCAAATCTTCCGGAACCTCCCACAGCATGTGCGGGGTAAAGACGGTGTCCCAGATCGTCACTTCCTCCCGTCCATGCAGGGCGGCCGAGGTTTTCCAGACGTTGGCGATTTTGTGCAGTCTCCGATCGGACAGGCGGTACTCCTTTTCCTCCAGGCTCTCTTTCAGTCGGAAAAGGAAATACACCATGGGACCCGGAATGCTGACCCGGGATGCCGCCTCCTGCACATCGCGCACGTCGTACAAGGAAAACACGGCAGGCAACGGCTCTTTCGGCAGGTTCAGCATTTTTTCATAACTGGAGGCAAGTTTTAAGTACTCCACTTCATAGCGCAGCAAAAAGCGGTCGTACAGCGCATGCAGCTGCTCATCCTCTTCGGGAATTTCGTTGGAAGCCGCGATCAGGAACTGAAGCGGCACCTGTTCTTTTTCACTTCCATTGAAAAATACGCGCTCGTTCAAGATGGACAGCAGTGCGTTCAAGATCGCGCTGTTCGCTTTGAAAATTTCGTCGAGAAAGACAAACTGGGCGGACGGCAAATATCCGGCCGTTTTCCGAATAAAGCGGTCCTGTTTGAGCTGCTGCAGGGAGACGGGGCCGAAGATTTCATCCGGCGTCGTAAAGCGCGTCAGCAAGTATTCAAACCAGTGCTCGGATCCAAACAATTGCGAGACGGCACGGGCCATCTGGGACTTCGCCGTGCCGGGCGGGCCGATCACCAGCACGTTCTCGCCGCTCATGATGCCAAGCATCAGCAGGCGGATCAGTTCGCTCCGCTCCAAGAAGCGGCGTTCCAGCAGTTCAATCGCTTGCTCCATTTTGCGTTGAATGGTTTTCAGTTGGTTGCTTGTCGTCATTTGGCATGGCGGTTCAACACATCATTTGCTGTGTCAATCTTCGCCGTTTTCCTCCTCAAAGAAAGTTTGCCAAAAACGGCACTACTTCTATAGTGGCATATCGAGCGTGGAAATGCCAGTTTTCTCGCACACGGACGAATGGACTTGTTTCGCTCAAGCGCACCTTTGGGCGGGTCGGCGCATATCCTAAAGCACCTGTAGCCCTACAGAAAACACGCGCAAGGGAGGCAAGACGGATGGGCTTTGAACTGGCCTGGCTGCATGGCGTATACATTCTGTTTGTGCTTGCCATTATCCTCATGATGGTTCTGCGGCGGGACACCAGCCTGGTCAGTATCGTGGGGATCGCTGCACTTGGATTTACCGCAACAGGCTCGCTCATCTCCGCAATAAGCGGGATCTTTGGCAGTTTTGTCTACGCTATCTCCGAACTGTTGCCCACCATACTGGTCATTTGCATTATCGTGGCGATGAGCCGTGTGCTCACCGATACGGGCATCAACGAAACGATGATCCGCCCGATGACCTTTCTGGTTCGCAACGCCAATCTCGCCTTCTGGGTGATTGGCCTGGTGATGTTGATCATCTCCTGGTTCTTCTGGCCGTCTCCCGGAGTGGCCCTGGTCGGTGCGGTGATGTTGCCGGTGGCACTTCGTGCCGGATTGCCGGCCATCGGGGTCGCCGTGGCGATGAACCTGTTCGGCCATGGCATCGCCTTGTCGGGGGACTATATCATCCAGGGAGCGCCCACGCTGACATCCAAGGCGGCCGGCATCCCCGTCGAAGATGTGATTTATGCCAGTGTGCCGCTGGTGATTGTGATGGGCGTGGTGACGACGGTTGTCGCCTTCTGGTATTTGAAAAAAGACATGAAAAACGGAATTCTAGCCCCGCCGCAAAATGCGGAAGATTCCCGTATTGCGGTGAAGGCAAGCCTGCCGGACGCCACTCGGAAATTCTTCGCCGTCCTCGTCCCGCTCCTGTTCGCCCTGGATGTGGCGGCCATGTTCGCTTTTGAACTGCTCGGCGGAGAGGCAACGGCGCTCGTCGGCGGCACGGCGGCCGTTATCCTCATCTTGACGACGATGCTGGCCTACCGGAAAAACGGACTGGAACAAGTCACGTCCCATCTGATCGAAGGATTTCAATTCGGATTCAAGGTGTTTGGTCCCGTCATCCCGATTGCCGCCTTTTTCTACATGGGAGACAGCGGATTTGTTTCCGTGTTTGGCGAAGTGCTGCCGGAAGGTTCCAACGGGATTGTCAACGACCTGGGCGTCGCATTGGCCCATACGATTCCGATCAGCAAGGAAATCGCCGCTCTGACCCTGACGGCTGTCGGTGTGATAACCGGCCTGGACGGTTCCGGTTTCTCCGGCATCACGCTCGCCGGATCGCTGGCACAGTTGATGGCCGCCGCGCTGGGAAACGGCATTGCCACCCTGACCGCACTGGGACAAATTGCCGCAATCTGGGTTGGCGGCGGAACGCTCGTGCCCTGGGCGCTCATTCCGGCCGCTGCGATCTGCGGTGTAGACCCCTTTGAACTGGCCAGAAGAAACCTGTATCCCGTGGTGATCGGACTCCTGGTTACGACCATTTTCGCCATGTTCCTGCTCTGATTGTTCCAAACCTGCAAAGCTAAAAGACGGATGCGCGTCTGTTCACATCCGTCTCTTTTTCTTTTGATATTAACCAGTCCTCGATATCCACATTCTATCAAATTTTTACATGATAAATATAATGTCCAGGACCCAACGGCAGATCAAGCAGGAACCAAACCGCAAACAATACAATCCAACATAACGCAAAAAGCAAGGTGTACGGCAGCAGCATCGAGATCAGTGTGCCCATTTGCAGATTGTTCTGATATTTTTTGGCGAACATAAGCAAGATCCCAAAGTAGGCCAACATCGGCGTGATTGGATTCGTGATGGAATCCCCGATCCGATAGGCGGCCTGAGTCAAAGCCGGGCTGTAGTCAAGCAGCAAAAACATGGGGACAAAAACGGGTGCTAGGATTGCCCACTTCGCCGTTGCACTGGCGATGAGCAAGTTGATGATCGCAGTAAAAAGAATAAAGATTATCAACAATGGCAAACCCGTTAAACCGATGTTTTTCAGGAAGTTTGCCCCCTCGATGGCAATGATGGGTCCGAGATTGCTCCAGTTAAAATAGGCAATCATCTGGGATGCGACAAACGCCAGGACGATGTAGTAGCCCATGCCCGACATCGTTTTCGTCAAGTGCTCCGCGACATCGCGGTCTGAGCGGATTACTCCCGCACCGATGCCATAGGCCAGCGATGGAATCCCGAACAAAAAGAGAAGGATCGGCACCAGCGACTTCATAAAGGGCGAAACCAGCAAGGAGTCGGTTTCCGGATCGCGCAGCAACGATCCGCTCGGCAGGGTCAAAATGAGCAAGATGATCAAGCAAACGAGGAAAGTGAAGCCTGCCCAGCGAAGGCCTCGACTCTCCTCAGCTTTCACCTGGATGTTTTCCTCCTGCTGCGGGCCTTCCATTATATAAGTACCCAACCTGGGCTCGACAATTTTATTGGTGATCCAGACAGTCAGCGGAACGAGCATGATTGTGGAAGCAATAATAAAGTAGTAGTTCATGGCCGGATTGGACTGGTAGTTTGGTTCCAGCATCTGTGCGCCTGTTTGGGTAAAGCTGGCCAATGTCACATCCAATACGGCGATGACGAGGTTGGCACTGAACCCGCCCGCTACAGCGGCGTATGCTGCTGCCATCCCGGCAAGCGGGTGACGCCCCATCATGACAAAAACCATAGCAGCGATGGGCGGCATGATGATAAAAGCAGCATCTGCCGCCGAGTGTCCCACAAGGCTAACCAGTACGATGATCGGCAGGATCAGGGAGCGGGGTGAGACAAGAACGATTTTCTTCATCGCAGCCCCAATCAGACCCGTCGTTTCGGCCAAGCCAACCCCCAACATGACAGACAGAACCATCCCCAGCGGAGGGAATGAGGTAAAGTTTGTCACCATTTCCGTAAAAATGCGTACAATTCCATCCTTACTCAGCAGATTGACGGCGACAATCTTTTCGTTGGTTGTCGGATTCACCGTAGACCAGCCAAGAAAGGAAGCAATACTGGACGCGACCAGAATCACCGCAATAATGATCAGAAAGAGCGTTATCACATCCGGCAATTTATTGCCCAACGTCTCGA
>Ga0207865_100857_pt1 | contig 27467 bp, 23 predicted proteins | sample HigsolmetaAR204D_FD_184836 | JGI IMG/M metagenome (GOLD analysis project Ga0207865, IMG submission 184836) | Ionic liquid and high solid enriched microbial communities from the Joint BioEnergy Institute, USA - AR20-4-D (SPAdes) (version 2) ...
TATCCTGGATTCCTAAATGCTCAGTGATACGTCTGTATGTCCACTTCTCCTCTACATGCAATCGTATTGCCTCCATTTTCAACGACAAAGGATAATGCTTGAACTTTTGACCTTTGATAGCCATAAAAAATTCACCCCTTAAAGTAACATCGGTTATCCCAAGGGGTTTTTCCAATGTCTACTTTAAGGGGTGCACTCTACTGCCGCAATGGCACAAGCAGGCGGGTTTCATTTGAGCCGGAGGCGTGCCGACGCGGCCGTGCTAGAAGACGTCGCCGCCGTTCATCATCAGCACTTCCTCGCCTTCCTCAAGGCCGCTCTTGATTTCGATGAACTCTGCTCCTTCGATCCCGATCTCCACTTCTTTTGGCGTCGGCTCTCCGGTTTTTGGATCCTTCACCATGACCGTTCCCTTGCCGTCCTCCAGCACTTCGACCGCCTGCAGCGGCAGCCGGAGCACGTTTTCCTTTTTCTCGACGTAAATGTCGCAGTCGCCGGTCATGCCGTGCTTCATCTCAGCGGCATCAGTCAGCTCGATTTTCACCGCGAAGCGCACCGACTTGTCCTCTTTCGTCCCCTCTTTGGGCACGTCCACGACCTTGCCGATAAACGGCTTGTTGCCAAACGCCGTCACGTACACCTCGGCCGTCTGACCCACCTTGATGGACGGAATGTCGATTTCATCCACACCCGCCACAAAATACACGGCGCTGCTGTCCATGATGACCATAGCCGGCTTGCTGGAGTCCGGCGTCTCTCCCGGTTTGACCTCCACCTTGGTGACTACCCCGCTGATTGGCGCCGTCACCTGCTTTTTCGCGATCTCCCGCTTCTTCTGCTCGAGGGACAAAAGCGACTCTTTCAAGGACAGTTCCTTCTCCTTCAGGTCCAGTTCGGAGGCGGACATGTCCATTTTCGCCAGCAGTTGACCCGCCTTGACCTCGTCGCCGTTTTCCACTTCCACCTTGCCGACCTTGCCGTGGGTGCCGGCCACAATCTCCACGTCGTCCGGGTCTTCAAACGGCGTCGCCACCTGGCTGGCGAACAGAACGCCGCTTGGATTGACCCACTGTACCTCTCCCAGGTCTCCCACGTACAGAGCTCCCGGCTTTTTCACCAGCACTTCCACGTCGTGAACGCCACCGACGCCTTTTTCCTTCTTGCCGACCAGGTCGACCTTGGTCACCGTTCCGTCGAGAAAGATCATCGACGAGGAGATAAACACTTTCACCTTTTGGCCCACCTTGAAGTGCTCTGCTTCAAAGGCGGAAAATTTTCCGGTAATCTTCAGGTGTTCGGTGTCAACCAGTTTGGCGACCACGGTATCCGGCGTCACCGTGTCTCCTTCCTTGACCAGCACTTCCTTCACCTTGCCGCCCATGGAAAAGACAATCTTGTCCTTCCGGTTTTTCAAATCGTTCAATTCCCGCTTGGCGCGGACGATGCTCAACTCCTGCTTTTGCAGCTCCAGGGCGGCGTCCGAACTGTCGATGGAGAACAGCGGATCTCCCTTGTTCACGCGCTGCCCTTCTTTCACGAAGACCTGCTCCACCTTGCCGGACAGTTCCGGTTTTACTTCCTCGCGCGCCTTTACTTCCACGGTACCAGAGGCAAAAATGGTCTTTTTCACGTCCCCCCTGTCCACGACTGCGGTGGGAAAGGAGGGCGGCTCCTCCTGAGTCTGTTCGGCTGCCGCGTCTTTGGAGCCGAGATAGTGATAGCCGGCGTATCCGCCACCGCCCAACAGGACAATGACTGCCGAAAGAATGATCCACGTTTTCTTTTTCATACTCCCTATCCCCACATTCTTTAATCAGATCGAACGTTAATCAGATCGAATCGCTTGCAGCGCGCTCAACCGGGAGGCGCGGATGGCAGGGAAAATGCCTGCCAGCAAACCAATGACAAACGAAAATCCGATGGCGAACAGAGACAGCCACGTCGGAATGATGGCCAGGCGCAGTTTCTCCTCTCCCTCGGGTCCGCCGAAGCCGATGTTGAGGCTGTCCATGATGCCGCCCGCTTCTCCAAAGTGGTTGACCAGCTCCACCGCTCCCCAGGCGATGCCGAGGCCGGCCAGTCCTCCAATCAATCCGATGAAGCCCGATTCCATCAGGAACAGCCAGCGTATGTTGTACACGGTGGCGCCGATCACCTTCATGATGCCAATTTCCTTGGTCCGTTCCAGAATGGACATGATCATCGTGTTGACAATGCCGATCGTGGCGACCAACAGCGAGACGGCGGCAATTCCGCCCAGCACGATCTGGATGATGAAGAAGAACTTGTTGATCTGCTCCAGTTCGCGAGCCGGCGACCAGACTTCAAACCCGCGCTCCTTTAGCGCCTGTACAACGCTCTCCACTTTTTCGCGCGATTCCACCTTCACCGTCATCTCGTCAAACTCAAAGCTGTCCTGCTTCGCAGTCTCGCGGTTGCGCCGGGTGCTGCCGCCTCCATCGCCAAATTCGTCGCCCCGGGTGCGGTTGAGCCAGTCGTTGATCTCTTTTACCAGGCTGAGCGGCGCATAGACCGCGTGTCCGTAGCGGTGGTTGTCGTCCTGCCGCAGTTGGCCGACGACTCTCACGCGGATTTCTTTCTTTTCGAAGTGCGGCTCGTCGTCGATCCGGTACTCGCGCGTCAGCACGATCGTAGCCGTCTTGTCGACGAGATTGAACGATTGGGGGGCATCGCCACCGTTAAAACCAGGGCGCATGATCTCCATTCCCCCGCCCCGTTTGGCGTCCGCGCTTCTCCGCCGCGCTTCCCGCCGCTCCTTTTCCACGTCCCGCAAAATGGTGGGAACTCGGTAGGCCACGACGATTTCCTGCGGCGATCCGCTCAGGTAGCTGCCTTTTTCCACGTCATCCTTGCGGTAGGCGGCCGATTCGTGCACGTCCACTCCGACTACCTCGACATACCCTTCTCGCCTGCCCACTTTCAGCTTGGTTTCCCCGTGTATCCGCTTGATCGGCATGACCGCCGCCACGCCGGGTATGCCCTTGATCACCCGCACTGCTTCCATGTTCAGCTTTTTCCGCTGGTCGTCCGGGATAGGCTCGTCCTTTTCGTAATTCCAATACGCCGGTTCTACGTCCAGCTCCGTCAGGTTGCCGAAGTTCTCCAGGCTTTTGACGGCATTTTCCTTCAGTCCCAGACTGAGGGCGATCATCGCCACAATCGCGGCCGTCCCGATCATGACGCCGACGGAGGTCAGCGCCGTGCGCAGCTTCATGCGCCACAAGTTTCGCCAGACGATGCGAAACGAATCCAGAAGTTTCACAGTAGGTTCACCTCATGCCCTCTCTCATGCCGGTTTGGTCCGTTTTTGCACGACCCGTCCGTCCTGCAGATAGATGACGCGGTCGGACTGTTCCGCCACTTCCTGTTCGTGCGTGACGATGATAAACGTCGTGCCGTTTTCGCGGTTCATCCGCTTCATCAACGCCAAGATTTCCTGCTCGGTTTTGCTGTCCAGATTCCCGGTCGGTTCGTCGGCAAGCACAATGCTGGGCTGGTTGACCAGGGCGCGGGCGATGCTGACCCGCTGCTGCTGCCCGCCGCTCAGTTCGTTTGGCTTGTGGTCCATCCGCCCTTCCAACCCGACGCGTTCCAGCATCTCCTTTGCTTTGGCCCGTCTGCTTTTGCGGCTTTCGCCGGCAAAAATCAGCGGCAGTTCCACGTTTTCCAGCGCGGTCAGGTTGGGAAGCAGGTTGTACGATTGAAAAATAAAGCCCATGCACCGGCGGCGAAACAGACACAGTTCATTCTCGTTCAAGCGGGAGATTTCTTCCCCATTGACGAAAATCCTCCCCTCGTCCGGTTTGGTCAAACCGGCCAGCAGGTTCAACAGCGTCGACTTGCCCGATCCGGACGATCCGCACAGGGCGACAAACTCCCCTTTGTCGACGTGCAGATTGATGTCGAACAGCACGGGCACCTTGATCTTGCCCGTCCCGTAGCTGTGATTGACGCCGTTCACCGTCAATTCGCCTGTTCCGTTGGCCATCTCGTTTTCCACCTCGTTTGTCGATACGTGTAAAATTGGCATCCTTTATCTATAGACGCAGTAACTGGAGAAATGTAACGCGACTTGGTAAATATTTTCTTGTTCACGCAAACGCAATACTTTCTTCATGAAAATGTAACACCGCGGTGATCTAATACATGCTGCTCGTTGATACAATAAAGGTGTGAAGAAAAACGAGAGAGGGCGGATAGATGATGAGAATCTATCGGTTTTTGTTTGAAACGGCGTCACGTCAATGGATTGAAATCATCAAGGCACCCAGCATGTTTGAGGCAGCCAAAGAGGCCAAGCGCCTCGCCTCGAAGCGCGCCAAGGCCATGTCCACTCCGATCACCTTCTCGTTCCATCACATTGCATCTGTCTGAAAAAGTAACCCTACATAGAAAATCGCCCACGATATCGAAACGCTTCTCCCCGCCGGAGAGGCGTTTTTTCATGGGACGAACGTATTGACACCGCCCTGGTTTTCCACTTCAATTTAGGTAGAACGTAAACGAACCGCACCATCAGTTGCGGCTGGAAAAGGGAGACATCTGCCATGACGATTCGCAAAGCGTTAACCATCGCAGGATCTGACACCAGCGGCGGCGCCGGCATCCAGGCTGACCTGAAGACGTTTCAGGAGCTGGGCGTCTACGGAATGACCGCCCTGACCGTAATCGTAGCGCAAGATCCGCACAATTCCTGGTTTCACGAGGTGTTTCCGATCGACCTCGGCACTCTGGAGAAGCAGTTGGAAACGGTTCTCTCCGGCATCGGCGTCGATGCCGTGAAAACCGGCATGCTGGGTACGACGGAGCTGATCGAGCTGGCGGCCCGGAAAATCGACCAATACCAATTGAAGAACGTCGTCGTCGACCCGGTGCTCGTCTGCAAGGGAGCGGACGAAGTGCTTCACCCGGAAGTGGCCGACAGCCTGCGCGACGTCCTCGTTCCCCGGGCTACTGTCGTGACGCCCAACCTGTTTGAAGCCGGTCAGTTGAGCCAAATGGGGGCGCTCAAAACCGTCGACGACATGAAAGAAGCGGCCAAGCGCATTCACGACAAAGGGGCGGCCTACGTGCTGGTCAAAGGCGGCGGCAAGCTCGCGCACGAAAAAGCGATTGACGTCCTGTACGACGGCCACACATTTGACATTCTGGAAGGCGAGCGGATCAACACCACCTACACGCACGGCGCCGGCTGCACCTACTCCGCCGCCATCTGTGCGGAGCTTGCCAAAGGCAAATCGGTGCGCGAGGCGGTAGCGGTAGCCAAGGCGTTCATCACCGAAGCGATCCGCCATTCTTTCCCGCTCAATCAATACGTCGGACCGACACATCACGGCGCGTACCGCAGCCTGCAACACAACTGACAGCAAAAAACTCCAATCCGTCCGCTGCTTCGGACAGATTGGAGTTTTTTTGTGTTACGCTTCCTTTTTGATCGCCAGCTCCACCGGCTGCTGTGCAGAACCCGGTTTTTTTCGCATCGAGCTGACCGTGTACACGAACAGCGCGCTCCAGATCAAGCCGAAGCTGACCAGGTGAACGCCGCCAAATGTTTCGCCAAACAGGAACACCGCCATGAACAGCGAGATCGACGGGGCCAGGTACTGGATAAACCCCACCGTGGACAGCGGCAGCAGCTTGGCCGCTTGAGCGAACCAGAAGAGCGGCAAGGCCGTCGCCACGCCAGACAGCGTCAACAGTGCAATCTGCCAGCCTGTCACGTGGGAAAGCGTGTCCGTCCCGCTGACGTGCAGCGTCACCAGGTACCCCAGCGCCACCGGAGCCACCACCAGCGTTTCCCAGGCCAGACTGATGATCGCGTCCGTTTTTATCAACTTTTTGACCAGCCCGTAGCAGGCAAACGTCAGTGCGAGGGAAATCGCGACCCACGGTACCCTGCCGTAGTGCGCGGTCATCACGGAAACGCCGGCTGCGGCCAGCGCAATCGCCATCCATTGCCCCTTTCCCAGCCGCTCTTTGAGGAACAAGACGCCAAAAAGCACGTTCAGCAGCGGGTTGATGTAGTACCCGAGGCTGGTTTCCAACACGTTGCCGTTGTTGACCGCCCAGATGAAAATCAGCCAGTTGGCGCTGATAAACAGCGAACACAGGAGGAGCGCCCCTCTCTCCTTCGCCGTCGAAATCGCCTTTCGCATCTGCAGCCAGCGCTTCGTCACAAACAGCAGTACGGCAACAAAAACGAGGGACCAGACAATTCGGTGGGCGAGAATCTCCCACGCGGCCATTTCCTGAAACACCTTCCAATAGAGCGGCAGCAGTCCCCAGGCCAAATAGGCCCCCACCGCGTAGAAGACACCCTTTCTCATCTCTCCAGCCTCCATGAATTATTTGCTCTGTCATCTCTAGTGTAGCTGAAGCAGGCCGGAACAGCTATCTATTAACATGCAGCATATTGGCCGGGAGAAGGCACATGCTTGCACGCCACGGCAGTTGTTTAGCATGGTAACGAATCATCACAGCAGTATGATAAAGGTATGTGTAAAATTTTATTGTATCATTTCTGAATCTCATGTACAATAATTTTCGCATACTTATGTTTTGTCACAAGAAAGGAACGTTTGCTTATGAGTTACTGGCGATCCGTGCTGCTCGTCCTGGCCGGCGCGTGCAGCTACGGCGTGCTTTCTGTCATCATGAAATCCGCCTTTTCCGCCGGTTTTACCCCGGTCGAATTAAGCGGCGGGCAGCTTGTGTTCGGGACGCTGATCATGTCCGGCGTCGCGCTGTTCCTGTCCAGGCAGCGGTTTCGGCTGCGCCACCTGCTGATCCTGCTGCCGTCCGGCCTGATGATGGCCGGCACCAGCCTGTTTTACCACCGGGCGGTCAGCGAAATCCCGGCCTCGCTCGCCATAGTGCTGCTGTTCCAGTTTACCTGGATTGGCGTGCTGATCGAGTGTATTGCCGACCGCAAGTGGCCCGGACCGGAAAAATGGGCCTCGCTGGTCCTCCTCGGCATCGGCACCGTGCTGGCCAGCGGCCTGATGGAATCCGGCCTGCATGACGTCAGCGCCACCGGTCTCATCTATGGTCTATTGTCCGGGTTTACGTTTGCGATGGTGATCTTTCTCAGCGGACGGCTGGCGCCGGACGTGAACCCGTATCTGCGCAGCGCCGTCTCCATTGGCATGGCCGCGCTCTGCCTGTCGCTGGTCTATCCGCCGACCTTCCTCATCAACGGCAGACTGTGGGACGGATTGCTGCCGTACGCCCTGCTGGTGGCCTGCTTCGGCTCAGCCATCCCGATTCTCTGTCTGTCGATTGGCGTGCCGCGTATCGGCAACGGATTGGCGACCATTCTCAGCGCCGCCGAACTGCCGGCAGTCGTGCTGCTCTCCAGTCTGGTGCTGCACGAACAGGTCAGCCTCTACAAGTGGAGCGGTGTGCTGTTGATCCTGGCCGCCATTGCCGTGCCGCAGATCAAGTGGAATCGGCTGGTCCATCCTGCCCGAAAGCCTCACCGGCATAAGATGTAAAAAAGGATACGGCAAGGCGCTGAACGGTTCAGCGCTTTTGCCTCATGCACCATGCGGGCGTGTCGACCGGATAACAGGTTGGCGCGCCTGTTTTTGTGCGCCTTCGCCCTCCCATACCCCAAAACGTGGCCGCCTTGAAAAGGAAGCGACGAACTTAAGCGCATTTACTCGTCACCATATTGCGAAAGTGAAAGAGAGAGGCGTCCGCCCGTGGAAAAGCGGCCTGGTACAGAAACGATTCAAAATCAAAAAGCCCGGCGCTTGCAGCGGTTTGCTGCACTCACCGGGCTGTGTGAACATAGATGGTGCGGTCGGCGAGACTCGAACTCGCACGGGTCGCCCCGCCACCCCCTCAAGATGGTGTGTCTGCCAATTCCACCACGACCGCATGTGTCTGGGTTGGGGACGTCCTTTGATGAATAAAAAAATGGGGCGATCGATGGGAATCGAACCCACGAATGCCGGAGCCACAATCCGGTGCGTTAACCACTTCGCCACGATCGCCATGTACATATGGTAGCGGTGGAGGGGCTTGAACCCCCGACCTTTCGGGTATGAACCGAACGCTCTAGCCAGCTGAGCTACACCGCCAGAAACATTTGGAGCGGGTGATGGGAATCGAACCCACGCGACCAGCTTGGAAGGCTGGGGTTCTACCACTGAACTACACCCGCACGCGTTATCGGCCAGCGCAGCAGATCGGATGCTGCTCTGCGCCGCCCGTTGCTGATGAGAATAAGAATGGTCGGGAAGACAGGATTTGAACCTGCGACCTCTTGGTCCCGAACCAAGCGCTCTACCAAGCTGAGCCACTTCCCGACGTGGAGGTGAGACACGGGCTGTGCCAACTTCCCACCTCTTGCTATGGCGTGCCCTGAGAGATTCGAACTCCCGACCTTTTGATTCGTAGTCAAACGCTCTATCCAGCTGAGCTAAGGGCACAAAACGATGTAAGAGATTGCACTGGAGCGGACGACGGGGCTCGAACCCGCGGCCTTCGCCTTGGCAAGGCGACGCTCTACCAGCTGAGCTACGTCCGCATGGTAATACCTTCTGAGATGTAACAATCAAGACATTTTGTATGGTGCGGTCGAGAGGACTTGAACCTCCACGGTGTTGCCACCACTAGAACCTGAATCTAGCGCGTCTGCCAATTCCGCCACGACCGCATATGTCATTGTACCCGTAAAGGTGGTGGAGGCTGACGGGATCGAACCGCCGACCCTCTGCTTGTAAGGCAGATGCTCTCCCAGCTGAGCTAAGCCTCCGCTCCGTCCGCAAAGTGAACGGAGGCTTCTCAGCGAATCCGTATGCTTTGCGGGGTCCCCCGGACAGCGTCCAGGGGGATTTTTCTATGGTGACCCGTAGGGGATTCGAACCCCTGAATGACAGCGTGAAAGGCTGCTGTGTTAAACCACTTCACCAACGGGCCAGGTGATTGATGGCGGATGGAGTGGGATTTGAACCCACGAGACGAGTCATCCCCGTCTACACGATTTCCAATCGTGCTCCTTCGGCCTCTCGGACATCCATCCAGATCGTTTTTGCCGTTCTCTCATCGGCAAGAATTAATCTATCACATCTCAAAAGCTTTTTCAAGTGGTATTTTAAAATTTTTTTCTGGTTAAAAGAGAAGATGTTGGCCTCGTGCTTATTTCATTGTATCGATTCCGCTTATGAAAGGCAACGCAAAGGCCCCCTCGCTCACAAGCACAAAGGGGCCTTTTTCGCCCAACAGCGGGAAAGCAGTCTGGCCGTCACCCGGCCGATACGCGCTCTTCTCCCCGGCTTACACGCGGTCGATCGCTCCGTATCTGCGGACATCGTCTGCGGTGATCCGCGCCAATTGATTCAAAAACTCGATCTGAAATTGTCCCGGGCCTTCCGCTCCTTTGCCGGCAGCTGCCACTTCCGCCGCCACGCCATAGCTGACGAGTGCAGCCGCCCCCGCAAGCAGCAGGTCTTTCTCCACCGCAGCAAACGCCCCCAGGACGGATGTGAGCAGGCAGCCCGTGCCCGTTACCTTGGTCAGGATGGGATGGCCGTTGCGGATGAGGTAGGTGGTGCAGCCGTCCGTGATGACATCCGTTTTCCCCGTAATCGCGACGATCGTGCCCAACTGCTTCGCCGCCGACTGCGCGAGCGAGACTACATCGCCGCTCCCTTCCCCCGCATCGACGCCTTTGATCGTCCAGCTCTCGCCGATCACATGAGCGATTTCCGCAGCGTTGCCGCGAATGACGGACACCCGGACCTCCCGCATGATCGTTTGCGCGGTTTTCGTCCGATAGGCGGTCGCCCCCGCTCCCACCGGGTCGAAGATGACCGGCACGCCGTGCTGATTGGCCGAACGGCCCGCGATCAGCATGGCCTCCACCTCTGCCTCATTCAGCGTGCCGATATTGAGCACCAGCGCGCCGGCGATTTTGGCCATGTCCGCCACTTCTTCCTTGGCGTACGCCATGACAGGCGAAGCGCCCAGGGCCAGCAGGCCGTTGGCGGTAAAGTTGGTGACGACGACGTTGGTGATGTTGTGGACGAGGGGGTTGGCCTCACGCACCTTCACCAGCGTATTCCCGATGTCTTGCAGCAATGTCATGAAAAGCGCCTCCTGATCCTTTGTTCGGTTGTCTTCTCATTATCTCACAAGACCGAGGCGTGAGACAGACAAGCACGCACGCAAGCTGCCCTTTTGCCGTGAAAAAACCCCTCGCGGCAAACAGCGATACGCGCTGTATTACCAGGAGGGGTTCGCGTTGGATGGACCTGCCGGCATTTACCTCATCCGGTCTGAAACTGGTTTGGCATCAATGATCCGGCAGGGTAAGCGAACGCGATATGCTTTTTGTTTCCGATTCGTCGCCATCATCTGCCCGGCCGCTTGCAGCGGCGGTCCAGTTGATCACCTGGCTGGCAATCGTCACCGCCAGGATCGTGTAAAGCGTTTCGCGAAGCGGCAGGTACCACAGCGACAGACTGAGCACCAGCGCGTCCAGCAGCAGAAAGACCGTTCCAATCGACAGTCCGATCTGACGGCTGAGCAGCACGGCCAGGATGTCGTCCCCGCCAGTGGCGCCGCCATACCGCAAGACGATCCCCGCCCCCCAACCGGTCAGCAGGCCGGACAGCAGGGCGGCCAGCGGCATGAGGCCGCTCAGATCAACGTGCAGCGGCGAGAACCGCTCAAACAAATCGTAAAAGACGGAAAAGGCGATGGATGCAATGATGGTGTTGGCCAGAAACTGACGTCCCTTCACGTGAAAAGCGACGAGAAACAGCGGAATGTCGAGCGCCAGCGTCGTGATCGCCGGCGACAGGTCAAACGCGTACTTGGCCAGCAGGGCCAACCCGACAAACCCGCCCTCCGACAAATGGTTCTGAGCATTGATGTGATAATACGCAAATGCCAATACAAACGCGCCGAACACAATCCAACACAATTGGCGAACGTACGCAACTGCTCTCCTCATCTAAGATTCCTCGCATCGTAAACCGTTTTGGCGCGGGCGCCCTTCCGGCTACGGAGGAACTCCTGACGATTCGATCTCGTTTCATATCCATTATCTCGCTTTCGTAGCAGGTTGGGTCGCCCAAGAGACGATCAACAGCTACGTCGCTAGATGTAGGAGAGGTCATAACGTTTCCAGATGGTCTTATACGGACCCATCGGTATCAAGATCCTTTCCTGTTTGATGCCTCCATTTTACCATAATCAGGGGGGAGGCGTCGAACGGCCGGAAGGCGCAAAAAGCCGCGACTTCGCGGAAAAAACCGCCCTTTTCCGTGTTTGGACTGCAAACGTCATTGATCCCCGCAGATTTTCGCTGTTTCCGTTGTTTTTGGCCAGATGTTTGCCCCTTGTCCGCGCCTCGTTTTGGAGCGGACATGATCCAGGCCCCCATCACCCATGCGCCACGTACTTTGAGTCAGCGTACACCTTCCCCGCTGCGGCACTGTTGGATATAGCGTTCGATCTGCTCCACCGTCGGCATCGCCTCCGAGCAGCTGTGGGAGGAAATGACAATCGCGGCGGCAGCAGCCCCGTATTCCATCGCCTTCGCAATGTCCCATCCCTGCATCAGTCCGTAGATCAGAGCGGCGGCATAAGAATCTCCCGCACCAAACGTCTTGACCACCTTGGCCGGAAAAACCGTTCCCGTATAACACTGGCCGTCGTTGGTGTACGCGACGGAACCGTTTTTCCCGTGTTTGATCAAGACGATTTTGGCCCGGCAGTCAAACCACCTTCTCGCCGTGACGGCGTCATCGTGCCGGTCATTGCGATCAAAGTGTTCCATCCGGTCAAATTCTTCCCGGGTGCCGATCAGGACGTCACACTTTTCGGCAGCCAGCTTGTAGTAGATCGCCGTTTCTTCCGCAGAAGTCCACGTGTACGGACGGTAGTCGAGATCAAAAAACGTCACGACGCCGTGCCTATTGGCGTAGTCCAGGGCGAGAAACACCGCTTCACGCGACGGGCTCTTCGCCAGCGCCGTGCCGGTGATCAGGATCGCTTTGGCATTTTGAATCGTCTCTTCCTTCACGTCGTTGGGTTCCAGCCGCAAATCCGCGGTATTCTCCCGATACATCAGGATGCTGCAATCGGTTGGGCTTTTGATTTCGGTAAACGTCAGCCCCGTTACGCTGCCCGACCGGTCGACGATTACCTGGGATGTGTCAATCTGATTCTGTTTCAGGTAATTGACGATAAACCGCCCCATCTGATCATCCGCCACCCGGCCGATAAACCCCGTTTTCATCCCCAACCGGGACAAGCCGATGGCGATGTTGGCCGGGGAGCCGCCCACGTATTTGGTAAAGGTCATCACTTCTTCCATCGGGCGGTTGATCTCATTGGCATTCAGGTCGATGCACAGCCTGCCGATCGCGATGAAGTCCATCGGCTTGCGGCTGTCAAAGGTCAGATTGTTCATGGAGCATCCCCTTCCCTTCCATCCTGCCGGCTGGCCATTTTGCTTGCCATTACCCACTCATGGGCCGGATCGTTCTGAAATTTCCACGTACGTACCGGTCCCGCCATGACGTTTAAATAGTAGACGTCATAGCCGGGCGGGGCGGAAACGGGGTGATACCCTTTGGGGACCAGTACCGCATCGCCATCGTGCACGGTCAGCGTCTCATCTAGTGAGCGGTCGTCCGTGTACACGCGCTGTACGGCGAAACCGTGACCGGGATTGATTTTGTAGTAATACGTTTCCTCCAGATAAGATTCATGCGGCAGATTGTCCTGATCGTGCTTGTGCGGCGGATAGCTGGACCAGTGGCCTTCCGGTGTGAACACTTCCACCACCAGCAAACTGTCCGCCGGCTGCCGCTCTGGCAGAATGTTGTGAATTCTTCGCTTGATGTTGCCCGCTCCCCGCTGCTCAACACCGATGTCGGCGGGAGAAATCAGGCGGGCGGGGTACGTTCCTTTCCCCGGCGCCCGACAGACCGCCAGTTCCACGTCCGTTACAGCTGTTACTTCGCAATGGTCGCCCGGAGGGACGTACACGGCATACGGCGGTATTTTTTCAAAAACGTTCATGCGCTGGCCGATGCTTTCCCACGCTGCGCGGGCGGTGGCGACATGAGCGATGCCCGCCAACAGCACGATGCACACTTCCTGATCGCCAGTATGCTTTTTCAGTGTCTGCCCTTTTGACAGCGCGTACACCTCAAAGCCGATGTATTTCCACCCTGCCGATTCCGGGGTAACGCGCAGCACCAACCCTGCTTCGTCCGGTCGGGAACCGGGAACAATCAGCGTACTCATCGTCTCCCTCCTATCTCTGCTTCGCCGCTGACCGAATCGTCGCCTCGAGATATTCTTTTGCCCGCTGGGCATACGTGTAGGGATGAGCGACTGCCGGGTCCTGTTCCGCTTCGACAATCAGCCAGCCCGTGTAGCCGTTTTCCAGCAGCTTCTGTATGATCGGCGCAAAGTCAATGCAGCCATCGCCCGGCACCGTGAACATTCCCAGCTTTACCGCCGTGAGAAAATCCAGGTTCTGCTGCCGGACATGCTCCAGCACATCCCGGCGGACGTCTTTCAGATGGACGTACTGGATTCGCTGTCCGTGCTTCTCTGCCAGTTTCAGCGGATCGTATCCGCCGTACAGCGCATGCCCGGTATCGAACAGCAAATGCACCAGGGCCGGGTCGGTCGTCTCCATGAGCCGATCGATCTCGTCCGCCGTTTCCACCACGGTGCCGGCGTGGTAATGATAGACGAGCTTCATGCCGTGTTCCCGGCACAGGCGGGCCGCCCGATGCAGTCCCTCCACCAGCGACTCCCACTGGTCATCCGTCAGTTTGCGGACTGCCGTGTCGCCCGGTGCGCGCCGGGGGTCCCAATGCATCGACCCGCCCATCTCGCAGGCGATCACATGCTCGCAGCCCATTTCCTTCAGATAACGCACCCATGAGCCAAAAATCTGCAATTCCTCTTCCAGACGGTTGGCGTCCGAAAACAGCGTCGCCACAAACTTGCTGGCCAGCTGTATGCCGTACGCGTCCAGTTTGGCCTTCAGCGCCGCAGGTTCCTGCATGAACAGGCGACCCATTTCAGTGGCAACATAGCCGAGTGCAGACATTTCGGACAAAACCTGATCCTGCGTGTAATGGTCGCCGAGGCCGGGAATATCGTCATTCACCCAGCCGATGGGGGCGATTCCGATGCGAAAGGGATTGGGTTGACTCATCTTGCACACCCCGTTTTTGGTTTAGTATGGTCGTGCGTGTTTCAGGTTCGCTTCCTTTTCCCGATACGCTGCCCTCACCGCAGCGTTGTGCGAAACCCCCGCGATGCCGACATGCCACCATGCTTCGTACCCGCCGGTCATCGTCTTTGGCAGCACCTTGATGTCGAGCAGGGTAGACACGGTTTGCCGTTTCGCGTCTGCGAAAGCTGCCCGCAGTTCATCTGTCGTCCGCACACGGTATGTTTTTACGCCGTATCCGGCGGCGCTGCCGGCGTAATCAACGGTCATCAGGCGGCCGTCCAGGCGACCGGTTTCCGGGTTCCGGTAGCGGAATTCCGTCCCGAAGCTGCCCATGCCGTTACCCATTTGCAGGTTGTTGATGCACCCGAACGAAGCGTTGTCAAACAGCAGCACATTGATTTTTTTGCCTTCCTGGATGCTCGTCAGCAGTTCGGAATGCAGCATCAGGTAACTGCCGTCCCCCACCATGGCATAGACTTCTTTGTCCGGTTCGGCCATTTTGACGCCCAGCGCCCCGGCGATTTCATACCCCATGCAGGAGTAACCGTATTCCATGTGATAGGTGTTCGGCCGGCGGCATTCCCACATCCGCTGCAGGTCGCCGGGGAGGCTTCCCGAGGCCCCGACGATGATCGCGTCCTCCTCAATCAAGGCGTTCACCAGGCCGATCACCTCGGTTTGCGTCAGACAGGATTGGAAGGTGTCTGCGAATTCGGGCAGCACCTGATCGAGCTGGCCGGCCACTTCCGGCGTGAACCCCTGCTTCCGGTACTGAATGCTGCGCAGACGGTCCAGCTCTTGCTGCCACGCCTGTTTGGCCTGTTCGATCTCATCCGTGTACCCGGACCGGTATCCGATCCGTTCCAGTTCGGTTTCCAGCGCGAGCAGGGCCAATTTGGCGTCAGCGACAATTTTCACCGCGTCCAGCTTGCTCGCGTGGTACTCGGAAACGTTGATCGTGAGCACATCCACATCCGGATGTTGAAACAAGCGTTTCGACCCCGTCGTAAAGTCGGTGAATCTGGTGCCGATTCCGATGACGACATCCGCCTCTTTGGCCATCCGATTGGCCGCGAGGTTTCCGGTCACGCCGATGCCTCCCAGATTGTACGCATGACCGCTGTCCACCGCGCTTTTCCCGGCCTGGGTCTCCCCGTACGGAATGTGAAACGTTTCGGAAAAGCGCCGCAGGGCATCAGCCGCGTCGGAATAACGAACGCCCCCGCCGCAGATGATGATCGGCTTTTTCTTGTGCCGCAGCAGCTCCACCGCATCGCGCAGCGCCGATTCGCTCGGAATCCGGCGGTCGATCCGGTGGACGCGCTTTTGGAAGAAAGACTCGGGAAAGTCATACACTTCTCCCTGTACATCCTGAGGGAGGCAGATGGTTACCGCCCCTGTATCAGCCTGATCGGTGAGCACGCGCATGGCGTTGAGCATGGCGGTCATCAACTGTTCCGGTCGGTTTACCCGATCCCAGTACTTGCTGACAGCGCGGAAAGCGTCATTGGTGGTGATGGTCAGGTCATGGCCGTGTTCGATCTGCTGCAAAACGGGGTCCGGCTGCCTGGTGGCAAACGTATCGCCAGGCAGCAGCAGGACCGGTATCTGATTGGCGGTCGCCGTCGCCGCGGCTGTCAGCATGTTGGCCGCACCCGGCCCAACCGACGACGTGCATGCCATGATCTGCCGACGGTTTTTTTGCTTGGCAAAGGCCACCGCGGCGTGTGCCATCCCCTGCTCATTTCGCCCCTGGTACACTTCCAGCTCTTCCGCATATTCTTCCAGCGCCTGGCCAAGTCCCAGTACATTTCCGTGGCCAAATATGGTGAAGATTCCCTTGACGAACCGCTCCTGCCTGCCGTCCCATTCCACATACTGCTGCTGCAAAAAGGCTACCAACGCTTGCGCCGTTGTCAGTCTCCTCGTCTTCATTCCGTTCGTGTCCCACCTTTCGCATCTTGCCGGAACTCACGATTTTTGTTTCAGGATTTTCTGTTTTTCCGGGCGTCGAGAAAGACAGCGGTGACAATGATCCCGCCCTTCAAGATCTGCTGCCAGTACGAGGATACGTTGAGAAGGTCGAGACCGTTGTTCATCACGCCGATGATCAGCGCCCCGATAATGGTGCCGCCAATCGTTCCGATCCCGCCGGACAGGCTGGTGCCGCCAATCACCGCTGCGGCAATCGCGTCCAGTTCATACATCACGCCGGCCGTCGGCTGACCGGAGGCGATCCGGGACGTCAGGATGATCCCGGCAATCGAAGAGAGCAAACCGGCATAGGCGTAAATCATGATCTTATACCTGTCGACCGGAATCCCCGCGATCCTCGCCGCTTGTTCATTCCCGCCCATCGCATAGACGTACTTGCCAAATTTCGTTTTCGTCAGCAGGAGATAAGAAACCAGTCCGACCAGGGCAAAGATGATGATGGGCAGCGGTATCCCGAACACCGCTCCCTGGCCGATGAACTTGAACGAATCGGACAGATTTCCGATCGGTCTTCCGTCACTGAAGAGCAGCGCCGCCCCTCGCGCCCCGGTCATCATCCCCAGGGTGACGATAAACGGGGCAATTTTTCCTTTGGCAATAATCGTCCCGTTGATCACTCCTGTCAAAAGTCCGATCCCCAGTCCGACGGCGATCGGAACCACGAGCGGATAGCTGTCCGGATGCGCGAAAGTTGCGACAACTACGGACACGAGCGCGATCACGGAACCGGATGAGAGGTCGATCCCGGTGGTGATGATCACCATCGTGACGCCAATCGCCACAATGCCGACGATCGACATCTGCCTGACGATATTGAGCAAATTGCCAGATGTAAAGAACGTAGGGGACAGAATCGACATCACCAGGATCAGCGCGATCAGAATAAAAAGCATCCCGTATCGTCCGAAGAGGCGGAAGGCCGTTTCTTTCCAGCGGCGTTTTCCGACTGCTTCGGACTTGTTTGGCTTGTTTGCGATCGTCACTTCACTGTTCATCCGCACGTCCTCCAGACTTGTATGAGACTAGCTGGCGATCAGCTCGCCGGTCGCCAACTGCATGATTTTTTCCTGGGTCGCCTCCTCCCGGCGCAATTCCCCCATTTTTCGTCCTTCGTGCATTACGATGACCCGGTCGCTCACACCCAATATTTCCGGAAGTTCGGAGGAAATCACCACGATGGCTTTGCCCTTTTGGGCCAGATCGGCAATCAGTTGGTAGATTTCCAATTTGGCCCCCACATCGATCCCGCGCGTCGGCTCATCCAGGATCAAGATGTCGGGATCGTGAAGCAGCCAGCGGGCAAGCAGCGCTTTTTGCTGATTCCCGCCGCTCAGATACTTGATCGTTTGATACAGGCTTGGCGTCTTGATGGCCAGCTGCTCACACTGCTGCCGACAATCGGCCTGGATTTGCCCGGCATTGAGAAAGCCGCAGGTTGTGTAGCGATCGATGTTCACCGTGATCATGTTGTCCTGCACCGACAGCGGGAGGAACAGGCCCGTTCCCTTCCGATCCTCTGTCAAAAATCCCATCCCGCACCGAATCGCATCGCGCGGCGAACGAATCGCCGTTTTCCTGCCCTTCACCACGATCTCACCGGAATCGGGAGGCACAATCCCAAATACGCTCTCCATTACCTCCGTTCTGCCAGACCCCATCAGCCCTGCAAAGCCGACAACCTCTCCCCGGCGGACTTCGAAGCTGACGTCCGCGAATTTCCCCGCTCTGGTCAGACGGTTGACCGCCAGCACGACCTCTCCGATGTCCGCACGCTTTTTCTGAAACACGTGATGCAGCTCCCGCCCCACCATCATTTCGATCAGGTGCTCCTTGCTGATGCGGTCGCTCGGCCTTGTGCCCACGTACTTTCCATCGCGCAGGACCGTTATCTCGTCCGTGATCTGCGCCAGTTCTTCCATTTTGTGCGTAATGTAGATCATGGACACGCCTTCCTTTTTCAGCGATCGAATGATGGAAAACAGATGCTGGACTTCTTTTTCCGTGATCGCGGAGGTCGGTTCGTCCATGATGATCAGCTTGGCTTGGCGGGAAATCGCCTTGGCGATCTCGACCATTTGCGTATGGGCGATGCTAAGGTCAACCATCCTTGCCCGCGGGTCGATGTCAATCTCCAGCCGCTCGAACAGCCGTCTCGTGTTTTCCTCCATCTCCCTCTGCTTCACCCACCCCGTAAACCGGTAACTGGGCTCTCTTCCCAAAAAGATGTTCTCGGCCACGGTCATGTAGGGGATCGGGCTGAGCTCCTGGTGAATCATTGCGATCCCTTTGTCGAGCGCCTGTTTGACATTGGACAGCTTCAGCTCTTCCCCGTCAAAGATAATGCGCCCGCTGTCCGGACTGTACATCCCGATCAGGATTTTCATCAGGGTTGATTTGCCCGCGCCATTCTCCCCCAGCAGGGCGTGTACGGTCCCTTTCCTCACCTTGAGCTGTACGCGGTCCAGAGCTTTTACTCCCGGAAATGCCTTGGAGATATTCTCCATTTCCAGGATGTACGTGCTGTGCATGACGACTCCCCCCGCTTTACTGCCATTTTTTCATGTACTCGTCCACGTTCTCTTTGGTTACCAGTTCATACGGAATCCAGTTGAACTTTTCCACCTTTTCGCCTTTGGCCGCTTTGATCGCCACTTCCAGGCCGCCTTGTCCCTGGCCGATCGCATTTTGATACACCGTCACCTGCAATTTTCCGGCTTTTACGTATTCCAACGCATCCGGAGTGGCATCGACGCCGGCCACGACGACGTCGTTCAGTTTTCCTGCCGCTTCGAGCGCCATGATCGCGCCGATGGCCATTTCATCATTGTTGGAGACAACAGCGTCGATTTGCTTTCCGGACTGGAGCCAGTTTTCCATCAAGGCCATGCCTTTGGCCCGATCCCATTCTGCCGTTCCTTCCAAGACCACCTGCATGTCCGGGTACCGCTCGATGACCTGCTTGTTCCCTTCCGTTCGCTTGATCTGCGCCTCGTGCCCCATCTGTCCGTTCATGATCGCGATGTTTCCTTTTCCGCCGAGCAGTTTTGCCACTTCCTCCATTTCCATGAGACCAGCCTTGATGGATTCGGACCCCACATAGGCGGTGGCCGCTTCCACCCCGTCGTATATGCGGTTCACGACCACGATCGGCAGATTGGCCTGGTTTGCTTTTTCGACCAGATTGGGCGCGGACGTGGTATCGACGGGAATAAGCACGATCGCGTCCACTTTCTGCTGGATGAAATTCTCCACCTGGGAGAGCTGCTTGCTGGCGTCATTCATCGCATCGACGTAAATCACTTCCACGTTCTCCTGCGTTTTTTCGTACTGTTTCATACCGTCCTGCAGGTAGCTCAACCACTTGTCATCAAAGTCGGGAAGCGCTGCGCCGATCACAATCTTGTCCTTCTTGTCAAAGCCTGCCTGCTGCGCTGTCTCCTGGTCGGCTCCGCATCCGGCGACCAAGACAGCGACCAGACATACAATCAACCACCATGCACCCTTTTTTTGTCCCTTCATGAATAGCCCCCTCCTTATTTGCAGGCGATCCTGCCCGTTTGCACACCGCGTTCCATCGTAGACAGGTAGACCCGATCCGCTCTTTATTCCGGACTTCCCCCCTCGATTGTGATCTTTTTCCCGGTGTCAAATGATTGAGTGGCCGCGATGGCGATTTGCAGATTGCGTCTGCCGTCTAATTCTGTAACGCTTGGTGTTTGCTTGTGCTGGACACAGTGGATGAAATGAGCAAGTTCCAATCGGTAGGCATCGTCAAAGCGGGTCTGAAAATCGGGGATGATCTCGTAGTGGCTGCCCTTGTGGTTCAGATACGTGATCGATTGATTGCGAAGTGTTCCAATAAACAGCGAGCCTTCCGTGCCAATGATTTCCGTGCGGATGTCGTGACCGTAGGGCGAGTTTCGGCTGGCCTCGATATCCCCTGCTGCACCGGAGTCAAATTCGACATACGTGAGCGCCTGATCCACATCGTTGTACTCTTCCATGAACGAATGCACCAGCACTCGCCCGTGTGCGGACACGGCAGTGATTTCCGCCCCCATCAGGTACCGCGCCATGTCGTAGTCGTGGATGGAGACGTCCATAAACATCCGTCCGCTGTGCTTGATAAACGAAGCGGGCGGCGATCCGGCGTCACGGGAAATTGCCTTGAAGTAAACGGGTTTTCCTATATCTCCTGCGCTGATCCTGCGCTTTGCCTCGGCGTAGGCAGGATCAAACCGTCTCATGAAGCCCACCTGGCAGATCACCCCGCTCTCCTTGATGATGTCGATGATCTCGTCCGCCTCTTCGAGATGCTGCGTGAGCGGCTTTTCCACAAACACGGGCTTGCCGTGTTTTGCCGCTTGTTTGATCATCTCGGCATGGGTGCTGGTCGGCGTCACAATAATGACCGCGTCGACATCGGGATCGGCAATGACTTCCTCCGGATTCTTCGCCCACGTTTGCAGGCCGAATTCTCTTGCAACCTGTTCCGCCCGTCCTTCCATCGTGTCGACAACACTCACCAGTTTGGCCCCGCTGATCTGATGGGTGGCGATATTTTTCGCATGGTGATACCCCAGGCGTCCCAATCCCAGAACTGCACAGCGAACCGTCATGGAATCACGCTCCTTTCCGACTGATGAATTTACGGTATATTCAGACCATTTTGCTCATTGTCCGGACCAATTCATCCGGTCCGTACCTGCTGCTTGTGCAATGCCGTCCGCAGCATCACTGCCGCTGCCTGCCCGCCTACCGTGCCGCCTGGCGCATCTCGATGCGCCTGCCCGTTTTGGCGCTTTCGTACACGGCTTCCAGCAGTTGAATCGAACGATATCCGTCTTCTGCGGTCACGGGCGGTTTTGTCCCGTGGACAATCGCGTCGATGAACAGCCGATCTTCCTCCGCGTACCCCCACTTCTCCTCCATCGGCAGTTGGAAGAAGTCGTGGACGTGTGCAGCCTGCTTCAAGCCCGGGGCGTACATCACCTTTTCCAATTCCTGTGTCGCGACAGTCGCATATGTCCCGTACACCTCCACGCTCTCAAACGGAAAGCTCCAACCGGCATGGGCGTACGTAACAAACGTGGCCACGGTTCCCGATTCAAACGTCAGCAGAATGGCAAACGTGTCCAATTCCGACTGGGAGATATGCTGTCTGCCCTCGCAGGAGACAGATTGCACTTCTCCAAACAAGTAGCGGCTCAAGTCCAGGAGGTGAAAAGGCGTTTCGTACAGGAACCCGCCGGTAACCTTCGGGTCGGCAGTCCAGGCGGGGTGCAGCAGTTCTCCCCGGTTCATCTTGAGGTGCGCCAGGTACGGGTTGACCTCGCCGGAGCCAATCAACTCCTTCACGCGTTTGTACACGGACGCATACCGGCGATTCATCCCCAGATTGTACACCGCTTTCGACGCTGCCGCCGCCTCCCTGATTTGCTGCGCTTCCGCCAACGACGTGGCCATCGGTTTTTCGGAAAACACGTGGATGTTGCGCTGCAAACACGCAAGCACCGGCTCCACGTGAAGCGTATTGGGGGTGGTGACATAGACCGCGTCAACACCGAGATCAAACAGCTCTTCCAGGCTTCCGACCGCTTTCGCCCTCCCTGCCTCCACCGCCAGGGCTGTCGCCCGTTCTTGCGAGATATCGGCCACGCCCACAATCTCCACCCGCTCATCGCGCTTCAGGATCGAGGTATGTACCTTGGCGATCCCGCCTGCTCCCAAAATGCCTACCTTTACCTGTGCCATGCAAAACGTCTCTCCTCTCTCCACACAAATCCGGGTTAACGTCAGTGGAAAGCGCTTACACTTTTCCTCCGAAAAATTGCACCCTGCTCGCTTTTCTTAGTAGACTGAACCGATTGAGAGGATGGTTTATGCCGTGAAATCACTGCGTTTATGGTGCAGGAGGCTTCCTGCCGATACTTGCGCAAGCGCTTTCTCTAATTTGCCTTCATTTTACATCCATTGCCCATTTTCTTGCAACACATTTTTTCAAAAATTTAAAAAAGAAAGAAAAAGACGCGCAGCCATCCCCTTCACGTGTGTGAAGAGGGGCAGAGCGTCTGTCTCCGGGCAGCATCGCGATGCTTATGGGAATCTACCGCCGGTCCGTCCTACTGCTGGTCCGTCTACGCAATGGGCTTTGTGGACTGGCGAATAATCAGCTCGGGCGGTAAAATGACACGCTGCTTCGTCTTTTTGTCACCTTCGATTTCACGTACCAGCAAATCCATCACCTGACGTCCCATCTCGTCAATCGGCTGGGCGATGGTCGTCAGCGGCGGATCAACAATGGACGCCAGTATCGTGTTGTCAAACCCAACGACAGACACATCGTCAGGGATGCGCAGCCCCAACTCTTTGGCTGCCTGGTAGACGCCAATCGCCAGGAAGTCAAAACAAGCAAAAATCGCTGTCGGCCGTTTGGGTGACGTCAGCAGTTCACGCGCCGCCCGCTTCCCGTCCTCCCGCGAATAATCCGTCCGGATCACCAGGTCTTCCGTAAGCTCCAGCCCATGGTCCTCCAGCGCCTGCCGAAACGCCTCCAGCCGATATTTGTCACTCGTGCGATTCATGTTGCCCACCAGGATGGCGATCCGTTTGTGCCCCAGCGATACCAGATGCTGGGCCGCCTGATACCCGCCCAGATAGTCATCGACCGCTACCACGTCGATCATCAATTCGGGGATGTCCTGCGCAATCAGCGCCACCGGCAGATTCTCCTCCAACAGCTCCCTGAGGACGCGATGATTTCTCGCGTTCGTGCCGATGATGATACCGTCGACACTTTTCTGCCTCAACAAGGACAGGTACATGTCTTCCGTATCCGGGTTGTTGTCCGTGTTGCACATCAACAGGTTAAAGCCCAATTCCCGTCCCCGGTCCTCCACCCTCCGCGCAAGCTCCGCAAAAAAAGGATTGGCCACATCCGGAATGATGAGGCCGATCGTGCGCGTACGCTTTCCCGTCAACGCGGATGCGACCACGCTGGGCTGATAGCCCAACTGTTCAATCACGTCCAGGACCCGTTTCTTCGTCTTCGCGCTGATCCGGCCGGTATTGTTGATCACCCGGGATACCGTGGAGATGGACACGCCAGCCTTTTTTGCCACGTCGTAAATGGTCGTCTTCATTTCTCATCCACTTTCCTATCAGACTTTGGCGATTCGCCATTTGGGAAAGCGCTTGCTCTCCTGTCTGTCTTCAGTTTACCGGGTCGTTTTTTGTTTCGCAATTGATTTTTGTGGGAATTTTTTAACGATTTTGCACAAAACAACCCTCCCCCTGAGCTATTGGGGGCGGGTATGCGGAGGAAGTGATACATGACAGTACGTCTCCTGTTGATGAAGTACGGCTGTTTGGCGAGCATGCTTATTGACGTTTGCGTGCTCGCTTATGCGGCTCTGAAGGCTGGATAATTTTGGAGAGATTTATCATACTCATCTTTAATGTTCCGGTAGCGAAAGCTTGCCAAGAAAATTCTCAGAGGATACGAAAAGAGAAAAGCCGAACAAGTGATCAGGTAAAACCCCTAACACTGCTCGGCCTCTTGGTCAACTATTGGAATATGTTAATTGCCTCATGCTATCGTTGGTTTTGTTTTTTTCGTCAACTTGGCGATGATTTTATTCATCAGCATCCAAAGAATAAACCCAACATACCCGCCGAATGTGTTCAAAATTAGATCATCAACATCAAAATATCCCAGCTTCGTAGTAACTTGGATAATCTCGATCGCCAAGCTAAATGCAAGGGAATAACCGAGAATTCTTAATGCGGATCTAGCTTTCGAAAACAGTACTGGCAGCAGCACACCGAAAGGCAGGAATATCAAAATATTTCCGAAGGTGTTGAAAAACCACGTATTAAAATTATAGTGCTCAAAATTCAGGAGATAGGTAATGATATTTTTAAATGGAACCAGGTTATAACGACTTGTGGGTTCAACACCCGAGGTTATTACATGCTCCCGAGAACTCAATCTAAACTCATCAAAAAAGAGTAGTTGAAGTACCACCGCAATGTAGATCAATAACCCGATCCAGGCGCACCCATTAATCCACTGCTTATAAGGAAAGATGGCTTTTTCCAAGCTCTTGCCAACTTTTTCCGTATCACCAAAAGCGTTAATTGCCATTTGTATAGACTCTGACTCCGAAAAACCTTTTGCTATATACTCCGCTTTTAACTGCGTAAGATGATCCAAAAATTCAGTGTAGAGTTCATGTTTTTCTTCTTCCGAGACATCAATGTTTGCAATGATTTTTTTAAGATATGAATCGAAAGGATTCATGCGAATTCCACCTTTCTGCATGCTTGAATAAGAAGATTTATCTGATTCCATGATCGTAATTTTTCTTGCAATTCCGCTTTCCCTTCGTTCGTAAGGGAGTAGAATTTCCTCCGTCCCGTTTCTTCATTCTCTACCCAATAGGATCTCAACAATCCCTTTTTCTCCAACCGTTTCAGAGCAGGATATAGCGTTCCCTGGCTCATCAAATATTCACCGTTACTAAGAGCCTTTAGCTGCTGGATAATGTCATATCCATATGTATCCTGCCGGCCAATAATAGAAAGAAGTAGGATATCAATACTCCCCTTTAATATCTCCTTATCCATATGTTTACACCTCCTGGTAGACATTGTATAGCAACATATGTCGCTTTACAAGGTAATACGGTAATAAATTTTGGTGAGCATTAAGCACCCTGGGGTTTTTGTTTAGAAAATATAAATGGGGTGATTAGAATCGAAATTCTCGAAACAGTCGAAGCCACATTGTGGTAAAATAGGTAGAAGTTTTAATGCTTGTGAGGAGGTTACCCTATGTTCCGAAATAAAATTTATTGGATGTTACTCCCTCCTTTTTTGGCAATTGCAGTAATACTGGCTTTTTGGTTACCTCCAATACAAAAACCACTTACATTGCTTGTCGTAATCGTATTCTGGGCAGTGTATTATCTCTGGGATTCTTTCGACAAAAATCTTAAATCCAACAAACAACCATAATCTCCCTACACATTGGTTAATTACGATTTACCGGGGTGTGTAACCATTTTGTACAATTAATAGGCAAAGGCCATCGTAAATTGTTGAACAATTCCGTTCGTCATAACGTCGGTCATTTTAAGTGCTTGTGCTTCAATCCTGTCACTTAATGCAATGTTTTTCTACATAGTTTCCGGCGATACGGGCAGCCACTTCGCTGCTGAGCAGCCTCAAATGTTTATACAACATGTCTCTCCATTCCTCTGTGGACCATTAATTCTGCCCAGAAGGCAGCAATCTCATCCTCATTGCGAACCAACGTTTCTGGGCATCTACAGCTGCTGTGGTATTGCCTGTTTTCAGCGCCTGAACCAGTTCAGCCGCTATCGTAAAATGTCAGGCTCAACAAATCGCCAAGTCGTGCTGCGATTGCCTTTCCATAAAAAGGTTCAAGGGCGGCTGCAAAATCTGTGGGATTCCGAAGAAGCCTTTTAATGGTTTCATCCTTATCAGGTTTGTGCTTATACCTACTTTGTAAAAAGATTGGCCGTTATTCGATCGTTTTCCGTTCTGGTTTCCCCTGTTCAGCAAGTTACCGATAAAATCAAGAAATCCTTGATTTCTCAAGGATTTCTGCTGTTAGGAGTGTGGCATTCGGTGTTTGATCATTATACCAATCAATATGCGCGCTGGATTCGTGTACTTGCAGGTGTAGTACTTGCCGTTGGAATTATCAGTGGAGTCGTACTCTGGATGATTGACGAGAGACACTTCTTTCTCACCCTCGTGTCCCCTCTGGTTTACTCTATTGTCAGCAGTATCTTAATGTATGGGTTTGCAGAAATCATTGAGATCCTGTATCGGCTCTACCAGCGATTCGATGCAGTGGATAGCATCAACAGATCTCTTGAACATTTACGTGAGACAAAATAGCCGCCAGTAAAAGGCAGCTTTTCTTATGACATACCCTACATGTCCTTTCGCACAAGCGACTTATTTTTGGTGATCATAACAATAAATTTTTCCGTTAAATCGGGCGGGATTGGCCAGGCAGTACTCTTTTACCTTTTGGGGTACTGGCTTGCCGCATATGGCACATTTTGCCTGTTCATTAACAATTGTCTTTTGAGTAGAAAGGCCGTTCCCTTTCAGACTGTCAGTATGCAATGCTCGAATTGCCGGATCGGTGATATTGGCTTGTTTTAACGCCAAATACATCTCGTCAATCTGCTCAGCCGTAAATTTGCTTTTCTTCTCTGTCAGTTTGATGTAGTTTATCTTTCGTTCAATGAATTCCGTCAACTCTATGTCATATACTATCAGGTCATTGGAAGAAATCTTCCGTAACGCTGGATCGACACTAAACGTAGCCCGTCTGGTAAATGAGATTAGGGAAACGATATCTTCTCGTGATGCGTTTGTAATCTTTCGTACGATTTCAATATGTCCGTAATTTTGGTTAAACGGATTCATCATAGTAAATCGATTGTTAACGTTCCACTGTTTGTCGTCTCGCCCTCCTTTGATCTCCCCTTGATAATTCTTCGTCTCGATAACAAAAATGGCATACGGTGTAAGGAGTACGTGGTCAATCTGAGAATAGCCAGACTTCGCTGCTGGGTTTGTCACCAGAAGGTCAGCAAGATGCTTATACTCTTTTGGCATCTGGTCCAACTGAATATTTACCTTGTACTCACCGATTTCCCCTTTTCTCACAGATTTTTTCTGCTGCTCTTGTTTATTTTTATTTTGCGTCACCTTTTTCGTGGCAGGTTCCTCTTTTTTTGACTGAAAGAGACCAAGTATTTTGGATATCAAGAGTAACACTCCTTGGAGAAATGCTATTGCTGCTCCGTAAAATTTCAATCTCAATTCTCTTCTTATTTCGCTAAGTCATCACTTAAATGAACCCTTCTGAGGTAACTCCGCTTCGATCGGCATCAACTCAAACACAATTACTTTCCGATTTTGTCCCTTGTTGTCCTTGTCCTTTACCCTATATCCAACACAGAGCATCTGACCAACGTACTTCACATACCCGGTTCGGACGTACTCAAAGAGGTGTATATCCTTCCCGTCCTTTTCATGTGTGAAGATCAACGTTAAAATTGGACCTCTGTCAATAGATTGGACACATGGAATCGAGAAAATTACGCAACATAATCGTACATTTGTTCGCATTGAATGGGTGTGAGATACCCGATCGCCGAATGGACTCGTTTGCGATTGTAGAAAA
>Ga0207865_100858_pt1 | contig 27444 bp, 24 predicted proteins | sample HigsolmetaAR204D_FD_184836 | JGI IMG/M metagenome (GOLD analysis project Ga0207865, IMG submission 184836) | Ionic liquid and high solid enriched microbial communities from the Joint BioEnergy Institute, USA - AR20-4-D (SPAdes) (version 2) ...
TGACTTGCTTCAAGTCGCACAAACACTTGCTCGTTGTTCAGTTTTCAAAGGACAAGTTCATTTCTTAGTGCTCCTATCGGTTTTATCAACCTCTCAGAAGCGACCTTATTAATATAACACATCGCCAAACACAATACAAGAGGTAATTTCTAACGCACATCCGTTTATTGTGTTTCTCTCAAAGGCGACAATGACTAATATACCAGCTTTGCTTCGGCGTTGCAAGTGGAAATTTTTATAGTGACTATTTGCAGCTTCCAACTTTCCGGGACTGCGGAGAACGGAAGCAGGGTTTCAAGCTGCCGGTCTCTGAGGTGGCATGTCCATTCAAAGATGAGCGACCGCGGTCTAGCGGTTGTTTCAAAAAAAGCCGAACCTTAGGCAGGTCCGGCTTGCAACAATTATTCTCCTTGCCGCTCCCGCATCAGCGGGAACAGTAGCACATCGCGAATCGACGGCGAATCGGTCAGCAGCATGACCAGGCGGTCGATGCCGATGCCGAGACCGCCGGTAGGCGGCATGCCGTATTCAAGCGCGCGGATGAAGTCTTCATCCATCTCGTGGGCTTCATCATTGCCCTGCTCGCGCTCCTTGAGCTGCGCCTCGAACCGCTCGCGCTGGTCGATCGGATCGTTCAGCTCGGTGAACGCGTTAGCGTGCTCGCGGGCAACGATAAATAGCTCGAACCGGTCGGTAAACCGCGGGTCTGCAGCATTCTTCTTGGCCAGCGGCGAGATCGCGACCGGATGGCCGGTAATAAACGTCGGCTGAATCAGCGTCTCCTCGACAAAAGCTTCGAAGAACGCGTTGACGATATGGCCGAACGTCATCATCGGCTCGACAGGAACGTTATGTTTTTTGGCGAGGGCGTGCGCTTCTTCGTCGCTCATCTGTACGCTGAAATCGATGCCTACGACTTCCTTGATCGCATCCACCATCGATACCCGGCGCCACGGAGGCGTCAGATCGACCTCTTTCCCCTGGTAAACCAGCTTCGTCGAACCGAGCACCTCCTGGGCGATATGCGCGATCATGTCCTCGGTCAGGCGCATGATGTCCTTGTAATCAGCATAAGCCTCATACAGCTCGATCATCGTAAATTCCGGATTATGGCGAGTCGAAATGCCTTCGTTGCGGTAGACGCGGCCGATCTCGTATACCTTCTCCAGCCCTCCGACAATGAGCCGCTTCAAATGAAGCTCAATCGCAATCCGCATGTAGAGCTGCATGTCCAGCGCATTGTGATGGGTAATGAACGGCCGGGCGGCCGCTCCTCCGGCGATCGAATGCAGAGTCGGCGTTTCCACTTCCAAATAGCCGCGGCTATCCAAATAACGGCGCATGGATTGAATAATCCGCGAACGGGCGATGAAGGTTTGCTGAACCTCGGGATTCATGATCAGGTCCACGTAACGTTGCCGATAGCGAAGCTCGACATCCTTCAGACCGTGATATTTCTCCGGCAGAGGCAGCAGCGATTTGGACATGACCTCGACCTCGTTGGCCTTAACGCTCAACTCTCCGGTCTTCGTCTTGAATACCGTTCCTCGCACGCCGACAATGTCCCCGATATCCAAAATATCGAATGCCCGGTACTTGGCTTCTCCTACCGCGTCTTGGCGCACATAGATCTGGATTTTGCCCGTAATATCCTGAATATGGGCAAAACCGGCTTTCCCCATTCCGCGCTTCTGCATGATGCGGCCGGCAATGCTGACTTCCGCCTGCAGACTCTCCAGCTCTTCCTTGCTTTGGTTCTCGTATGCCTTGAAAATGTCTCCCGCCAAATGAGTCCGCTCGAATTTTTGCCCGAAGGGATCGATGCCCAGCCCCCGCAGCTCATCCAATTTGCCGCGACGAATTTGCAGCAGCTCGCTCAGTTCCAAATCCACTGTCATGATTCCAACTCCTTGATCGTATGCATTCGGATTTGCTCATCTTAAACCGAAAAAGCTTCCAAAGGAAGCTTCTTTCGTATCACTTCTTGATGTCTACGATTTCATACTGAATAACGCCGGCAGGAACATTGACATCAACGATATTGCCCTTCTTTTTGCCTAAAATCGCCTTACCGACCGGGCTTTCGTTGGAAATTTTATTTTGAAACGGATCGGACTCCGCTGTGCCGACTATCGAGTACTCCACAATATCGCCGAATTCCAAATCTTTCAAGGTGACGATCGAGCCGACACTGACCGTATCCGTATCCACTTCGTCATTATTGATGATGCGAGCGTTGCGGAGCATCTTCTCCAGCGTAATGATCCGTCCTTCGATGAAGGCCTGCTCATTCTTCGCATCCTCATATTCGGAGTTCTCGCTGATATCCCCGTAGCCGATCGCAATCTTAATCCGTTCGGCTACCTCGCGGCGCTTGACGGATTTCAGGTGCTCCAGTTCTTCCTCCAGCTTCTTCAAACCTTCTTGCGTGAGAATGACTTCCTTTTCGCTCATAACTCCATATCTCCCGTCGTGTGAAGATTTTCATATATCGAGCTGTTCAAGTCGAGTATGAATTCACGTATTCTACTATATGAACGGGCTGAGATGTGATGCATCCGAAAAATGCACCATCATTCATCAGAAATTAACTATTGACTGATTATATTTCAAGCCCATTCAAATGTCAATGTAACCCAGAACAGGAACGGCGGGGCACATGCGACGCCGAAGCGAACGATAGGCCTGCTTCGATTAATGAACGGCCTTTGCCGGATTTTCTGCCGCATCGTCTGCCTGAGCATCGCCTCGCTCCAGCGAAACGATATACTGCTCCAGCAGCTCCGCGATCGCGTCTCTGCTCGTCATCTCCATAATCGAATCCTTGATGCGGGCCGCTCCGCGCAATCCCTTCAAATACCAGGCCAAATGCTTGCGCATTTCGCGAACCGCCGTATTTTCCCCCTTAAGCTTAACGAGCCGGTCCATATGCAGGATGGCAATGCGAATCTTCTCCGCCGGCGTCGGCTCATCCGGCAGAACGCCATGGGTCAAATACTCGATCGTACGGTACAGCATCCACGGATTGCCGAGCGCCGCCCGGCCGATCATCACGCCGTCTACGCCGGTTTCGTCAAGCATGCGTCTCGCATCCTCGGGAGTGAAGACGTCCCCGTTGCCAATCACGGGAATGGACACCGACGACTTGACCTCCTTGATGATCTCCCAATTCGCCTTGCCGCTGTACATCTGCACGCGGGTTCTCCCGTGGACGGATACGGCGGAGCCGCCGCCGTTTTCCACCGCTTTGGCATTCTGAACCGCATAAATATGCTCGTCGTCCCAGCCGATGCGCATTTTGACCGTGACCGGCTTCGAGACCGCCTTGACGACCTCGGTAACCATCTGTTCGATTTTGCCGGGATCGAGCAGCCAACGGGCCCCCGCGTCGCATTTCGTAATCTTGGGAACCGGGCAGCCCATATTGATGTCGATAATATCGGCATTCGTATTGGCATCGACGAATTTGGCCGCTTCGACGAGCGTCTCCGTGTCGCCTCCGAAGATTTGCAGACTGAGCGGCTTCTCCCGTTCATCCACATAAAGCATCTCGAGCGTGCGCTGGTTGCCGTGCAAAATCGCCTTATCGCTGACCATTTCGGCGCATACGAGGCCGCAGCCGAATTCTTTGGCAATCAGCCGGAAGGCCGGATTGCATACGCCCGCCATAGGCGCGAGCACGACTTGGTTCGGGGCTGTCACGTTTCCGATGGTTAACATAGATGTCTTCCCTCGCTTTCTTGCCCTTTGGAAGAAGATGGCCCGGTCAACGCGATGAGGAAGATAGCTCTTCCGGATCGATGCCGAGCGCTTCGGAAATTTGCTGGATCAGCTTAGGATCCGCCCTGCGCGTTCCCCGCTCGACCGAGCCGAGAACGGCCAAGGATATATCGAGCCGGCTCGCCAGCTCGTTCTGCGTGTAGCCTTTCAGCTTGCGAAAAGCGCGAATGCGCTGGGCTACTAGAGTGTTTTTGTCCACAACCTGACGCCTTCCTTTCCATCCACCCGTTTCAGTTGCTTAAGCAACGCTTCCGCCTGTTCCGGCCGGGCCGAAGACATGACTTCAATCAACGGTACGAGTACAAAAGCGCGTTCCATCATGCGCGGATGGGGAAGCACCAGCTCGGGGTCGTCCTGCGCGACATCGTCGAACAGCAGCAGATCGAGATCGATAGTCCGGGGACCCCAGCGGATGTCGCGTTTTCTGCCAAGCGCCAGTTCGACCTCCTGCATCACCCGCAGCAGACGATCCGCCGAAAGCGCAGTGCCGACTTCCGCCACCATGTTAAGGAACGGCCCTTGCTCGACCATGCCGACCGGGTCGGTCTCATAAACGCCGGATAGCGCGGTAACGCATACTTCGGGATGCTTCTGCAGCAGGCTCAGCGCCTGCCGCAAATATCCCTCGCGATCCCCCAAGTTGGTGCCGAGTCCGATATATGCCGTATGCGCCAGCTCTCTTGCTGCTGCATTCATGATTTATGCCCGCTTTCTGTAAATTTCAACCGCTACCCCGTCAAACAAAATCGCCGCTGGCGGGTGCGGCTTTCGTACGCGTACAGTCAATGCATTTATACTAGTATAAGTTCGAAGCAGTTCAGATGCAACCTGCTCCGCCAATGCTTCAATTAATTGGAACGGCTTCCCTTCCACGATCTCTTTCACCAGAACGTAAGCCTCGGCATAATTGACCGTATCTTCAATGCGATCCGAGCGGCCCGCCCGCTGCAGCGGCAGCTCCAGCTCCAGATCGACAATAAAGCGCTGGCCCAATCGGTTTTCCTCAGGGAACACCCCGTGATATCCGTAAAATTGCATGCCTGTCAGCGTAATTTTATCCATAAGTTTATCGCCTCTTCCGCCTCTTCCCGTTATCGCATTCGCACCATCGCATCCGTCATCCGCGCGACCCTGGACATCGCCCGAACGTCATGCACCCGGACGATGCGGCAGCCTTGCGCGATGCCCAGCGCCACGGTCGCCGCCGTACCTTCGACTACATCGTCCGCAGGAAGCTGCAGCGTGTTGCGGATCATGCTCTTGCGCGAAGTTCCCAGCAGCACGGGAAAACCAAGCTCTACGATACGATCCAAATAATTCATGAGCTGCAAATTTTGCTCGTACGATTTGGCGAACCCGATGCCGGGGTCGAGAATGATCTGCTCGTCACGAATGCCCGCCAGCCGCGCCCGCTCCACGATTTGGCGCATATCCTCAATCACGTCTGGAATAAAATTAGCATACACCGCTTCCACCCGATTATGCATGAGCACGATCGGACAGCCCCAGCTTGCCGCGATGCGCCCCATCTCCGGATCTTTCAGCAGCCCCCATATGTCGTTGATGATGTGGGCCCCCGCCTCGAGGCTTTGCCGGGCCACTTCGGCCTTGTACGTATCGACGGAGATCGGCGCCTTTAGCCCCGCTTCCTTAAGAGCGCGGATAACGGGGATGACGCGGCGAAGCTCTTCTTCCAGCGAAACCGGGGCACTCCCCGGGCGCGTCGATTCGCCCCCGACATCGATCATATCGGCTCCCTCTTCCACAAGGCGAAAAGCATGCTCCACCGCCAGCTGCGGATCGGTGTAGCGGCCGCCGTCCGAGAACGAATCCGGCGTCACATTCAAAATGCCCATGATGAGCGTCCGGTCCAGCGGCAGCTGCCATTCTCCGCACGTCAGCGTTCCAGCCATCAAGCATCCGCTCCTTTCCTTGCCGCAATGAATGGTTGTCCAGCCTTACGGCCCAATCTAAACTCCCGGCGCACGGCCCGCACGCCAAGCTTCCTGCGCATACGCCTCGCGCAGCCGCTTCGTCCAAGGCCCTGCGCAGCCATTGCCTACCGGATAGTGCCGACCTTCCCCATCGAACAATGTGCCGACAGCCACCAGCTCCTGAACGGAATTGGTCAAAAACACCTCGTCCGCTTCCCGCAGCGCCTCCCACCGGTAAAAGCCTTCTTCCGTCTTCAGCCCTAAGCGCTGCGCAAGCTCAAGCACGAACTGGCGGGTGACGCCGGGCAAAATGCCCGTTCCCAAATCGGGGGTATGCAATACGCCATCGCTCACGAAAAACACATTGCTGACCAAGCCTTCGGCCAAATAGCCCCGTCCATCGAGGAACAGCCCTTCCGCTCCGGAAGCCCAGGGGTAGCCGAGCAGCTCCCTTTTGCCCAAAATATTGTTCATATAATGCAGAGACTTCAGACGAATGCCGGACTCCGGCGTGTTGCGGGAAAGCCGCAGCAGCTGCAGGCTCCGGCTCGCCCCGCTTGCGGCAGGAAGCGGCTTGACGTACACGACGACAGTCGGCCGATCATAAGCGTTCCCCGGCAAGCCCAAAATATCTTCCCCCGCCGTCACCGTATACCGGACATAGGCATCCGCCAACGCGTTCGCTTCGAGCAGCTGCGCGATCAACCGCTCCACATCGGCCGCCTTCGGCTCAAAGCGGATCGCCAGCTCCGCGAGCCCCTGCCGCATCCGGTCCAGATGTCTGTCGAGCAGGAAAGCGCGGCCCCCATACGTCCGAAACGTCTCAAACAGGCCGATGCCGTACAGAAAGCCGTGATCGTATATAGAGACCACGGCCTGCGAATCGTCTATGCATTGTCCGTTCAGGCCGACGATCACCGCTTGTTCGCCGCCGACCGCTGCAGGAAATTGCGCAGCATTTGATGTCCGTGATCGGTAATGATCGATTCGGGGTGGAACTGTACGCCTTCGATGGCATATTCCTTGTGGCGCAGGCCCATGATTTCCCCTTCTTCCGTCTGCGCGCTGATTTCCAGACAGTCCGGAAGCGTATCGCGCCTGACGATCAGGGAATGGTACCGCGTAGCCGTGAACGGGGACGGCAGCCCTTGAAACACGCCCTTGCCGTCATGATAGATCGGCGACGTCTTCCCGTGCATAAGCCGTTCGGCCCGAACGACCTCCCCCCCGAAGGCTTGTCCGATGGACTGGTGACCCAGGCATACGCCCAAAATCGGGATTTCCCCTTTGAAGCGGTCGATCAGCGCCAGGCTGACTCCCGCTTCGTTAGGCGTGCACGGGCCCGGCGAAATCAGAATGTGGTCCGGCTTCATCGCCGCAATCCCGTCCAAATCGATCTCATCGTTGCGGCGAACCTCCACCTGCTCGCCCAGCTCTCCCAAGTATTGCACCAAATTATACGTAAACGAATCGTAATTGTCGATGACCAGGATCATCGTCTCAACCTCCCCGAGTTCGAGCCGCATAACGCTCGCTGTATTGAATCGCCTTCCACATCGCCTTGGCCTTGTTGATCGCTTCCGTATATTCCTTCTCCGGCACCGAATCGATGACGATGCCCGCGCCTGCCTGCACGTAGCCGATCCCGCCTGCAGCAACAAGCGTTCGGATGACAATATTAAATTCCATATCGCCGTTATAATCGATCCAGCCGATGGAGCCTGTGTACGGTCCGCGCCGCACCGGCTCCAGTTCCTCGATAATTTCCATCGTGCGGATTTTGGGGGCTCCGGTAATCGTCCCGCCCGGGAAGCAGGCGGCGATCACATCGAACGCATCCCGGCCTTCGGCCAGCTCTCCCTCCACCTGCGATACGATGTGCATAACATGGGAGTAATATTCGACGGCCATCAGCTCCGGTACCCGCACGCTGCCGAAAGCGGAGATGCGGCCCAGATCGTTGCGCTCGAGATCGACCAGCATAATATGCTCGGCTCTCTCTTTCTCATGGCTCAGCAGCTCCTCCGCCAGCCGGCGGTCCTCCTCGGGAGTGCGGCCCCGCGGCCTCGTTCCCGCAATCGGCCGCGTGCGCACCTTGCCCCGCTCCAACTGAACGAGCAGCTCCGGCGAGCCGCTGACCAGATGGAAATCGCCGCAGCGAAGCAGCCCCATATAGGGGGAGGGATTCACCCGGCGCAGCCATTCGTAGATCTCCTCGGGAGCCGCCGCGAGCTTCTTGTGCTGGCGCACCGACAGATTGACCTGGAACACGTCCCCGGCGCGGATGTAATCCTGTATCGAGCGAACGGCGGCCATAAACCGCTCCTTCGAAAAATCGGCCTTGAGCTCCGGAATCGTCTCGATATCGACCTCAAGCCCATCCTCCTGCAGCGAACGAAACTTCTCCTCGTGAGCCTTCGCCGCCGCGGCCTGGCCGCTTCCTCCCGTCCATTCGTCCCACTGCCGCTTCATCCGACCGGCTTCCCGCTGCGCCGCCTCGTACGTCAGCCTGAGTTCGGCTTCGGAATGCATCGCTTGCTCCACCGGCGAATGGATAGCGCAATACAGCGCGCAGTCGGCATGATCGACGATCCACAGCTGATCGATGCGGTAAAATGCGTAGTCCGGCACCGGCAAGTCGTCCGCCGCCTGCGCCGGCAGCTTCTCCAAGCTGCGAACGACGTCATAGCCCCAAAACCCGACGCAGCCTCCCGTCCATTTCGGCACTCCCGGCACGGCGGGCGAGCGATACGGGCGAAGCCAGCGTTTGACGAGATCAAGCGGTTTGCCCGACCAGACGCCCGCAATTCGCCCTTCCGAATCGGCCAGCACCGCTTCGTGTCCTTTCCCGCGAATGGACGATGCGGGGCGCAGACCCAGGAACGTGTAGCGGCCGTCTTTCCCGCTCTCCAGCACGAACGAGCCCGGCCTTGCTTCCCGCCAGGCCGCGCTCCAGCTGGCAGGGCGGTCGCAGCCTGGCGCCAGTTGGTAACGGGCGATGTAAGGAAGCATCGTATATGCCTCCCCGCCAGCCTCGTCCTTCCAACGATCCCATTGTTCCCAAGATGTCAATATCATTCCTGTCCGCTCTCCTTCTATGCGTCCAATGGGCTGACCTGCCCGCAGGCATGCTTGTTGCGCATTTGTTGGACTAAGTATACCGAAAACGACGTATGAAAAAAAGCCCCTCAACCGCACTTAACGTTGAAGGGCTTGCCCTGCAAAACTCAGAATGGAATCAATCCTCAAATTGGTACAGCGGAGTCGAGAGATACCGTTCGCCGTTGGAAGGAACGACTGCCACGACGCGTTTGCCGGCGCCAAGCTCCTTGGCTACCTTCAGAGCCGCGAAGATCGCCGCGCCGGAGGAAATGCCGCCCAGAATGCCCTCTTCTTTGGCTACCCGGCGGGATGTCTCGAACGCCTCATCATTCTCTACCTTAATGATGCCGTCATATACTTTCGTGTCGAGAATTTCGGGCACGAATCCGGCTCCGATGCCTTGAATTTTGTGAGGGCCGGGATTGCCCCCGGACAGCACCGGGCTCGCAGCCGGCTCCACCGCATATACGCGGATGCCGGGGAAGTTCTCCTTCAGCACGCTGCCTGCGCCTGTAATCGTGCCGCCTGTGCCGATACCGGCGATGAAAGCGTCGAGCTTGCCGTCATGGGACTTGATCGCCTCGACGATCTCCGGGCCAGTCGTTTCGCGGTGAATTTTGACGTTCGCCTGGTTCTTGAACTGTTGCGGCATGAAGTAACGCGGATTCTCGGCAACAATCTCCTCCGCGCGCTTAATGGCCCCCTTCATCCCTTCCGCTCCCGGCGTCAGCACGAGCTGAGCGCCGTAAGCGCGAAGCAGGTTCCGGCGCTCGACGCTCATCGTCTCTGGCATGACCAGAATCGCTTTATATCCTTTGGCCGCGGCGACCATGGCCAGTCCGATCCCCGTGTTGCCGCTGGTCGGCTCGACGATCGTATCGCCAGGCTTGATCCGTCCTTCCTGCTCGGCTGCCTCGATCATGCTGAGCGCGATACGGTCTTTGACGCTGGCTCCCGGGTTTTGAAATTCAAGCTTCACGTACACTTCGGCGCTGCCCTCCGGCACGACACGGTTCAAACGAACAAGCGGCGTATCACCAATCAACTGAGTAACATTCTGAACTAACTTGGCCATTCGTGTCTCTCCTCCTGGGATGATCCCGATATATTCCGAGTAAAATGGTAGGTATTATGTCTTAATCTTAACAATGACCCCTATTACTTGTCAATACTTAAATATACCGATACCTTCCATTTATCCCGCAGTTTCGCGAGCATATCCCGGATCGGAGGAGCTTCTTGCAGAGCCAGCTCCTTGCGCACCTGCTCGCGTACGATCTTCATATCGAGCGGCGCCTCTTCCTTGCGCTCCTTCACCTTGACGATAACATATTGGTCGTCAATCTTCAGCGGCTTGCTGACCTCGCCTGTTCTCATCGTCTTGACGGCGTCCATCACCGCCCGCGGCACGAACGGGTCGTCCGCTTCGACCCAGCCCATATCTCCGCCGGCATCCCGGGTCGCATCGTCGAGCGAACGCTCCTTCGCCACCGCCTCGAAATCGGTTCCCCGCGCGATATCGTTCAGCGCCCGGTTGGCATGATCCAGGCTGCCTACTACGATGATCTGCAGATGCATCTGCACCCGCCCCGCGAATTGTTCGGGGTGCGCCTTCACATATTCATCCACCAGCGCATCGTCGATCCGAATATCTTTGATCGCCAGCTTTTCGGTTAACAGCTTATTATAAATATCGTTCTCCAGCGCTTCCCTGGTTAATCCGAGCTGTTCCTTCATCGATTCATAGAATTGCTGCTCGCTATCGTAGCCTTGCTGCATCCGTTTCAATTCCTGTTCGATCTCGGCGGGGGTAACGCTGATGCCCAATGACTGCCCTTCCAACTGGACGACTTCGGTATCGATCATCTGATTCAACTGCTCCTTGCCGTACTTCTGAACGAGATGGTCCAGAAGCTGCTGCCGCGTAATTTCAGTATCTCCGATCACAGCGACGACATCGTCCGCATGGGCAGTTCCCGGCTCGCTCGGCTCGGGAGAAGCGGGCGCGCGGAAGATCTCGGCAGCCAGTATAGAAGAGAGGACAATCACAGCGGTAAGCAAAACGGCATTGGTGGCCCACAGCATTTTAACGTTTCGCATTCCAATTAGTCCCCTTGGTATGGTCACTCTCTATCCGATCTTATCGAAAGCGGAGCCATCGCCGCGCAAATCCTTATATTTGCCGCAGCAGCTGCTCCAGATCATTGTGGTCAAAATGGTACGTCTCGTTGCAAAAATGACACACCAGCTCGGCCTTTCCGTCTTCTTCAAGAATGGATGCCAGCTCATCGCGGCCAAGGCTGATCAGCGTTCGCTCCACGCGCTCTTTGGAGCATTGGCATTGGAAGCGAAGCTCCATTCTCCCCAGCACCTGCACGTCCGGCAGCAATGTCGCCAGTATCGCTTCCACGCTTTCGCCGCGATCCAGCAGCGTCGTCACCGGCGGCAGCTTGGCGAGCTCGGCTTCGATCGACGTAATCTCGCCGTCCGATAATCCGGGCAGCAGCTGAATGATAAATCCGCCCGCCGCCTTCACCGTCCGGTCGATATCGACGAGGACGCCCAGCGCCACGGCCGAAGGCGTCTGCTCCGACTTGGCGAAATAATAAGTAAAATCCTCGGCAAGCTCCCCCGACACGAGCGGAACGCTGCCGCGGTAAGGGTCTTTCAGACCAAGATCCTTAATAATATTGAGAAATCCGTCCGTGCCGACGGCTCCGGCCACGTCCAGCTTGCCGATCGCGTTCAGCGGGAGATCCACATGCGGGTTGTCGACATACCCGCGCACTTCCCCCCGGGCATTCGCATCGGCCACAATCTGGCCGATCGGGCCGCCGCCTTTGATCTGGACAGTCAGCTTCTCCTCTCCCTTCAGCATGGCTCCCATCATCGCGGAGGCTGTCGCGGTGCGGCCCAGCGCCGCGGTTGCCGTCGGCGTCGTGTCGTGCCTGCGGCGAAGCTCCTCCACGAGGCGGCGGGTATCGGCCGCGAAAGCGCGGACCTTCCCTTGGAAGGCTGTCGCTCTGATCAAATAGTCTGACATGAATGATACTCCTTCACATGGTCCCTCTAATCATCAAGAGCGGCCGTAATGATATATGTCGTTATTGGTTTCTTTCGTAAATAAGCTGCAGTCCGAGCAAGGTAAGCCGGGGGTCGACCGTCTGGATCGACTCCGACTCGGCAGCGATCAGCTCGGCCCAATCTCCGGTCGCGACCACATGCGGGTTCGTACCGTATTCTTCCTTGATCCGGCTTACGATACCGTCCACCTGGCCGGCAAAGCCGTAGACGATGCCGGCCTGCATGGAGGCGACCGTGTTTCGGCCGATGACGCTTCGCGGCTTCACCAGCTCAATCCGCGGCAGCTTGGCAGCCCGCTGATACAGCGCCTCGGTCGAAATGCTGATGCCCGGCGCCACAGCCCCGCCTATGTACTGCCCCTTCTCGTCGATATAGTCGAATGTCGTCGCCGTTCCGAAATCGACCACAATACAGGGCGTTCCGTACAGCTCGATCGCCGCAACGGCGTTGACGATCCGGTCTGCGCCGACTTCCTTCGGATTTTCGTAGCGGATATTGAGTCCCGTCTTGATGCCCGGTCCAACGATCAGCGGACGTTTGCCTACATAGCTTTCGCACATTTGTTCGAATGCAAACATCAGCGGCGGGACGACCGACGAAATGATGACTCCGTCGACGCTGTCCATCGCAAGCCCTGCGTGGCGGAACAAATTGTCGATCAATATGCCGTACTCGTCGGAGGTTGCGGAGCGGTTCGTGCTGATTCTCCAATGGTGCAGCAGCTGCTTGCCTTCATAAACCCCCAGCACAATGCTGGTGTTTCCGACATCGACGGCCAGTATCACAACGCAACCTCCTTTTGCTCATTCAAGTCCAGACTAATGTCGAGCGATTGTACCGAATAGGTCAGCCTCCCCGCCGAGATGACGTCGACTCCCGTCTCCGCGATCGCCCGCACGGTCTCGAGCGTGACGGAACCGGAAGCCTCTACAATGATATGCGGCATCCGCTGTTTGATGCGCTGCACCGCTTCTTTTATCTGCGCGGGATTCATGTTGTCGAGCATAATGATGTCGGGACGGGCCGTCAGCGCTTCCTCCAGCTGCTCGAAGGATTCGACCTCGACTTCAATCTTCATCGTGTGAGGAATTTGCGAGCGGGCTGCCTCGATCGCCTTGGCCACGCCGCCGGCGCCTTTAATATGGTTGTCCTTGATCATGACGGCATCGTACAGGCCGAAGCGGTGATTGAAGCCGCCGCCTACCCGAACCGCGTATTTCTCCAGCATGCGGTGTCCCGGCGTCGTCTTGCGGGTATCCACGATGCGCACGGGCAAGCCGGAGATCCGTTCCGCGAACTGCCGGGTCCGGGTCGCGATGCCGGACAGCCGCTGCAGCAAGTTCAAGGCCAGTCTTTCGCCCAGCAAAATGCTGCGGGTGCTGCCGGTCACCTCGGCCAGCACCGTTCCCCGCACGACCGCGTCCCCGTCGCGCACTTTAGCGGCAAATTGCAGCTCGGGATCGACCAGCTTGAATACTGCCGCGGCGACGGGAAGTCCGGCGACAATGCCCTCATCCTTCATATGAATGATGCCTTTGGACTGCTGCCCGGCGGGAACGGTTGCCATCGTCGTCACATCGCCCATGCCGATATCTTCTTCCAGCCACAGCTGCAAGCTGGGAAGTACAGCCTTCAGGTTCAAGTTGTCATCAAACATCGTCGATCCTTCCTTCCGTAATGCCATTGGTACGGTTAAACACCGTATGCTTGCGCCAGTTCGCGTCGTCCCGCCCAGGGAAATCTTCGCGGAAGTGTCCTCCCCGGCTCTCTTCGCGAATAAGCGCCGCTTCCGCCGACAGCAGTGCGAGCGTCAGCATGTTGGCAAATTCATATTCCTCACGTTTGGACAATATCGCGTCGAAGATGGACAGGTGACGCTTCAGCTCCTCATACCCTTTCTTAAGCCCCGCAGCGTGCCGCTTCAGTCCGACATGCCGCAGCATTACCTTCTGCAGCTTCAGACGTTTTTCGACGACTGGCTGCTTGCCGTTCGGGCCGCGATGAGAACTCTCCGCGATGATCGGCTTCCGCTCGGACGGCTCCATTCGGCGAATCCGCTCGACAATGCGCCGGCCGAAGACGATCGCTTCCGACAGCGAATTGCTGGCCAGCCGATTCGCCCCGTGAACGCCGGTGGAGGATACTTCCCCGCAGGCGAACAGCCGTTTGACCGTCGTCTCGCCGTTCAGATCGGTCGCTACCCCGCCCATCATATAATGAGCTGCCGGAGCAACCGGTATCCAGTCGGAGGACAGATCGAGGCCATAGTGCAGGCAAGTCTCGTAGATCGTAGGAAAACGATGTTTAACGCTTTCTTCCGATTCATGCGTAAAATCCAGAAATACGAAGGTCGACTTCGTCGCCTCCATCTCGCTTACAATTGCGCGGGCCACGATGTCGCGCGGCGCGAGCTCCAGCTGAGGATCGTATTTCTCCATAAACCGTTCGCCGTTAATGTTGCGCAGAACGGCCCCCTCCCCCCTGACCGCTTCAGAGATGAGAAAACGGGGGGCTCCGGGATAGCATAAGGCGGTCGGATGAAACTGAATAAATTCGACATCGCGAATATCGGCGCCTGCTCGGTAGGCGATAGCAATGCCGTCGCCGGTGGCGACATCCGGATTGGTCGTATAACGGAACAGCTGACCCGCGCCGCCGGTGCACAGCACGGTCGCCATTGCCCTGACGAAGAGGCGCTGGCCGTCCGGCTTCTGTACCAGCGCGCCGCAGCATTCGCCATCCTCCGTAATCAGATCGATCACAAAATGGTCGTCCCATACGTCGATGTTCGCTTCCTGCTTCGCCTTCTCCGACAGGGCACGCACAATTTCCGCACCGGTCGCGTCTCCCTGCGCATGCAGAATGCGCCGCTGACTGTGAGCGCCTTCTTTGGTCAGTGCGAATTGTCCGTCCTCCATGTCGAATTCCGTTCCCATGCGGATCAGATCGTTGACGCCGGCCGGCCCCTCATGCACCAGCACGTCGACAGCCGAAGGAGAGCATAAGCCGGCTCCCGCCAGCAGCGTATCCTGCCGATGATATTCCGGCGAATCGTCTTCCGAGATGACCGCGGCAATGCCTCCCTGGGCATACCGGGTATTGCTGTCCAGCAGCGATTTTTTCGTAATCATTAGCACTTGATGCGTCTCGCTCGCTTTCAGAGCGGTGAACAAGCCGGCAATGCCGGCTCCGATCACCATCACCTCGGTGCGAACTTCAGGCAGGCTGCGCAAATCGAAGTCAATTAAATATCGCGGAATCATCATATTCCCCCCTTACCCGCGCCACAGCGAAGCAGCGCATGCCGCTACTTCACTTGCAGCATGCGCTCCAACGAGGCTCTGGCTTTATCGGCTATATGCGGCGGTACATAAACCTGGGGCTGCATCGTCTCCAGGCACTTGACCACTTTTTTCAGATTGTTGACCTTCATGTTCGGACAGACCAAATACTTGGTGGCAAAATGGAACTGTTTATGCGGACTATCCTTGCGAAGCTGATAGCCGGTCCCGTCCTCGGTGCCCACGATGAATTCCTGGCAATCCGATTCGCGGCAGTATTTGATGATGGCCGTCGTGCTGCCGACGAAATCCCCCATAGCGACTACTTCCGGGCGGCATTCAGGATGAACGACGAATTGCGCGTTCGGATGCAGCCTGCGCATTTCCTCCACGTCTTTGACGGTCAGCATGTCGTGAGTGTTGCAATAACCTTCCCAAATAATGATTTTTTTATCGGTAAACTGGGAAACGTAATGACCTAAATTTTTGTCCGGCACCCAAATGATTTCTTCCGCATCGACCGATTCGATGACCTTGACGGCGTTCGCCGAAGTACAGCAAATATCGGTTTCCGCCTTCACATCGGCCGACGTATTGATATAAGCGACAACCTTCGCGTTCGGATGCTTCGCTTTGAGCGCCTTCAAGCCATCTACATTCACCATATCCGCCATCGGACAGCCGGCCCGCTCGTCGGGAATGAGCACGGTCTTGTTCGGGGCCAAAATTTTGGCGCTTTCGCCCATAAAATGAACGCCGCAAAAAACGATCGTTTCCGCATCGGTCGATGCGGCCTTCTGTGCGAGCAGGAAGGAATCGCCGCGAAAATCGGCCACTTCCTGAATTTCGTCCCGCTGATAATAATGAGCTAAAATAATGGCGTTGCGTTCCTTCTTGAGTACTGCCAGCTTCTCTTTGAGCTCCTTCAGCTGTTCCGCCTTACGCTCCAAAGCCAAAGCCTCCATGTCGGCACCATCCTTTACTTGCGTGTGACCACCCTGATCTGTTGGCTAAAAAAGTAGGTGAAAATGTTCACAAATTGTTTAAAGATTTACACCTAATTTACACAACAACCCCTGGCGTGTCAATGCTTAAATTGCTACAAAATCAGCTGAAAACAGCCCGCTTGCAGACCGTCTTTCCTGCTATGTTCCCTAAGGCTAGTTTCTCGTACAACGAGCCGATTTAGCCCTGCAGAATACAGGAAGCCAGCAAAATGGAAAAGACCGCACCGTGAAGGTGCGGTCTGCTTAACAGCTTTAATGTTTATTCTCATCGTCGCCCGGCTTGTCGTGCTTCGCGCTGTCTTCCGGCTGTCCTTGAATGTTGACCTTCACATCGTCGGACTTGTCGGATGAGGATTCGCTGTCGTCGAGCCTGCCGTTTTCGATCAATTGGCGAATCTGATCCTTCTCGAGCGTTTCCTTCTCGATCAGCGTTTCGGCAATCAGCTTCACCTGATCGCTGTATTTGGTCAATATTTCCTTAGCCCGATTGTAGCAGGACTGAATAATCGACTGCATCTCCTGATCGATCTCGTAGGCGATGGCATCGCTGTAGTTTTGCTCGTGGCCGATATCCCGGCCAAGGAACACTTGCCCTTGCGATGTGCCGAACTGCATCGGCCCCAGCTTGTCGCTCATGCCGAATTCGGTAATCATGCGCCGCACGATATTGGTCGACCGCTGGAAGTCGCTGTACGCGCCTGTGCCGATCTCGCCGATGAACAGTTCCTCGGACACTCGTCCCGCCAGCAAGCCGGTGACCTTGTCGAGCAGCTCCGACTTGGTCTGCATCATCCGGTCTTCGCCTTCCTTCGGCAGCATCATCACATAGCCGCCTGCGCGGCCGCGCGGGATGATCGTGACCTTGTGAACCATCTCGGCATTCTCGACATGGTAGCCGACGATCGTATGGCCGGCCTCGTGGTAAGCGACCATGCGCTTCTCCCGTTCGCTGATGACGCGGCTCTTCTTCTGCGTACCGACGATGACACGGTCGAACGCTTCGTCGATCTCGTCCATGGAGATGTCCTTGCGGTTGCGGCGGGCCGCAATGAGCGCCGCCTCGTTCAGCAGGTTCTCTAGATCCGCGCCAGTAAAGCCGGTGGTGTAGCGGGACAACTGGTCCAGCTTCACATCCTTGTTCAGCGGCTTGTTGCGGGCATGCACCTTAAGCACCGCTTCGCGCCCTTTAATGTCGGGACGGTCCACCGTAATCTGCCGGTCAAAACGGCCCGGGCGCAGCAGCGCCGGGTCGAGAATATCCGGCCGGTTCGTCGCCGCGATGATGATGATGCCTTCATTCGCGCCGAACCCGTCCATCTCGACAAGCAGCTGGTTGAGCGTCTGCTCGCGCTCGTCGTGTCCACCGCCGAGACCTGCGCCCCGCTGGCGGCCGACGGCGTCAATCTCATCTATAAAAATAATACATGGCGAGTTTTTCTTGGCATTTTCGAACAAATCGCGTACCCGCGAAGCGCCGACACCAACGAACATTTCAACGAAATCCGAACCGCTGATGCTGAAGAACGGAACGCCTGCCTCGCCGGCTACGGCCCTGGCCAAAAGCGTCTTACCAGTTCCCGGAGGACCTACGAGCAGCACGCCCTTCGGAATTCTCGCTCCCAGCGCATCGAACTTGCGGTGATCCTTCAAGAATTCGACGACCTCGACAAGCTCCTGCTTCTCTTCTTCGGCCCCCGCCACGTTCTCGAAGGTGACACGTTTTTTCTCTTCATTATAAAGTTTGGCGCGACTCTTGCCGAAATTCATGACTTTGCCGCCGCCACCCTGCGCCTGATTCAACAGGAAGAAGAACAGGATGAAGATAATCACAAACGGGATAATGGAGGTAAGGAAACTAATCCAAACGTTGTCCCCTTCCATCTTCTCGATGATCACGCCGCCTGGCGGAATATTGCTGGATTCAATCAAGCGGAAAATCTGATCATCGAACGGCGCGCGGGTTTCGAAATTTTTCTTTTCGACGCTCGGCGCGTTCTTGTATTTCCCCCGAACCAGATACGTATATCCGTCGAACTTGACGCTAATCGCTTCAACGTTGTTGTCCACCAAGGCTTGACGGAGTTTATCGTAACTGATGACATCTCTCTGGTCGTTCTGCTGGCTGATAAAATGGACGATTCCGACAGTGACCAAAAAGATGAGTAAATAAAATCCAGTATTGCGAATAACTCGATTTGTCATCCCCTACCTCCTCTCAAAGACGTCAACTTTGTATATTGTACCACAGCAAGTCTTGCCATCACAAGAAATGCTATTGAGAGTACACTTCCGGCTTCAATATGCCAAGATAAGGAAGATTGCGGTATTTTTCGGCATAATCGAGACCGTAACCGACGACGAAAGCATCCGGTATGACGAAGCCCTTGTAATCCGCATCGAGGTCGACGGTCCGCCGCCCCGGCTTGTCGAACAGCGCTGCCACTGTGACGGATTGCGCATTGCGCCGCTCCAGAACGTCGATCAAATAGCTGAGCGTCAGCCCGCTGTCGATAATGTCCTCGACGATGAGCACATGCCGGCCTTCGACTGGCACGTCGAGATCTTTAATGATCTTGACGACGCCGGAGGACTTCGTCGAAGCGCCGTAGCTGGATACGGCCATGAAATCGATCTCCAGCGGGACGGTGATCTGCTTGATCAGATCGGACATGAACATGATTGCGCCCTTCAACACGCAGATGACCAGCGGATTGCGCCCTTCGAAATCGCGGCTTAAAATCTGGCCCATTTCCTTAACCTTGTCCTGAATCTGCTGTTCCGTAAACAGCACTTCCTGAATGTCGTTGTGCAAAAAAAGAACCTCCTATTAGGACAGCTGAATAAAATGAATAAATGTATGTAGGAATGCAGCGGATCAAGGCCGATCCGGCATGCAAACTTTCAAATGCAGCAAAGCTTCGGTCTGCTCCGTCACAGGCGCCGCGGCAGCTCTGCGCACGCCCGGGAGCCAAAGCACCGTTCCCGAGGCGTCCTCCACGACGGGGACGAGCTGCCTTATGGAAGGCGGCACTTTCGCGTCGATGAACATATCTTTTACTTTTTTCGTGCCGTTTAATCCGAGCACCTTCATCCGGTCGCCAGGCTTGCGGCTGCGAACGGTCAGCGGCAGCTTCACCTTGCCGAGATCGAACAGCGCTTCGGCTTCATCGGCCGGCCGCAGGCTGACTCCGGAGGCTTCGCGCAGCTCCATATGCAAAGTGACGCCCGTCTCGGGAATTACCAGCAGCCGATCCCCGGCCGTCATCGAGTAGGTATACGCAGAAGGTGATAACTTCATTCTATGAAAGGAAATCATGTCATATTCCCGCGTCAGCGCGATGCCCGCACCCGCTTCCAGGCGGATGTTGGGCGGTCCTGGGCGCATCGCAGCGACGCGCAGCTCCTCGATCTTCGCATAGTCCGCGGAATCGCCGTCAGCGCCAAGATAACTTAATATTAGTTTAATCAACCGTCTTTGTAAAGCAACCGGAACGGCTGCGAAAGCCGCGGCGGACAGCCGGTAAACTCCTTCTGCCGCCCGCACCTGCGAAGCATACAGACGCTTCGTCTCGGCTTGCATGTATTCGTCCTCCGCCGCCGCCATATCCGCCAGCCGGTTCAGCGCCTGCGCCAGCTTATCGTTGTAGCGTTCCAGCAGAGGCATAAGCTCGATCCGCACTTGATTGCGAAAATATTTGGTCTTCAGATTGGAGCTGTCGATCCGGTAGGCGAGCCCCCGCTGCTCGCAATATTGCACAAGGTCTGATTTGTATATACGGAGCAGCGGCCGGATAAGTTCCACGCTGTTTTTTTCCATTCTTCGCAGCGGAATTCCCGACAATCCCGCAGGCGAGGCGCCGCGCAGCACTCTCATCAATACTGTCTCCGCCTGGTCGTCGGCATGATGAGCCAATGCCACCCGGTTTGCGCCGTGCTTATAGGCCGTTTCAAGCAAAAAAGCGTAGCGCTGTTCGCGGGCGGCAAGCTGCGCGTTTTTCCCTGTTTCTTCTATATAAGAAGGAACGTCGATCTCGATCGTCTCGCACGGGATTCCTAGCCGCCGGGCTAATTCCTTCACGAACTCCGCTTCCTCGCGGGACTCCTCGCCCCGGAACCCGTGATTGACGTGCGCAGCGATCAGCCGAAAACGCCATCGCTCCGAAAGCGAAAAAAGGAGATGCAGCAGCGCCACAGAATCGGGGCCGCCCGATACTGCCGTAACGATGCCGTCTCCCGGTTGGAGCAAGCCTTCCTCTTTGATGAATCGTTCAACCTTTAAAGCCAAATCGCCGTCCATATGAAAGACCTCTATTCCTTCTGTCCTGACATTCGGCTGGCATTCGCCTGCCACCAATGTCCCGTGCGGTTATCGGGCTAAAACGGCCATGCGGTCCATAAGACCGCCGCGAACAAGGCCAGCGATGCGACGAAGCATGCGGCCAGCCAGCCCGCACCCGGCTGCTTGTCAGGCATGTGCCGGGCAGGCGATGCCAGCCGGGACCAATCGGTGAGCGCTTCGGCGGAAGCGGAGTAGCCTCCGAGCAAAGCTTTGCGCAGCACCGGGGCGATGCCGGCCAAGGCCGGAATCGACTGCAGCATGTCGAGCAGCGTATCGGTTGTCCGATTTTGCGGCAAAATGGCGCGGAAGCCGTGCAGCCGCCGCTCCTTGTCCGCGACCCCGATCCAAAGCGCCGCGAACGAGAACAGGTCGTACGCTTCGTCCGCCGTGCGCGTGCCCGCTTGCCAGAAGCCCCGGTCGAACACCTCGGTAAACTGCTTGACCGACCGCCCCATAGCCGTTATTCCCCCGAAATCGATCAAGTGCACCTCGCCGTAACGCGATACGAGCAAATTTTCCGGCTTGAGGTCGCAGAACGCATACCCGTTGCCGTGAAGCTCGGTTAATTTTTTCAGCAGCCGCATGCCGATCACAGGAATCCAGTCGGTTCCGAACTGCTTGATAAACTCGTTCAAGGTGATGCCGCGGACATATTGGGTGACGAAGAACGGATATTCCCGCCCGCTTGCCACCGCATCGTCGACATCGACCAAATAATTCTTAAAGGAAGTCGAAGACTTGGACAGCTCGCGCAGGACGTTCGCTTCCGACTGATGATCCAAAGCGTCGTGCCCTATCTTCATCGCGAGCAGCCGGCTGCCGGACCGCACGAGATAGACCCGTCCGTTGGCCCCTTCGCCAAGCAGCCGTTCGATCCGGTATTGACCGGCGTTCCATTTTCCCCTGATCATCGTCCCCGGAGCAAACGCCGGCTCAAACGATGTAGTCACTCAGCATCCCGTCCCCGTGCGCGGGCATCGTATTCCGTCCGCCCGCAGCTTCTTCCTGCCGATGTGCCGAGTCGTCGTTCCCGGCAATACCGGCGGATTCCCGGTAATATTGCACGACACGGATCAGAGCGGGCCCCGTGGGCGTCGCTCCCCTCATGTTTAATTTATAAAACAACCGGCCCAGATTTGCAAGATCGCTCGTCCAGCCAAGATCGAGCTTCACCGGCTCGTCCCCCGACACATTCCCGGGGAAATGAAACACGGCCATGCGGCTCTTGCCCGCCCGCGCCTGCAGACTGAGCTGAAGATCGTAGAGCGCCTCCTTCACCGCCTGCAGCTTCGGCTTCATGCTGGCGCTGGCATCGATCAGCAGCGCGACCTGCAGCTCGCTCGTTTCCGACAATTCGTCAATGACGCGCACGACTTCGCTTCTTTGCTCAGGCGGCAGCGCCTCCAGCCTGGACGTGCCGATAATGCCGCGAAGCTCCTGGCCGACAGCCTGCTGGATCGTCTGCATCACCGTCTGCCGCGTCATCATCTGAACCGTCCGCGACAATTGGTCCGGCGTGACGAGCCGGCTCATCCCGCCGCCCGCGCCGGCGATATCTTGAATTTCGGCGATGCCGTATTCGTCCGTCAGCCCGCCGCCGACAATGCCGATGACATTGACGACAATGCCTTCCTCCTTCGCCTGGGCGGCAGCGGCGACAGGACTGATGCCGACATTGGAGCAGCCGTCCGTAATCAAAATAATCTGCTTCATACGATCTCCTCCTCGCTTCTTACAATCTAGCATTCCCATTTCGGGAGAATGGTAAACTTAAGAAGCGGGCAGCGGGGCACAATTCCTCTGCAAGCAGAGAACAAGCATGAACAGATGCCGGCGCAATCCTACTTCGGTCTGCAAACGCGAAAAAGCCCGGCGGAGTCTCCGGCTGCTCCACTGGGCCAACATACATATTCCTATTATAGTTCATATCGCCAGGGGGTCAGCTGACCGTCTTCGGCCGTTCGATGCGGGTAAGCCCGGGCCAGCGGAATGTCGCCCATTCCGGCCGAAACTTGCTGATGCGCGCGACGACAACGGTCATATCGTCGTAAATTTCCCCATGGTGGTAACGGACGACCCGCTCCAGCAAAATATCGGCCATCTCCTGAGGGGAATCCGTCTCGATTTCCGAAATCATCCGCTTCATCCACAGCTCCTTGTTCACCGCGTGTCCCGGCGCGTCATAGATGCCGTCGGTCATCATGATGAGAATATCCCCGTCCTGCAGAGGCATTCCGATCAAATCGACGTCGATCTCGCTCACAATGCCTACCGGCAAATTGTTGGCCGTTACCGGGAACACCTCCTGGCCCCGCTTGATGAAGCTGGGCGTCGAGCCGATTTTCATAAAGGTCGTATTGGCATTATACAGATCGATCAGCGCCATGTCGACCGTCGCGTACATTTCTTCGGAGGACCTGAGCATAAGCACCGAATTGACCGATTTGATCGCCAGCTTCTCGTCCATTCCCGATTGCAGCAGCTGCTGCAAAATGTTCAGCGCCGCGCTGCTCTCCGCTCTGGCCCGCTCCCCGTTGCCCATGCCGTCGCTGAGCGCGACCGCGAACTTGCCGTTGCCCAGCTCGACCGTGCTGAAGCTGTCGCCCGACAGCAGGTCGCCTCCCTTGGCCGCCCCGGCGACGCCTGTCTCGACCTCGTATTCCTTCGCCGAACCGAAGACGACGGTGCTGTACCCCTCGCGCCGCTCGATCGGCTGCTCATGCTTCACGGCGATGTTCTCGCCGACGATCTCGGAGAGCAGCGGAGCGATAATTTTGCGGCATTCGTCAAAGCCTTTCGTATATTGATGAATGATTTCGATCTCCACGTTGCCTTCGTCGAGGCTGATAATATCGATGCTGTGGATCGACAAGCCGAGTTCTTCGAGCGCGCTGCGAATTTGCTCCTCCTGCATGAACAGCTCCTGGCCTTCCCGCTTGATCTCGCGGGCCAAATCCTCCATGACCTGAGAGACGCCGGACAGCTGCTCGGCAACGAGCTGGCGGCTGTCGATAAGCTGTTTTTTCCAATGCAAGTCGTTTTTGTACAAGCGGTACTGCTGCTTCATCACCTCGAGCACCTGATCGGGCTTGATGCATATTTTTTTCCACGCGGGAGCGATATCCCGGCGGCTCATATTTTCCCTGATTTCCACCTCCGTCATCATGTCCGTCATATACTTGTACGTCTGATAGAAGCTCTCGTCCCAGCACTTCTTCCGCTTCCAGCAGTTCGCGCAAGATTTCTCCGCGACGGCGTTCATAAAGTGGCCTACTTCCTCCTCCTTCTGTAGCGGCTGCGCGTCGGCCGTCACCTGCTTGAAGCTGCGGGCCAGCTGTCGAAACACTTCGGAAAACTGCTCCACGCGGCTCGCAGTGACATCGCGCACCCGCTTGGCATAGTCGTGCTGCGACTTCAAATTTTCCTGCGTGCCCGGCACGTACTTGGCCAATGTTTGAATGAGGCCGGCCGGCGTCAGCACGAACAGCGCCACGGCTGCGATCGATTCCCATGTCGAGGCCAGCACGTCGGCCTGATTGCCGATATAGATCGACAGGATGGAGGAGCCGAGCAGCATGCCGAACGACACGGCCATTTTGCGCCCTTCCCGAAGCAGACCGGCCAGCATGCCGGCAAAGGCGAGCAGGCTCATCTGATAAATGGCGGAAGCGTCGGCCAAGCTCAGGATCAGTCCGGAGATGACGCCGACCGACGCCCCGAACGGCGCCCCGCCGACCAGGGCGAACAGCAGAATCAAATACCTGGACAGCACATGCTCGGCAGTGACGGGCCCGACGATCCAGCCGACCGTTCCGGTCATGACGGAGGCCAGCAGTATAATGAGGCAGATCACCTCCTCGTGCTTCAGCACGTAATTTTTGCGGTTCAACGTGAAGACCGGAATCGCCTGCAAAAAGATGTGCGTCAGGATCAGCCCGAGCATCGACTCGACCGCGGTCAGCATCAGCGTATACCAGCTGAGCTGGGCCGAGACGAGATACGAGAACAGCTGGACGGAGAAGGTGGAGGCGAAGACGATCGCCGGCGCATAGGAAATATCCGAGCGCTCGAAGCGTTCGACGCCTTTCTGAATGAGCAGAAACACCAGCATCTCGACCGCGATATATCCCATATGAAGCGGCTGTGCCGAGAACAAGCTGCCCGCGGAGAGGAATAGGGCCGTCCAGAACAGCAGCTCCCTGCGCAAAAAATAGATGACCGCGAAATACGCTACCGCAAACGGCGTAAGCTGATCGAGAATCATCGCCCTTCCCAGCAGGAAAGCCATGGCGAGCAGCAGCAGCGACCATTTCTTGGCGATGACCGATTGAATTAGCCGATTTTTCGCCAGCGCATCCGTCACGCTGCCCGCCGCTTTGTTCCAGGCTCCCGTCCAAGCCGTACCGATCTGATGAAATCCGAATTTCTTTGGCATAATTTCACGACACCACCCATAGGTTATTTGTGAGGACTAGTATACTCACTCTCGTGCAGGAAGTTTGTCAGAATCGGTTGGCGGCGCAAAAGTTTTTTCCGACAAAAAGGGAGGCTTGCGCGAAATCCGCCATTCCTTGTTATTCCCTGGTATGTAAGCGCATCCAAAACAGCGAACGGACGACGCGGGAGGACGTACGTTCGCATCCGGCACCGGGAATCTTCGTCCGATTGCGTTATAACGTGTCGATTGAGGTGCCTCTCGCGGACCATCCGACAAAACAAGCCTATTTTATCCTTACCTGTCCGCTTCGCCTCCAAAACGGAGTCCGCTATCGGATTTTCTTCTGAATCCGCAAGCGGAGGAAGGAGTTTGCCCGTTCGGCAGCAAACCTTATTTATAGCGAAATACCGGATGACCTGACCGGTCTTCCCTGCGCTTTGTTTTACACGACGGCCGAGCGTTGATTCGGCTGGAAGGAAGCGGGTGACGGCAATCGACTCTTTGACGCTGCAGCTCTTTGAGCGCATGGGCATACTGCTCATCATCACCTTTATCATTACCAGAACCCCTCAATTCCGCTATCTGCTGGAACGGCGGAGGACGGTGCGGCGCGGACTGCTGTTCGCCGTTTTTTTCGGACTGGTCAGCATCGCTGGCACCTATGCGGGAGTAAAGGTCGGAGCGGAGAGCAGCGACCAATCCTTGCTGATTCCGCCGCTCGCGCAGCATGAAGCGATGGCGGATTCCGCGCTGATCGGAGTGATCGTTGCCGGTTTGCTCGGCGGTGCGCTGGTCGGTACCGGCTCGGGGCTGATCTCGGGCATCCACGCTTATTGGCTAGGCGGGATGACGGGGATGGCCGATTTGATCGTGACCCCGATCGTAGGCCTCCTCGCGGGACTCATCGCCCGTTTTTTCGCCGACGAGCGCATCATCGCTCCGATCAAAGCGCTGTTCATCAGCGTATTTCCGCCGTTTCTGCAGATGGGAGCGGTTCTTGTCGTGCACGAATCCTCGGAAGATGCCATCCGCCTCGTCAATTTGATCGGCGGGCCTATGGTCGTGGCCAACAGCATTGGCGTGGGCATCTTCGTAGCTATGATTTTGACCGCGATCAACGAAGAAGAGCGGGCCGCAGCGCTGGAGACGCAGAGGGCGCTTCATATCGCCGAGCTGGTGCTGCCTTACTTGAAGCAGGGAATAACCTACGAAACGGCGGGCGCTACCGCCGATATTATGCTTCGCGAGCTGCGGGCGGATGCCGTGGCCGTAACGGATACGGAGCGAATATTGGCTTATGCCGGAATCGGCGCCAACATCAAGGACGAGCCTATACGAACGGACCTGTCCCGCAAGGCCCTGCTTACGGGCGAGATACAGATCGCGCGGACTCGCGAGCAAATTCAGCCGCATCTTGCGTCGATCGCCGCGGCCATTATCATCCCGTTTCGCAGCGGCGGTAAAGTGGCCGGTCTCATTAAGCTGTACTTCCAAAGCATTCGGCAAATCAGACCGGTAGAAGAAGCGCTCGCGCGCGGGCTCAGCAAGCTGATTTCCATCCAGCTTGACTTCGCCTTGTCCGAGCAGCTCCGCGGACTGATGAAGGATGCCGAGCTCAAAGCGCTGCAAGCCCAAATCAATCCGCATTTTTTATTCAATACGCTGAATGCCATCGTTACACTGATCCGTATTGACCCGGACTCGGCAAGACAAATTACCGTCAAGCTCGGCCATTATTTGCGCATGAACTTGACGATGACGCAGTCGGCTGTCGTATCGCTGGCCCAAGAGCTGGATCATTTGCAAACGTACTTGAGCATTTTGCGGATACGCTTTGAGGACAGCCTTGTTGTTCGGCTACAGTGCGACGCGGGGCTGGAGTCGGTCCGCATCCCTCCGTCCACCCTGCAGCCTCTGGTGGAAAACTGCATTCAGCACGGCTTTAAAGGAAAAACCGACGCCGGAAGAATCGATATCACCCTTAGGCGCAGCGGGTCTTATTTAAAAATCAGCATCGAGGATAACGGCAAAGGATTCGACGCCGAACAGCTCGCCAGACTAGGCACGGCTCCGCTGCAATCCGGCGAGAGCACCGGTCTCGGCCTGCACAATGTGAACCGCCGTCTCGTCCATTTATTCGGAACCGAGGCCGGGCTAACCTTCTCCAATTCCCCGAAGGGAGGGGCTTGTATTGAATTCAAGCTTCCTCTATTTTGAAAATTTGGCGGTATACGCCGACAAAATTTCAATACCGCAGGTGACGACCGATGACGACAGGAGTCGCTCGTCATAGGCGTCTTTCTTGAAAATTTGGCGGTATACGCCGACAAAATTTCAATACCGCAGGTGACGACCGATGACGACAGGAGTCGCTCGTCATAGGCGTCTATCTTGAAAATTTGGCGGTATACGCCGACAAAATTTCAATACCGCAGGTGACGGCCGATGACGACAGGAGTCGCGTCATAGGCGTCTATCA
>Ga0207865_100859_pt1 | contig 27440 bp, 31 predicted proteins | sample HigsolmetaAR204D_FD_184836 | JGI IMG/M metagenome (GOLD analysis project Ga0207865, IMG submission 184836) | Ionic liquid and high solid enriched microbial communities from the Joint BioEnergy Institute, USA - AR20-4-D (SPAdes) (version 2) ...
TGAATAAATTTTTAGCGAGGGTAATAAATACAGGTGTGAGAAATGATGGTCTACTAAATTTAAACGTTACTGATTTTTTTGATGTTCCAGTAGCAGCACCTCCAATAAAAGAACAACAAAAAATTGCCTCTATCCTTTCTGCCTGGGACAAGGCAATTGAGCCAAAAGAAAAGCTTATTGAGCAGAAAAAACAGCAGAAAAAAGGGTTAATGCAGAAGTTGTTGACGGGTGAAGTGAGATTGCCTGGATTTTATGGAGAGTGGGAGAAAGTAAGTTTTAGTGATATTTTTATAAAAACTAAAGTAAAGAAACATCAAATAAAAACTAATGAATATCTTGAATCTGGGAAATATCCTGTTGTAGATCAAGGTCAGAAAAAAGTAACTGCGTATTCTAATGATGAAGAAAAAGTATTTGAGGTTCCAGAAACAGGGGTAATAGTTTTTGGTGATCATACTAGAGAAATTAAATTTATTGACTTTGACTTTATAATTGGTGCAGATGGAACACAGGTTTTAATGACAAAAGATGATTATGATGTAAGATTTTATTATTACCATTTACTTATTCAGAAGATACCTAATACAGGTTATAATAGACATTTTAAATTTTTGAAGGAAATGATATTTAACAAACCTTCATTAAAAGAACAAAAGGCAATTTCAAATTTGCTTAGTACAATTGATAAAGAATTAGATTTATTGAATGCTGAACTAAGTGCTTTAAATGAACAGAAAAAAGGTCTTATGCAATTACTTCTTACGGGAAAAGTCCGAGTAAAGGTATAAACCCCTTTACTCTTCCCTTATTTTTTCAACAGGAGGCGTGAGGATGTCAAGGGAGAAGAGTTATGATGAACGCTATATAAGCCAGGTTCCGGCCATTGAGGTGTTGCAGAAACTAGGATATCAATACCTATCGCCGGAAGAAGCGGAAAGAATGCGGGGAAATCTACATCATGTGTTGTTGACAACCGTATTAGAGGAAAAGCTAAAAGAATTGAATTCCTATGAGTATCAAGGTCAAATTTATCAATTTAGCGAATCCAATATTCGCCAAGCCATACTTGATTTAGATGAACCGCTGACCAATGGATTGGTGAAAACAAATGAAGTGATTTATGAGACCATCATGAACGGAAGAAGCTATACAGAGTTTTTGCCGGATGGATCAAAAAAATCTTTTACCATTCAATATATCGACTGGAATAACATCGAAAATAATGTGTTTCATGTGGTTGAAGAGTTTGAAGTGGAACGAATGGATGGGCGTGGAACTGTACGGCCGGATATTGTGTTATTTGTGAATGGGATTCCTTTTGCGGTCATTGAATGTAAAAAAGCGTCGATTTCTATGAATCAAGGAATCAGTCAAATGATTCGCAATCAGGGGAAAGATTACGCCCCACAATTATTTAAGTTTATTCAAATTGTGATGTCCACGAATAAAAATGAAACCAAATACGCAACATGCAATACTCCGAAAAAGTTTTGGTCTGTTTGGAAAGAAGAAAAAGAGGAATGGCTGCAGAACTGGCTGGATAAAACAGTGGAAGGCAGACTGCCAACCATGCAAGATAAGAACATCATTTCACTGTTTCACCCCGAGCGTTTGCTAGAGTTAACCCAGTTCTTTACCTTATTTGATAAAGACGTGAAAAAAGTAGCCCGTTATCAACAATACTTTGCCATTAAAGAAATTATAAAAACGATTGAAGAACGAGATGAAAACGGCAATCGTCAAAGCGGCGTGATTTGGCATACACAAGGTTCAGGGAAATCACTAACGATGGTGATGTTGGCCAAGTATATTTTATCTGAGCTGCGAGGTTACAATCCGAAAGTTATTGTCGTAACGGACCGAGTTGAATTGGATAAACAAATACATAAAACATTCAGCCATACAAGATTAAAAGCAAATCGTGCAACTTCTGGAAGTCATTTAGTAGATTTAATAAATGATAACCATTCTGATATTGTCACGACTTTAGTTCATAAGTTTGATACTGCGTCTTCCAAACAAAAGCCAATTGAATCAAGGGATATTTTTGTTTTAGTGGACGAATCACATCGGACTCAATATGGCGAGCTTCATCTAAAAATGAAGAAAGTATTCCCAAATGCTTGTTATCTCGGCTTTACGGGGACACCATTAATGAAAAAAGAAAAGAACACATTGATCAAATTTGGCAAACTCATACATAAATACACAATTGCCGATGGTGTTCGTGATAAAGCGATCGTTCCCCTTTTATATGAAGGGAAAATGGTCGAACAATCTGTGAATCAAAAGGCTATTGATCACCGTTTGGAAATGATAACAAGAAATCTAAATGACAAACAAAAAGAAGAAGTGAAAAATAGATGGAGTAAATATGAAAAATTAGCTTCATCCGAGCAACGCCTTTATTTAATAGCAGAAGATATTAACAAACACTTCCTGGAAAACTACAAGACTCAAGGAAGCCAATTTAAAGCGATGTTAGCAACCAATAGTAAAATAGAGGCTATTCGCTATTTAGAGGCTTTCGAAGAGTTTGGTGACTTGAACTGTGCTGTTGTTATTTCACCACCTGACCAACGTGAAGGGTATGAAGCCGTTGATGAAGAATCGAAGGATAAAATTCAACGATTCTGGAAACGAATGATGAATCGTTATGGGACACCTGAAAAATATGAGGATGCTATTAAAGATGAGTTTGTAAATGGTGATGAACTTGACATGTTAATCGTCGTTGACAAATTGCTCACAGGCTTTGATGCTCCTCGTGCAACAGTTCTATACGTCGATAAACCGATGAAAGAACACACATTACTTCAAGCTATTGCTCGTGTTAATCGCCTTTATGAAGGTAAAGATTATGGATTAATCATTGATTATCGTGGTCTTTTAGATAGACTGGATGAGGCAATGCAAATGTATTCCGGAGCAGGATTGGAGAACTTCGATCCTGAAGACTTAAAAGGTGCGATTTATGATGTTATAAGTATCATTGGATCTTTAAGGCAATACTATTCCGATTTAATTCAAATATTTGCACCAATTAAAAACAAGAATGATAGAGAAGAGTATGAGGTGTGGTTGGAAGATGAAGAGCGTAGAGAGGGTTTCTACAACGTTTTAAGTAATTTTGGAAGAAACCTTGGAATAGCTTTAGAGTCGGAGAAAATCTATAATGCTTTACCTGCTGAAGAACTACAAAAGTACAAGAAAGATTTCAAGTTTTTCCAAGACCTTCGTAAAAGTGTAAAGTTAAGGTATTCTGATACGATTGACCATAAAGAATATGAGGCGAAAATGCAGAAACTAATGGATAATTACATTTCAGCGGAGGAAGTCATTCGAATTACTAATCCAGTTGATATTTTAAATACGAAGGCTTTTGAAGAGGAAATAGAACGCCTTGGTTCCAAAAGGGCAAAGGCAGATGCGATTCGTACTCGTTTAACAAAGAGTGTTCATGCAAAATGGGATGAAAATCCATCATATTACAAAAAGTTTTCAGAACGGATTCAGGAAGCGATTCAGGAATATCGGGATAAACGGATTTCAGAAGCTGAATATTTTAACCGCATGAAGGATATTATGAAGGACTACCAAAGTGGTCAATCAACGGAAGAATACCCTAGTGTGATAAAGGAAAACCGAAATGCACAAGCCTTTTACGGTGTTACAAAGGATATTTTGAGTGAAACAAGAGAAACAGCTGCAAGTTATGATACAAATACGCTTGGTAATCTTGCGTCAAGAATGGATGAAATCATCAAAGAACACCAAAAAGTAGATTGGCATGACAATATAGAGATTCACAACCGGATTGCTCAAGAGTTAGATGACCTTCTTTTTGATTTTAAGGAAAAGTACAATTTGGAGATTGACTTTGACACCATAGATAAAATTATTGAGCAAATCAAGACGGTTGCTCTAAGACGTTACTAAGGCAGGTTATAGAATGGAAAAACATCAAATCGAGTACGCAAACAGAGTCATTGATTTCGTTCTGAAACGTAAAAACGTGAAAAATGTAAACCTCAATGTCAAACCGGATATGACGATAGAGGTTACTGCAAATGACAGAGTACCGTTAGACTTTATTTCTGATTTTGTAAAATCAAAAGGCTCGTGGATTCTCAAAAATGTGGGGCAATTTAAAGACGTTCAGCCTTTAAAGCAAAGTGAAAGAGAATATGTAAGTGGCGAGACATTTAAGTATTTGGGAAAACAATATCGCTTACGGGTTCAGAAGGCAACGGAAGAAGAAATGGTAAAATACTTCCGTGGCTTCATCTATTTGTATGTGAAGGACACTGATAATGTTATCCGAAAGGCAAAGCTGCTGGACGAATGGTATCGAGAAAAAGCCCAAATGATTTTCGATCAATCACTTGAAAAAATGTATCCTATGGTACAAAAGTACGGAGTGGTGAAACCAGAAATTGATGTAAGGTTGATGAAAGCTCGTTGGGGTTCTGCGTTAACCGATAAGAATACAATTCTTTTGAACTCTGAACTCATAAAGGCACCGAAAAACTGTATCGACTATGTGGTTCTACATGAACTCATTCATTTTAAGTACAACGATCACAGTGAAAACTTCTATCAAATGCTTTATTCTTTGATGCCGGATTGGGAGAAGAGAAAAGCAATTTTGGATGAAGAAGTTGTGAAGGATTTATGATAGTGAATTACTGTTTATATTAAGAAGGCAGTTCCATTTGCAAAAAAGGATACTGCCAATCTGATAGCACTGATTAATTTCAGTGCTTATTTATTTTTTGAAAAGATTTTACTTGGAATTTTGGTTCAGATGTTATATACTGTATTTAACAATTAAGTCATACACTTTCAGTAAAATGAATTTTGAAAATAGAAAGGATTGAATTTGTATGTCAAAAAAAAGAGTGTTTATAAGTTTTGCAATGGAAGATCAGAGTTTAAGAGACTTTTTGGTAGGACAAGCAAGAAATGATAATTCACCATTTGAATTTGTTGATATGTCTGTAAAAAAGCCTTGGGATTCAGCCTGGAAAACAAATTGTAGGACTAGAATAAAGGGGTGTGATGGTGTATTGGTTATAGTTACTAAAAATACTAAAGAGGCTGATGGCCAGTTATGGGAAGTGAAATGTGCTAAGGAAGAAGAAATCCCTACCAGAGGAGTGTGGGGTTATAAAGACGATAAGCCTACAAGTCTACCAACAGAGCTTGAAGGTGTAAGAATTGTTAATTGGACATGGGATAACATTGCGAACTGGATTAAAACGTTGTAATAGGAAAGGAGATTCCCTTAGATGAGAAAAGCATTAGTTGTTGGTATTAATAATTATCCTTCTGCACCGCTTCATGGGTGTATAAATGATGCTACATCATTTGCTAGTATCATAGAGAATAACGGTGATGGTTCCCCAAATTTTGACGTTAGATTGAATACAGATGTTCCTACTAAGTCAATTCTAAAGGAAATGATCCATGAACTTTTTCAAGGCGAAAGTGATACAGCATTACTTTACTTTTCAGGACATGGTTATATAGATGATGTAGGTGGATATATTGTAACACCTGATATGCGACCACATGATGTTGGTGTTTCAATGGATGAAATACTTACTATAGCAAATAACTCAAGAGCAAAGGATAAAATCATAATATTGGATTGTTGTCATTCAGGGGCACTAGGTACTCCAAGAGTGAGTGGAGCTAATGCTACCCAAATTGCCGAGGGTGTTACTATTTTAACTGCAAGTAGAGATTATGAGTACTCTCTTGAGGTAAATGGGCAGGGCGTTTTTACAACGTTATTATTGGATGCTTTAAAAGGTGGGGCTGCCGATTTAAGAGGGCATATCACACCTGGAAGTATTTATGCTTATATTGATCAGGCTTTGGGTCCGTGGGATCAAAGACCAGTATTTAAAACTAACATTTCAAGATTTACATCATTACGAACAGTGATTCCACAAGTTCCGGTAACAACAATTAGAAACTTAGTAAAATATTTTCCGAGTCCAGAAGAAGAGTATAGATTAGATCCTTCTTTTGAAGATACCAATTCTCCCAATATAGAGCATAAAGTAATTGAGCCATATGCAAATGAAGAGAATGTATCTATTTTTAAAGAACTACAAAAACTCGAAGGAGTAGGCTTAGTAGTTCCGGTTGATGAAGAACATATGTACTTTGCTGCAATGAATTCAAAATCTTGTAAACTTACAGCTTTAGGCTATCATTACTGGAGGCTTGTAAAGGATAGAAGAATTTAATTAACTAATGAATATATATGGGGATTGGAAGTGAATATGTTGAAAAGGATTTTTATCTCTTATTCATGGGAAAGTGAAGAACATAAAAAGCTAGTGAACGATCTTGGTGAAAAACTTGAAAATGATGGATTAGAGGTTACTATTGACCAGTGGGATGTACGACCTGGTGATGAATTAGCTTTATACATGGAGAGGGCTATTAAAGAATCTGACTATGTATTGATTATATGTTCTGAGGGGTACAAAACAAAAGCTGATAACCGAATTGGTGGAAGTGGATATGAGGCAAAAATTATAACATCAAACATATTAGCAAATCAACATATTAAAAAATTCATTCCAATTTACGTTGGTGGGGAATGGGATAAAGTCGCTCCAGAATTTATTAAGGGGAATATGTATGTGGACTTAAGCCAACCAATAGGAAGTGCATCGTTTGAACAGAATTACACAGATCTATTAACGACGGTATGCAATGTAACAATAAGAAAAAAGCAAAATGTTGATACTAGACTTCAACTTGCCAAAAGAATGGGAGTCAAAGCTGAAGAAATAGTATTTGAAGAAGAAGGTAAAGATGTAAAGATAGAAGGTATAATTACCGATGAGGTAACTATCCCAAGGAATGATGGAACTCCAGGATCTGCATTATATAGTGTTCCTTTCAAATTGAATAGGATTCCAGACTATACTTGGTCGAAAATTTTTGTACAATGTTGGAATAGACCTCCACGATTTACTTTGATGCACCGCCCAGGAATTGCAAGAGTTGTATCAAATAAAATAGTTTTAGACGGAACTACGATTGAAGAGGTAAAGAACTATCATAGGGATACGTTAATTTTGGCTGTGAAAGAGGCTAATAAGAAATATAATGAGTATATGCTCATGAAAGAACGAGAGGAAACTAATAGAATCCAAAAAGAACAACAACACTATTCAAACGTATTAAAACATGCTAACGAGATTGAATTTGACTAAGGGGTGATTAAATGGCTGTTCCGGGCTATCAAGAGTTTATGTATCCATTTCTACAAATGTTGAAAGATGGGAAAGAACATCGATTACAGGATCTCTATATTGAATTAGCAGAACACTTTAATTTAACTGAAGAAGAAGTTTCCCAGACATTACCAAGCGGTAAGCAAACCTTATTACATAATAGAGTTGGTTGGGCAAGAACTTATTTGAGTAAGGCGGGGCTAATTAAAGTTATAAGAAGAGCGGTTTTTTGTATTACTGAAGAAGGAATGAATGTAATAAATAATCCAAATGTTACTCGTATTGATAAGAAATTTTTAACTCGTTACCCGAGCTTTAATAAATTCATTAATAAGAATAATGAATCAACATTTGACAATGAAAAACCTAGTAATGAACAACAAACTCCCTTAGAAATCATTGATGAAAACTATAATATCCTTAAAAAGGAACTTCAGGATGCTATTTTAGAGAAGATATTAGAATGCTCACCAGCATTTTTTGAACGTTTAATTGTCCAACTATTAGTTTCGATGGGGTATGGCGGTTCTGTAAAGGATGCTGGTCAGGCTATTGGACGAACCGGAGACGAGGGTATAGATGGTATTATTAAAGAGGATGTCTTAGGATTAGAGATGATTTATTTACAAGCTAAAAGGTGGAAAAAAGATTCTACAGTTGGAAGACCAGAGATTCAAACATTTGTTGGTAGTCTTGTAGGAAAACAGGCGTCAAAAGGCATCTTTATCACAACTGCAGCATTTTCCAAGACCGCATATGATTATGCTAATTCAATAGACAAACGGGTAATATTGATTGATGGTCAACAATTAACTGATTTAATGTTTAAATACGATGTTGGAGTTACAAATGAAGAAATTTTTGTAACCAAAAGATTAGATAATGATTTTTTTGAGGAATAAAGAAGCCTTAGTCATATTTACTTATTGTCGATAAAGGAACAATTTTTTAGACAAATTAAAGCAGGTAAATTTCATTTTTCTGCTTTAGGGTCTGCAAATTGGGGGGCAGACCCCAGTTTTTCTATTAGTAGTGAACTTAGTATCTAAGTACAATAGTAAGTCACCTGAATGCCGTCAAAAGTCCAATAGGTGACTTATATTACTACCTTTAAATGGCATCGATTTCAACGCATGATAGAATCATTAAATTTATAAAAATTCTACTTAATGCAGATGGGAGAGTTTTATAGAATGGAAAATCTATTTAGAGATTTTATCTATATGGATACAGAGAGACTGAAGTCCATTGTTGCTCAACTTAATAAAGGTTTAATAGAAAGTACTTCTACTACGGTTACTGACGGAGATGAAAGTAAAATAAATGCAGGAGTAGACTTCTTGAAAATATTGAAAGTTGGGAGTGAAAGTTCTTTTCTTTGGCAGAATCAAGCTACTGAAAGCCATACTATGCATGATTACCTATATAACCTTGCTGAATCATCATTAAACGAAAAAGATCTGTTAACTAATATTCCAGGTGATTTTGGAATTGAAAACATATCCAATCCCGACAAGATGGCAGGAAACTTAACTTCAACTTCATTTATATTGGTGAAAGGGAAAACTATCATAAATGATTTTACTTATATGCAAAGAATTTTGGAAAACTTTGATGATATATTGAAGTCTGTAATAACTGGTGAACAATCAGCAGATAAGAAATTCGAGAAGGCAAACCAAACACAAAGAAATAAAATGGTACAGGAAAGAATAAATGAATATAATCTACCGAAAGACATAAAGAAGGCATTGCAGGTTTTTTTAAAAAACTTTTATAATGATAGGGTAGTTATTAAAAACATTCCGTTTGTTGAAAGACCTAATTTTAGGTTTGTAGGAACATTGAATAAACTGTATTTAAGAGAAAGCATAGAAAATATTATATACAAGTATGGCACAGCACCGCAAGATGATTGGTATATGTTTGCACAAATTGCATCTATCCCTAACAAAACTACTGATGCAGTGGATTTGTCTTTTAATCAAAATGACCTTGAAAAAGGATTGCAGACTGTTTTCGATGCTTTAAGGGATATTGAAAAGTCTGGACTATCTATTTCATTTCCTGAAATTGCAGTTACACCAATTGCGATATATCGTCAATGAAAGAGGTGTAGTAATGTCTAACCAATTTTATTGTTATCTTTTAAGATTGAATGAATATGATCGTAAAATTAGATTAAGCGATAGCCTTGCAGTGAGCTTAAACGAATTTCAAGAAAGATGGAATAGTTACGCAGTAGAATTTAATTACCCTTATAGTGATCTTGAAATAAGTATTGATAATAGGATTCTTAATATTAAGTTAAAAGGAAATAAAAACATTGCCTTTTTAGGTGACATCATTGAGTATGATAATGAAAAGATATTGAAGAGTATCAATATGATTGCGTCAGGTGATGGTAGTACACAATCAGGGGCAAATATAATTATCGCAATAAGTATCTTAATTGCTTGTTTGAATCCACAGGAAGATGTTGAATTTAGAAATAATATATTTAGAGACTTGGGCTTACTCGATATAAAGTTCGGAACAAAGAGTGCAATTATAGTAAATGACTTTAAATATGCAGTAAATTTCACTAAAGAGCTTGGTTTATGGTTTTCAATAAGTAGAAAATAACAAAGACGAGTGTACTAGATTCTCGTCTATCTTTTTGCCTCTTAAATCACCACGGTAAACTATAACAGTAAATTTAACTTTAGGTGAATTCCACTACTCTTGTTATTCTTGTTCTACAGACAGCACACTACACATGTGGAGTGCGTGGTATTGATGTCAAGGGTAGTGTAAAGAAATAATATAGTTTTTCCAAATTAAACCCTAGTTCGACAATTGCTAGGTAAACGAATGCCCCTCAAAGATTTGTGTATCAAGGTTTTGAGGGGGAAAAAGGGCATAATTATTGTGTTACTAGCTTTTCGGTTTGATTTCTAAAATTTCAGGAGGCAAATCCACGCCTACTTTATTGAAAATCTCTTTCTGTTTGGCGGTTGGTGTCGTCGTACGATATAGATCTCCGTCACTTGAAGCCTTTGGACCTCACGACGCACGAAATCCCAACTCGAGCCGGTTTCATTTTCAATCAACATGACAAGTAAAAGTGCCAGCCAATTAATGATGATATGAGCTCGAATTCGTCTCTCTAGCCGATGGTACATCGGCCGTATTTTTAATGTGGACTTTAATGTTCGAAAAGCGCTTTCGACTTGAAGTAACTGCTTATACCCTAACGCAATATCCTCAAGGGATAACGTATCGTCTGATGTCCGGATTAAGTATTTGCCATCGTATTTCTCTTCATTCCGTATGGCTTGCTTATTCAGTTTCAAGGTACCATCTTTCAATTGGCGGATATATTTCCCGTACACTTTATGCGCCCGCAAAGCACATGATTATATCCAGGTAGAGAAATTACTTAGAGAGATGCTCCAAAAAGGTTCAATAACTGAAGTAGAATTCAACAAGATAGATGCACTCAATCGCTAAACTTTCCCCCCTTTTTTAGCAGAGATAAGGCCCTGAATTCGTTGATATATAAGGATTTCAGAGGCAACGAATTGCTGAAATGACAGATTTTCTAAATGAACAATCCTGCAAGTTGGAGGAATATGATGAGCAATTAGTAAGGCGGGTTATTGCATGGATCACTGTGTTTGGTGATAAGCTGACCATTGGTTTCAAATCAAGTATTTAAATAGTTGTATGAAAATAACCTTGGATGAACACTCTTGAATTAGGAGAACCTTTCTTTTGGCGGGTGTTTTTTCTGCAAAATCAGGTTCTGAATTTAACTATTGACCTTTACGTTACGTCATACTTTATAATGGCAACTGAAGGAGGTGCAAGACATGAGTATGAAAGTAAAAGAAGCAGCTGAATTGGTTGGTGCAAGTATTCGTACACTTCATCATTATGATCAGACTGGATTATTAACGCTAAAAGAAACCACCGCTTCTGGCTATCGGCTTAATTCTGAAGAGGAACTTGAAAAGTTACAGCAAGATTTATTTTTCAGAGAGCTTGGTTTTTCCTTGAAGGAGATTAGAACGATTATCCATAGCCCTTCATTTAATCAACAGGAAGCGTTAATCTTGCAACGGAAAATGTTAAAAGAAGAAAGGTGGCAGCAATGAAAATAGTGATTGAAGATACTATCAAACAATATGAAGAATTATTTAGTATGGAAGAAGAGAGAGAAGACTTCTATCGATTTTCAATGATGAAACCATTTAAACAAATGTGGAATATCATGAACGTTCCTTTAAAGGCAAATCAACCTAATGGATACGACGTAATAATGGCTACCAAAATGCTTGGATACCTTGATATATCAAATACCGAAACTGGAAAAATTGCGTTAGAGAAGTTAAAAGACATTCAAGCTCTTCAAACTGCCTATGACACTTTGAAGCAATGTGTTAAATTTATTCAAGATAATAATCTGAAAATAAATGCTGACGAGTTAAGATTTGGAATGTATATAGCTGACCCCGAAAAGCTCGAATTGCAAAAAGGTTATTGTGGATTCGGTGGGATCCCAGGTTTTATTCAAGTATCCATTTATCCCAATTCCTATAATATTCCGAAAATCCCTGCTGTAATTGCACATGAATTTCATCATAATATCCGTTTTTCATATTTTGATTGGGATCATGGAAACGTAACTGTTGGTGATTACTTAATTATAGAGGGGTTGGCAGAGTCTTTTGCAAAAGAACTGTATGGCGATGAACTTTTAGGACCTTGGGTTACTTCTTTTGACAAAGAGGATTTGGAATATTCAACAGAAATAATAAAGGACGCACTAGATGTTAAAGGATTTGCTGAGGTTAGTAGTTATATGTTTGGTGACATTATTGCAAAAGAACAGGGCTATCAACCGGTTGGCTTATCACCATTTGCTGGTTATGCAGTGGGATACCAAGCGGTACAATCCTTTATGAAAGTCAATAATGTGGGAATAGGAGAAGCTACCTTGCTTGATACAAAGGAAATACTGTACAATTGCGAACTATTTACAAAATAACTGATTTGTGGACGTCGTTAATCCGGAGATAAATTCTTTTGGTTGGCGGTTTTTATTTTGTAATTGATAAAAGTTTGTAATGTATGTATATTCTTTATAACAATGCTGTTGATATTGTTATTAAAAAGGGAGGACAACATGACTGATGGAAGAAGCTATCAGAGAAACTAAAAATTTGATTGAAGGTGAAGTCTTTTTAGTTAAGGATCTGTACAAAGTTTACGTATGGATGGAATAGGATACCAAGAAAGGACCGGATTTTGCTTGGAACTTTATTTCTTAATCGGGTTAGTAAAATATATAGTGTTTTAAAGGTTATTGAAAAGACTTCTTCAAATCAGTAGAGATATAAAAGAAAATTGGCAAGTAGAAAGAAGGGATAAAATTTATGGGTACCAGTATTTTAGTTGTTGATGATGAACAAGCTATAGCAGATCTAATTGAAGTTTATCTAAAAAATGAAGGTTTTACAGTATACAAATTTTATAACGGTCAAGATGCGTTTCGATGTGTTGAGTCGAAACAGTTGGAGCTTGCGATACTTGATGTTATGCTGCCAGATATTGATGGTTTTACTATCTGTCGGAAGATTAGGGAAAAACATAATTTTCCGATTATTATGCTGACAGCTAAAGAAGAAGAAATCGATAAGATTACCGGGCTGACATTAGGTGCCGATGACTATATCACTAAACCATTCCGTCCTTTGGAATTAGTTGCTCGTGTAAAGGCGCAGCTCCGAAGATTTACCAAATATAATTCTCCAGAGCAAAAACAGGAAGAACGCTTGATTACCTTTTCCGGCTTGGTGTTAGACATGGATGCTCGTGAATGTACGCTGAATGAGAAAAAGTTATCGCTTACACCTACGGAGTTTTCAATTCTTTGGGTTCTTTGTTCCAATCGAGGACGAGTGGTAAGCTCTGAAGAATTGTTTCGCGAGGTATGGGGAGACAAGTACTTTAGTAACAGCAATAATACGGTAATGGTTCATATTCGACATTTAAGAGAAAAAATGGGCGATAGCGCGGAACATCCTAAATATATCAAAACGGTATGGGGGGTTGGTTATAAAATTGAAAAGTGACAGAGATAAGAGAAACAATGATTATACAAAATTAAAAAGAAAAGTATTTTTTAGAGTGCTCCTTATTGTTTTTGCCACGATCGCAACTGTTATTTTTTTGCGTGATGTAATTCAAGACAATTTCAATATTGGAGAGAGTATTGTAGAATTTTTAAAGAATAAGTTTTATTTGAGTGAAAGCGATGCTGTAATAATTTATCGGTATATTTTTCTTTATAATAAAGAGCTTATTACACTTATTGTGATCTTCATCTTATTAATTATTTTGCTTAGATTTTCAATTTCGTGGTTTACTAAATATTTTGATGAAATAGGTAGTGGAATGGATAAACTTGTTGAGGAATCCAATGATGAAATTACATTATCACCGGAATTGGATTTTATGGAAAATAAGCTTAATCAAATAAAAAACAACTTGGAAAAACAAAAAAAAGCTGCACTTGATGCCGAACAGCGCAAAAATGATTTGGTCGTTTATTTGGCACATGATATAAAGACACCCCTTACATCCGTTATAGGGTACTTAAGTCTTCTGGATGAAGCTCCTGATATGCCTCCTGAACAGAAATCAAAATATGTCGGTATTACTTTGGAAAAAGCTTATCGATTAGAAGAGCTTATCAATGAGCTTTTCGAGATCACAAGATTCAATCTTCAAACTATTGTTTTGAATAAAGAAAAAATCAATTTACTGTTCATGCTCCAGCAAATGGCTGATGAATTCTATCCAATGCTGGCTCCACAGGGAAAGCAGATATCTGTCAATGTGCCTGACGGACTCACTCTGTGGGGAGATGCAGACAAACTAGCCCGTGTATTCAATAATATTCTGAAAAATGCCATAGCCTATAGCGATGAAAATAGTGTCATTGATATTTCTGCATGGCAGCAGGACGAAAATATTGTTATAACTTTTATGAATCAGGGAAATCCAATTCCACAGACAAAGATTGATACTATTTTTGAAAAATTTTACCGATTAGATGCTGCACGCTCCTCAAAGACCGGTGGAGCAGGGCTAGGTTTGGCAATCGCACAAGAAATTGTCACAGCTCACGATGGAACGATTTCTGTAGAAAGCAACCCGGAAAATACTACATTTACAGTAAAGCTTCCGTCTTAAGAAAATCTTAAGAAGTTCATAAGATTGAATTCCAACATAGCTTCTTGTTCTGTGGTTAAATAATTTTACGCAGAATAAGGAGGTATTTATTATGGTACGAAAAATAAAAAAGAAAAAGTCAGGAATACGCGAATTTGTAATATTTTTATTGATAGTTGTTGTTTTTGCTTTTGTTTTCAAATTCAAAATTACTCCGGGAAACCAACATGAGTTTGAGAAAGAATATGTCGATAAAACAACGCCTATTCCCTCGTCAGAGATAGAACCCGATTCCTCTGTTTCTATATCTCTCGATAAACTAAACAGTACTAATGCGATCCTAATTCGTTTAGAAGATCAAACTATTCTGATGCAAAAAAGTAGCGAAGAAAAGATCTACCCTGCTTCGTTAACTAAAATGATGACAGCTATTGTTGCGATAGAAAATTTGACAAATTTGCAGAAAGAAATACAACTAACCCATAATACCTTTAATGGTCTTTATAGCGCCAATGCTTCTATGGCCGGTTTCCAGCCAGGAGAGAAGGTAAGGGCTATTGACCTTTTATACGGAGTGATGCTTCCAAGTGGTGCAGAAGCTTGTATTGGTCTTGCGGATCAGATTGCTGGTTCGGAGCAAGACTTTGTAACGATGATGAATCAAAAGGCAGCAGAACTAGGGATGTACAACACCCATTTTGAAAATACCACAGGACTTCACAATAAAAGCCATTACACAACAGTCAAAGATTTGGCTATTCTTCTAAATTACGCTTTGAAAAATAAAACTTTCAGGGAGATTTTTACTTCGTCTCGACATTCCACACAACCCACGAATAAGCACCCTGAAGGGATAACATTTTATAGTACCATGTTTGAAAAACTCAACAATCAAAACATTATTGGAGGAGAAATTTTAGGAGGGAAAACTGGATATACCGATGAAGCTGGTCTGTGTCTTGCGAGTCTTGCAAAAGTGGGTAACCAAGAATATATATTGATTACAGCTGGTGCAAAAGGAGATATCCATTCTGAACAGTATAATATTACTGATGCATTAGCTGTATACAATAGTATTGGGAAATAATAAGTTTTTCATAAGATTTTGATTTGTTCCCGCCTACCGATAGTGCAAAAAGTGCCTTTGACTTGTTTTCGACTACCGACAATGTAAAAGACATCAAACCAGCCGGCTCGTTGCATGTGGAGTGTGTATCGTTGCTACAAAGAGAAACTATATAGAAATCCTTAGTTTTAAACATTTTCACAAGCATTTCGTGTTTGTGGGAGAAGGTGAAAAAACGAGAAATAAAGTGCTGAAAAACCACATTACCGTTTCAGTGGTAATTGATCTGGGGTGTGGGAACACAATAGAATACTAGTGAAATAAAATTTGTAAGGTATTAAATTCGGTAACTGTGAGTAATTAAATCATGGTTACCTTTTTTTATTCTAAACTAAATAGTTTAGAGTGGTTAAATATTCCAAATTATAAAATCACATTAATGTTTTGTAGGTACTAAAGTTTGAAGAATGGATATGTTAAATGATTGAAAGGGATACTTAGTATAACTTTTATTGATATAAAAATTCCAATAGATTACGATAGCTATATAATAACTATCTGAGGTGGAGTTTATATGTCCGATTTTGAAAATGGTGGTGCGTTCGCTATAAAAGGATTCAACTTTCAAAAGGCTGCTATTACTTTTATAGCAATTAAAAATTTTAATAAGCCAGATTTTCATATCTTAGTTGAAGCAAGAGATGATTTTGAAGTTAAATTTAATGGTTATGAAGCATATATTCAAGTGAAGAGTCAAAAGTTAAGTTTAAATAAACTATTAAATAGTAAGAACGGAAAATCAATACTAGAAAAAAAATTTAAGTAATGGGAACACAAATTCTCATTATAAAATTTTTGTTAAAGCGTTTGCATAGACTGATGTAAAAAAATGCTTTTAAATTCTGAAGGTAATATCTGTGATCCGCTATACTCATACAGTGATGAACAAAATCAAACTATTTTAAACACGTTAAAGGGAAGTAGTGATATTGAAGATTTTGAAAAAAAGTTATTAGCAAGTTATATTTATATACTTCCTTTTGAGGATAGATTAATAGATGCAATACCCGCCTTGCTAGGTCAAATGGCGTTAAAAGAAATAGATGTTAGTCACAAAAGAGGACAAATTGCAATTAATGAACTTTTTACCCTTATTGATCAAAAAAGCGAATATGTTGTTGAGAGTGATGAAGATTACGTGAAAAAGAAAATTTTAAAAGAAGATTTACAGGAAATTTTCAGATTAACTTCAACTTTAGATTTTTTTGATTCTATACTTTCATCAACTTCATATTCAGTTTTTTTGAAAAAAAGATTAAAAAAGAGCAATTGAAAATAATTCATGCATATGTAACCGAAAAGGAAATAGCGAAAAGACAATTATATAATATTGATATCTTTAGTACGACGGAAGAAGAATTAATTAATATTGCATTAGAAAAATGCAATTGCGATGTAACATTTAATGATCTGAATGAATTTACTAAGAAGGCGATTATCATTGAAGTATTAGCAGAAATGAGTGAGGAAATATGATTATAGAAAAAATAATTATATTAGATTATGAAAATAGGGTGGCAAATGAATTTGAATTTTCAAAAGGTCCTAATATTATTACCAGTGATGGAACAACTGTAGGGAAATCAAGTCTAACTAAATCATTATACTATGCATTGGGATTTGAGATTAAACAATTTCCGCACGGTTGGGATGTTAAGACAATGAGATTTCGGATAGATATATTAATTAATGGATTGTCTTATTCTATTATTAGAAATAATGCCTTATTTTACGTTTCAGACAAAGAAGGAGTACTAAACCTTAAAGAATTTTCAGAATGGTGTAAACGAGCACACTATTTCAGCTTATCATTTTCAAATTAATTCAGCTTATCATCTGAAATAATGTGCTTATTTTTTCACTTTATTTCAGAATGTGCAAAAATCAGTTCAAAATATTTCAGCGAATTTTATAGAAAAGAAACCCCCTCTAAAAAGTGGCATCTAAACGTATATAATCCTGAATGTTAATTCGAACTTTATATATTTCATTAGGATGAAGGATAAACTTCACATCTTGATCTAAAGGAATAAACCAATCCAAATATTTTTCCAAGAATGCTTTAAATCTATTTTGGATTCGCAGTTCAAAATGATATCCCTGCGCAATTCAATAAGCCTGTTGCCCAATCCAAACTCTCCATTCCAACTCATCATGGTTATAAACGAAAATCCTCCGTTTCATACCCCACTATCCTCTATGGCCAATCGGACGACTTCCTCATCGATTTGTTCTTTCTTTAATTGAAAACCAAATAACAAGCTGTTAATCGTTAATGTATTAATGACTCTGGGCCAACCTTGAGAACGTAATGCAATAGCTTCCAATGCGGATTCAGTAAATATCGGCATTTTCGCACCTGCTATTTTTAGGTGGTGATTAATATATAAAATAATCTCCTCTTTCGGTAAAGGCTGGATTTCATACTTTAGAATGAAACGTTGAGCTAGTGGCCGGTGATGATTCATTGTTAGCCGAGTTTTAAGATGTGTCAATCCTGCCAAAATTAAGACAGCCCTGAAGAGTAAAAATTCTTCGAGATAATTCCACCCAAACTTTGCCAAATATGTGATAATAAGGGTATGTAAAAAACCTAATATATTGGCATTTGGGGGGATTTTTTTATGGTAACGAGGAAGGAAAAGCGTGAAAAGGAAAAAGAGGTAAATTATTTATTCGAGTTGCTAAAAACACAAAATCACTTTTTTAAAAATTTGAACAAATTACTTAAAGAGGTTGACGATCCAAGGCACCAAAGCTATATCACCTATGACACGGAAGTCCTTTTGATGATGGTTATTTTGAAAAATGCATGCAACTTAAAAAGTATGCGTGAAATGACAAATGAATTCAACAAGGAAGAGTGCATCAAAAATGTGGGAAAATGGTTGGGGAATGAAGATTTGGAAGAACTGCCCCATTATGACACAATCAATGATTTTTTGTCACGATTGAACCCGGCAGAACTTGAAAGGATCCGAATCGATATGATCAAGAAATTATTCAAAAAGAGGTGTTTTGAATCCTATCGTATCAATGGGAAATACTGGGGTATTGCCATAGATGGGACCGGTATTTTTACTTTTGACAAAAAACATTGTGAACACTGCCTGAAACGGGAGCGCAAATACATAGACAAGGAAACGGGTGAAGAAAAAATAAAGACCATCTACATGCATCATGTCTTGGAAGCCAAGTTAATTGTGGGAAATATGGTACTAAGTGTGGCCTCCGAGTTTATTGAAAATGAATCAGAGGACGTGGAAAAGCAAGATTGTGAGTTGAATGCTTTTTATCGACTGACTGCTAGACTGAAAGACACCTTTAAAAAACTGCCTATCTGTCTGATTGCCGATAGTCTTTATGCCTGCGAAAATGTATTGAAACAATGCAAGGCGAATAATTGGAACTACTTATTCCGTTTTAAAGAAGATCGTATTAAAAGCATCACCGATGAGTTTCAAGCGTTAAAAAATATGGAAGAGGAGGAAGGCAAGAAAGCCAATGTGGTAAAGATACGTGAAAGCGAACAGCGAGGGGAAATCACCTGGGTGAACGATATTGATTACAGAGGCTTTGGGGTGAATGTTTTCGAATGCGAATTAGAAGATGAAAAAAGAAAACAAAAATTTACCTTTATCACAGATATAAAAATCACAAAAAACAATGCAAAGAAACTGATGAACGCTGGCAGAAGCCGCTGGAGAATAGAGAATGAGGGGTTTAACAGACAAAAAAACCTGCGCTACCACATTGAACACGCAAGCAGCCAAGATTACAATGCCATGAAAAATCACTACCTATTAACCCAAATTACAGAGATTATCATGGTGTTACATGAGCATGGGTCAAAAATATTGAGAAGCATGAAGAAAACGATAAAAGAAATATCCTCGCGATTGTTAGAAGCCTTTCGCGGGCAAACACTAACAGACGAGGATATCGCACAACTGGGAAAACCTATGCAAATTAGGTTTACCTAGCGATTTAATTGTACCAAAGGATGTGATGTTTGGCAAAGAAAAAAAGTTATCCACAAAAAAAAATAAGCAAATTTGGTTCTTTTTGACCCTTTTTGTAAATAAATTTAACTGGAAAATTTTACCAACTATGGATAAGTCGTAATTGCATAATACTACCGAAAATTGATAAATTTACTCCTCATAGCTGAAAGTCCTTATCGAATTTAGAAGAAGAAAAGGATATTAAAAAACGCTTGTTAGCTTTCAAAAAAGTATTGGAACAAAATGAAGTGATTGATACGTTTGATCGGTATGTATTTGAAAGTGTCGTTGACAAGGTAATTGTCGGTGGAGTAGATGAAGAGGGAAATAAAGATCCTGCCATGATTACGTTTGTATATAAAACGGGTTTAAGTAATAGTCTAGATGGTGAAAAATTTAAACCTGCTAGAAGAAATGCGAAAAAAGAAAACACAAAAACATCTAATGAATTGTGTTCACATACAGTCAACGAGGATAATAAATTGTGTTCACATAGTAGTGACGACACATGTAGAGTGTTGCGCGTTACTAAAAAAAATATAAATTTATGGAAAAGCTCGGTTAATCTTTAGTTTTAGACGAGCTTTTCCAAACTAAATAAATAAACCTCATATAAATTTATACTGCTGTTTATGCAATGCATGCTTCACACCCCATTTATGCATTGCATGTAATAATGGTTCAAGTTCCTTTCCATATTCCGTAATGGAGTACTCGACTTTTGGGGGAACTTGTGGATACACGAAACGCTCAATAATATCTTCATTTTCCAATTCTCGTAAATTTTTGGTTAACATTTTTTGGGTGATATTGGGGATGCTACGTTTTAAATCACTGAAGCGCATTGTTCCATTTTTTAATAAATGGAGTAAAATAATCGGTTTCCACTTGCCAACAATTATTTCAAGGGCATCTTCAACCCGACATAAATTCGGTTCGATATTCATTCGAATCCCTCCAGTAGTATCCTTTTGTATACTATACCACTTTTTTTTGCGTACTTACATGGATATTGATTGTAACTTATAATGATATTACAAAGGTTTATATCGAATTCATCATTTGCAATTTGATATATAGAAATATTATTTTGAAGTAAATGTGTACGAAAGAAGGTAATAAAGATGGGTATGGAAAAATATCGGATAGATCCGAGCAAAGGCTTGGAGTTTGGTATCTATACACTAGGGGATCATTTAGCAAATCCTTATACGGGGAAACGGATTTCTCCTCAACAGCGGTTGCAAGAAATTATTGAGATCGCCAAACTTGCAGAGCAGGCCGGAGTCGACTTTATAAGTGTTGGAGAAAGCCATCAAGAATATTTTACCACTCAAGCACATTCAGTCGTGTTAGCTGCGATTGCTCAAGCAACGGAAAAAATAAAAATTGGCAGCTCTTCAACAATTATTAGTACGTCAGACCCAGTACGAGTTTACGAAGATTTTGCAACAATTGATTTAATCTCAAATGGCCGTGCTGAAATTATTGCCGGACGGGCGTCAAGAGTCGGGCTCTTTGAACTGCTTGGCTATGATCTACGGGACTATGAGGAATTATTTGAAGAGAAATTCGAATTATTATTGGAAATCAATGAAAATGAAGTGGTTAATTGGAATGGTCAGTTTCGAGCACCATTAAAAAATGCAAAAGTCCTTCCACGACCAAAAGAAGGGTCAATGCCAATTTGGCGTGCGGTGGGCGGAACTCCTGCCAGTGCAATAAAAGCCGGTTATCAGGGTGTTCCAATGGCCCTAGCAATGCTTGGCGGTCCTGCATCTTACTTTAAACAGTCGATTGATGCATATCGTGATGCGCTAACTCGGCGTGGGCTTGATCCGACAGATTTCCCAGTTGCAACAACCGGCTTTTTCTATACAGCAGAAACAACCCAGCAAGCATTAAGCGAATATTACCCTCACATAAATGAAGGAATGAAACGAACGAACGGCCGCGGCTTTGCGAAACAATTATTTGCCCAAGGCGCAGACCAACGCAGCATAATGAATGTCGGCAGCCCTCAGCAAGTCATTGAAAAAATTCTCTATCAACATGAACAGTTCGGACATCAACGATACATGGCACAAATGGATTTTGGGGGTGTGCCTTTTGACCGAATTAAACGAAATATCGATATAATCGGAACAGAAATTCTACCTGCAATAAAAAAATATACAGCAATAGTTGAGGGGGGCAAAGAATGAAGGTTGTCGGATTATCCGGGTCAAAAGTTGGTTCAAAAACAAGAACGGCAATGGATGCCACATTAAAAGAATTGAAGGAAAATTATCCGGAAACTGAAGTAACGTTAATTGATTTAGCGGAATATGATGTTCAATTTAGTGATGGTCGCAATTATTGGGAATATGAAGGTGACACAAAATATGTAACAGAAACGATTATGGATGCAGAAGCCATTATCATAGGGACGCCAATATTCCAAGCATCAATTCCAGCAACATTGAAAAATATTTTTGACTTGCTTCCGGAAAGGGCATTTGAGGGGAAAATCGTCAGTATTATTGTTACAGCCGGAACATCAAAACATTACTTAATAGCCGAGCAACAATTAAAGCCCATTTTATCGTACATGAAAGCACAAATTGTTCAATCATATGTTTTTATAGAAGAAAAAGATTTTTATCGGAAAGAAATTATTAATGATGATGTTATTTTCCGAATTCAACGCTTAGTGGAAGATACGGTTGTGTTGACGGAAACTTTTGCAAAGATTCGCGAGGTGAAGGAAGCTGAGTATGGTTTTTAACGTTCAGTTATGAGGAAGGACAAATCGTTCTTCCTTTTATTTTTAAAAAGTCAAAAATAATACTTTTTTGTTGACAATGGCACAAGTGGTAATTTATAACAAAACTATGTTGTAATGCAAAGTAGTTTTTGGCTATGTTGGATGATAGCTTATATTTTTAAAAAAACTATATTGTTAAGCAACATAGTCGTAAAGAAAAGGAGGAGATGGATTGAACTCAAGTCAGATTTTAAAAGGAGTTTTGGAAGGATGTTTATTGGCCATTATTTCCAAAGGTGAAACTTATGGGTATGAAATGATTGAAAAGCTGGGTAAGTACGGGTTTACGATGGTGAAAGAGGGGAGTATCTATCCATTGCTCCTACGAATGAGAAAAGAAAAATTAGTGGAAGTGAAAACAAAGCCGGTTCCTTCTGGGGGACCACAGCGGAAATATTATTATATTACAGAAAAGGGACTTGAGGAACTTCAGGAATTTAAGGGAATCTGGATGGATATTTCCACAAGTGTAAATCTGTTAATAGAGCAAGAAGCAAAGGGGGAGCTGGAGAAATGAATGTAGGTGTTTTTGCTTTTGTCATCATGGGGGATGTTATAACTTAAGAGACAGCTTATTCTTGGATAGAACTTTTCGACTATCCATTATTTACCGCTTGTTTCTTACTTCTTTTCATGAAAAGTATGGGATATTTAGCAAGCCATCGCCTCTCTAAATACGGTGAATGGTTTGTCCTCTCATTACTGTCAATAGTTCCAATTGGCGGGTTTATTTTATTAATATGGTTAAATAACCGTTTTGGAATAACGGTCGTTCAGTTTGGTACGATCGGAAACATTATCCTGTTTTGCCTTGCAGCATTCATTTTTATTGGTTGTTCCATTTGGAGCAAATCATTAGTGTTAATTATCATTCCAACCTTGCTATATGTCCCTAAATATGTTTTAACCTATACACAACTAAGTAAAGACCTGCAAATGATTCTCTCTTATTTCATTTCAATATTAGGCATTGCCTTCTATTTATTTCTCTTATATGGAAAAGAAAAAGGTATAGATATAACTTATCTTACAGTGCATGGCGAAAAAGAAATAAGTGATACACTTGCAGTCTATGAAGCTGTTTTGTCTAAAATGATTTAGGAATCAACTTCTAACAGGATTAATATTTGGTTTTAGTGAAATTCCTATCTTAACATTGTTTTTTTAGAAAGAAGAATGAGGCAGCACCCCTAAAGCCAAAAGGAAATCGCTTTAATTTTAGTAAAATTTTTAAAATATACAATTTAGCCTGAAGTCCAATTCTTAAGATTTTGAAAAAGTATAATAAAATACTATAATTTAATTATTAAATGGTTAGGGAGGTTTATATATGGAATTTAGAGATTTTACAGCAGCACAAGTTAGAATCGCAAGGCCGACAGACAGACTAGAAGAGGTTATAGATTTTTATGTGAATGGTTTAGGTCTTAAACAAATAGAAAGATTTACAGGGAACAAAGGATTCGAGGGAGTAATTATTGGTTTGCCAGATGTAAATTATCATTTGGAATTTACACGACATGCAGAAGGAAGTCCATGTCCTGCACCAACAAAAGATAATCTGTTAGTTTTCTATATAGAAAATAAAAGTGAAATAAATACTGTATACGAACGGTTACAAAAAATGGGATATTATGAGGTGGAACCCGAAAATAGCTATTGGAAAGAAAAAGGAATCACCGTAGAGGACCCTGATGGTTGGCGAATCGTGTTGATGAATAGAACGTATAATTAATAAGTAGTTTAAAAGAACCTTAGCTTAAGGTATAAGAATTGAATGCTTGGGGGCTGTCCGATAAGTATAAACATCTAAAAATGCATTAAACGAGAATACTGATATATCAAGGTTTTAGGCATAAAATGGAGCATCCAGAAGTCAAAAACATGACTTTCTGAACAGCTCCTTCGTGCGCTACTTATTCGAGGAAGATTATTCAGAGTCCTCGAAAAATGCTAAACGCATTTTTCTTCGTGCGATACCTATTCGAGGAAGAAAATCTGTTCTCATTGCGGGGCCAAAGTTTGTACGTCGCTAGGCGGGCGCTCTGCGCTTTTCTTAATATGTATTAATTTGTAATAAAAACTGATCTGCGTCAAGGATTATACAGTTTTGTTTTTTAGATTTAAGATTTTATTTAGAAAGTACTTAATCAATCATGTAAAAAATGTCACTAAATGACTTTTGTTTACATGATAGGCATTACTTTCCTAAAAAATAACAAAAAGGATGGTCTTGGTGGAAAATTCGATTTTTACGAATGGGAAACCTACACCGGCATTTACTAAAGGGAATTATCCGGTGTTTAATCTAAATAAAGAGAAAATCACGATATCACAAGTGAAATCGGGTAAATTTTTCTTACTCGTAGCAATCATGTTCTTTATACAAGTCATGTTTGGTGCATTATTAGCCCATTATTATACAGAACCTACTTCATTTTTCGGAATCAAATGGATTTATGACCTTCTGCCTTTTGGTGTTGCAAAAGGTTATCATCTCCAACTAGCTATTTTCTGATTGCAACAGCCTGGCTAGGATTAGGTATATATATTGCACCGAAAGTTGGAGGAGAAGAACCGAAGCATCAAGGATTATTGGTTGATATTTTATTTTGGGCATTAGTTGTCGTTGTTATTGGTTCCATGCTTGGTGAATGGCTTGGGGTTAATGGATATTTAGGAAATCAATGGTTCTTATTCGGACACCAAGGTTGGGAATATTTAGAACTAGGTCGTATTTGGCAAATCGGTTTAGTTGCCGGAATGGCCATTTGGTTATTCATTGTTTATAGAGGAATCTACAACGGGCTAAAAAAAGAACGGGATAAAGGTGGCTTAATTCATCTCTTATTTTATGCGTCAATTGCAGTTCCGGCATTTTACATTTTTGCATTCTTTATCCATCCGGATGGAAACTTTACCATGTCGGACTATTGGCGTTGGTGGGTTGTCCATTTATGGGTAGAAGGTATTTTTGAAGTATTTGCCGTTGTCATTATTGGTTATATGCTTGTAAATATGAATCTCATAACAAAATCTTCTGTTGTACGAATGTTATATTTCCAAATTATTTTATTACTTGGAACAGGTGTATTGGGTATTGGACATCACTATTACTACAATGGTTCTCCGGAAAGCTGGATTGCCATCGGTGCTGTGTTCAGTGCCTTGGAAATCATTCCGCTTACTCTTCTTGTCTTTGAAGCAAACGATCATTATAAATTGTTAAAAGAGGGTGGCGTTCATTTTCCTTATAAAATGACATTTTGGTTTTTAATTGCTACTTCTCTTTGGAATATTGTCGGTGCTGGTGTTACCGGATTTTTAATTAATCTACCGGCAGTCAATTACTTTGAACATGGACAACAATTAACCCCTGCACATGCCCATGCCGCAATGATGGGGGTATATGGGATGTTTGCGATTGCTGTCCTTATCTATTCTTTAAGAAATATTGTTAACCCTAAAAAATGGAATGACAAACTATTGAAGTGGTCATTTTGGACAATGAATATTGGTCTATTTGGAATGGTCTTTGTCAGTTTAACAACAATTGGCTTTATTCAATTAAAAGAGGCTTATGAAAAAGGCTATTGGTCATTACGCACGAGTGAATTTTTACAAAAAGATATTATTCAAGATTTATTATTAATTCGGGCGGTACCGGATACAGTTTTTATTATTGGGGTTGTTCTCCTTGTTATTTTTTGTGTAAAAGTTTTGTTCCATTTAAGAAAGCCAAATCAAAAAGAAGAGGGACAACAATGAAAATACTAAAAATAAGTAAGCCACATTGTATTCCATGCCAAAATGTAGAAAATTTCTTGCAAGATAATCATGTTGTATTTGAGGAAATTGATATTTATAAACAACCGGAATTAATACTACAATACGGATTAACCGGAGTCCCGGTTACATTATTAATAGATGTTAATAATAATGAATTGAAAAGAGTTGTGGGATATAATCCAATAGAATTGAGTGAGTTGATTAGTCAATATAAGGATAATGTATAAATCTATAAAACTATTTGAATGCTTAAAGTAGTCAAAAAAATGGGGGTTCTCGATCCCTCACTAATGGTTAGTTGAACCAATTGGACCTTTATAGGGCAGCCTACCCCCCACCTGCGAAAAAACTGAGTTAGGGTAAACACTACTGCAACGATACAATTCTCTGCCATTACCACGCAAGCCAAATGAAGTGTGTTCAGGACTTATTAGAAAACAAAATGGTTGTAGGATCCCATTGTGATTGATGTAGGAAGTAGGTTATCTCTGTCTAGCTATTTGCAGGGATAGACTGCCTTTGACTATATGCAAGCTTTATTATGGATAGGCAGTCTAGGAAGTTTTTTTACCGATACGTAATATGAGTAGATAACCCGATTTTTTGGCTAAAATCATTCACAAATTTTTTCTATCTCTTTCACTTCATCGAGACTCAGCTTCACCATTTTTGCCACTTTTTCAACTGAAAAACCTTCCCGTAACAGCTCAGCAGCTAAATTCCTTTTTTCTTCCATTTTTCCTTTTTCAATCCCTTTTTCAATCCCTTTTTCAATCCCTTTTTCAAATCCTTCTTCCCTCACAGTTTTAAAATATTCAGCAAGTGTAGGTGCTTCTTTAATTTTTTCAGAATACAGCATATGTTTTGCCTCCTTTTCAATGTTAATCGATAAGTCTTTCGTTAATTGTTTTGTCAACTCTCTTGGAAGGCACTGTCCGTATAATCAGATTTAAGATTCGGGTCGGTTAAAATGAATGCTTGCCTCTATCTCTTTCACTTCATCAAGGCTCAGCTTCACCATTTTTGCCACTTTTTCAACTGAAAAACCTTCCCGTAACAGCTCAGCAGCTAAATTCCTTTTTTCTTCCATTTTTCCTTTTTCAATTCCTTTTTCAATTCCTTTTTCAAATCCTTCTTCCCTCACAGTTTTAAAATATTCAGCAAGTGTAGGTGCTTCTTTAATTTTTTCAGAATACAGCATATGTTTTGCCTCCTTTTCAATGTTAATCGAT